>WFLX010387140.1_pt1 | contig 10061 bp, 5 predicted proteins | sample 4967041 | NCBI WGS metagenome assembly WFLX01 (sample SAMN12857096, study PRJNA449069) | gut metagenome | isolation source: stool from male and female vole | host: Microtus ochrogaster | place: USA:Florida | collected 2017
AGACCAACCGGTTCTCCTTTTCTCCAACCTGAATTAGCAGGAGAATCAGTGATACACCATTGGCAGATGCCGAATTGCTGAGCCTTAGGAATGTATTTGAAGTATGCCTCAATTATGAATTTGTAGTAGTCACCCATAGCCTTGAGGCGATCAAGTGTCATGTCAGTAGTGAGATAGCCATCTTCAAACCATTGGTCAGTCTCCTTGATACCCATGTCGAGTTCTGTGATACGGATAAGTTTGCCGGTAGCAGCCAAGAGTTTGAACATTTCTACTACACCTTCCTCATTTCTTTTCTGAGCCTCAGGATTAAGAGCATATGTTACGTGCATCTGAGTACCGATACCATCGATACGAGTGCCATCATGCTCCCAACGGTTGATCCAAGAGATAAGGCTCTTTACTTTCTTGCTGCCATAGCCTTCAAGACCATAGTCATTTACGAAAAGTTTGAGATCTGCAGCATTTGTGCCGGGAATAGAATCGAAGCTTTCACGAGCGTGCTTCACAGCGTTGCGGACATAGTTGTCGCCAAGATAATCCTGCCAATAGAAGCAAGCAGAATTATTTTCAGTGCTCATATGCTTCAGATTGTCATTATTACTATCACTGATAGCCTCATTCACAACATCCCAAACTTTCACTTTGCCTTCAGTAGCCTTCATCATGCCATCAATCCAACGAGCGAGTTCCGCGTCAATTATAACCTTTTTCGCATCATCTGTGGTGTCTTTGATAAGGCCATTGAGATAAGTAGTATTCTGCTGCTCATGCCAGCAAAGAGTGTGACCGTAGATCTGGATTCCGGCTGCTTCAGCAACTTCAACAAGAGACTGAACTGTTGAGAAGTCCATAGTTCCATCGTTAGCTACGATAGAAGCATACTTCATATCGTTGCCCGGAGTCATCATATCGAAGTTATGCTTGATCAGACGATGCACAAATCCTTTAGAAATTAATTCATCGGCAGAAGCAGCAACACCAAGAGTGAAGCCCGGAGTATTGTCTCTATTGATATAATCTTTGAGTGAGCCATACTGGTCGAGATACTCGTAGTCAGCAACGCTCTGAGGCTTGGTGACTTCGAAATAATCGATATCAGTCTCAGCACATCCTGTCAGCACCATTCCGACAAGACCGAGAGAAGCGTATTTAAAAATATTTTTCATTCGAATCAGTAATTATTCTCTGCTCCGGAAGCATTTCTATCATAAAGGTTAGCCTATATAATAGAAACACTTCAGAGCAATAGAGTTATCATTTACTTATATGAATAATTAAACCATTCCTGAGAATTCTGACGGTCGCGGAGCACGAGTTCCTCGTCGCGAGTCATCTTGAAAGTAGACATAGTCTTTTTGGGGACATGCGACATATATTCTGTGCTAAATTCATACTGAAGGTGAATGTAGTCGCGGTCGCGATCACCGAAAGCTTTCTTCGCACCATTTTCAATCCACTTGCCACTACCGGTGAGAGTCACTCCTTCTGTGTCAGTAGAAATGGTAATATTTCCGTTGTCGTCAACATCAAGAATCATATTGCATTCGATATGTTGATCTCCTTTCTTACCATTCTTTTGGATAATTGAGACATCATAACCGAGTGTATAAGTGAAGCGATGAAGCCCAAGAGTCTTGAAATAGCCAAGATCAGCGTCTTCCCAATACTTGTAGTTACGGTCTATTACTTCTGCTTCTGCTGTACCCTCCTCAATTTCCTTATTAGTGGCATTTAGGAGTTTATCAGTACCCTTGCTGAGCCAGCAACCATGATATCTGTTCTTATACTTTACAGCATAAAGGGTGAAATCTTTCGGCACGATCGACCAGTCGTCGTTAACCAGACGGTTAGGATTAGTCACACCATCCTTAGGCTTGCCACTGAGGATACTGTCGGAAGAATTAACAAGAAGCAAAGGAATCACATAATTCACGTCAATGCTTTTGGGATCAGCAAAGAATGCATCAGTGAGTTGAACGTCAACGCCACCAATCACACTACCTTTGGGAATCACCATTCTATCAGTAGCGATAGAATAGTATTCTTTAGGCATCGGGAGGACACGTTCGCCGTTGTCAAGGTATAGGCTGTCGCAAAGTTCATCAGCGATACGGAAAGTCACAGAATGCTCATTGCGGTTTTCATTGACACCTCCAAGCACAGCCTGAATTTTGAATCTGCCTTCGTTGTCGCCGGAATTATCTACATCAGCCTCATATCCAAGCGTAATAGTACGCACAGGATTTGGATAAGAGAAAGAGATGGTCTGATATNCNAAATCNGGATGTTCGATATTACNGTTGTGGCAACCTGCAAACAGCAACCCCAAGGCAAATATTGAGAAAATCGATTTTNTCATTTGTCTGTAAGAATATTAGTTAAGAGAGATTAAATTACCAACCTGCATTCTGCTGGAGATTGCTGAACTTAAGGGTCTCAGAATAAGGGATAGGACCATAAATCATGTAATCCTTGTAGTTGCGAGTCTCAACTTCAAATGGAGTGTATACACCACCCTCGATACGGATACCCTGAACCGACTCATTAAGATTAGCTTTCCAACGACGAAGGTCGTAGAAACGGAAACCTTCAAAGCAAAGTTCAAGACGGCGTTCGTTGCGGATAAGCTCGCGCATCTTTTCTTTGTCACCCTTGATGCTTTCGAGATAAGCATCGCCATTACCAGCACCTACACCGGCACGCTGGCGAAGAGCCTTCACAACATCATATGCTGAATATCCTGCTGAGCCAGTAGCCAAAGGACCTTGAGCCTCATTCATAGCCTCTGCATAGTTGAGGAAGATCTCAGTGAAGCGAATACGTGCAGTGTAATGGAACTGTCTTGACTCACTGCTTGGATTCACATTGACATCCATGCGGAGGTGTTTCTTCAAATAGTAACCAGTGCGAGTGGAAGTATTGATTTTTTCCAAGCCATCATTTGTCGGAGAGTCAACAGATGTATTGATTTTGGTATTAGCAGTACCTTCAGAAGCTCCATTATAGATGATATACTCATANAAACGAGGGTCGCGGTTTGCATATGGGTTCTGATCATCATATCCAGAATTAGCCTTATCNGAAATAGGATAACCATTAGCCATAGGGAAGGCATCCACAAGATTCTGGCTTGGGTTTACCTGACCTTTTCCATAGAGTGTTGGAGGGAAATAGTTTCTTTCAGTATCATTACCCTCACCTTTTGATGTACGCCAGATTACCTCGGGAGGACAAGTACCGTTGTCAAGATTCTTCATATCGGGATCAGCATACCAAGTAAGACCCTTAGGATCAAGACCGGCGATACCGTTGATACCTTTGAGCAAGTCAGCAGCAGCATCNGCAGCTTCCTGCCAAGTCACACCNGACTGAGCAAAAGCAGGGCTTGCAGCCATGAGNGCAGCGCGAGATTNGAAAGCCTTCACAATCTGTCCGCACATACGGCCTCCGAAAGTGACACCAAACACACGGTTGGCAATACCTTCAGTAATCTCCGGATACTTCTTCTTGAGTTCATCAAGAGCAGCAGGATTATTATACACGTCNTATGCATGGAAATCCTCAGGAAGATATTCAATTGCNGTATTGAAATCTTCCATCATTGACTCATAACACTCTGCGAAAGTGTTGCGCGGAACATTAAAGTTGCTTGACGCATCTTCATATTCAGTCACGATTGGAATACCCAAAAGCTGACCGGAAGCATCCACTCCGGCATGAGANTGGAGAAGGAGATACATAAGGATGCCGCGAAGAGCATGAGCCTCACCATAGAAACGNTCGCGGAANCAAACGTTNGCGACNGGATCCTTCACCCACTGCACCTGGTCGACTACAGAGAGAACGAGATTGCAATACTGAATCGACATGCGAGCCATTTCCCAACGATTGGTGGGATTGTTTTGAGAAGTCCAAGATCCGGCAGCGATTCTGCGCCAACTATTGTCAGCCACATTGTGAACAGCATCGTCGGTGGCAACGTCGTTTAGGTCGTTGACGTTGAACGATGGCATGTAGGCGTAAACATTACCAAGGGTATTTTCGNNATATGTAGAGTTCTGCACCATAAAATCCAACGGAAGGTTGTTTTCGGGCAGCGGCTCGAACACATCGTCGCAGGCTACGAGAGCGCATGCAGCCAATGAAAATACTCCAGCTTTAATTATCTTGTTCATGTTGTAGAATTAGTTTAGAAGTTTACTTTGACACCAAAGTTGAAATTGCGGGTCTGAGGACCAGAACCAATATTTGTATCGCGATATGCTTTTTCAGCACCGGTCCACCAAAGGCTGTTGGCATTTACATAAAGCTGAAGACCTTTGACAAATTTCTCCTCAAACCATTTAGCGGGGAAGTCATATGTAAGCTGAATCTGGTCGATACCGAAGCGGCTTGCATNGAAAGTNCAGANNTCAGAATATACGAAGTTTTTCTCTCCANCTAAAGTAGTCNGACGCGGATANGTAGCAGTCTCANCAGTNTCAGGAGTCCAACGACNGCGAANGATATCANTATATTTACNTTCGCCATATACCCAAGCAGCTTCGTTGTTCTTGATACCAGTGCCACCGGCAGCGCCAGTTGCAGTCACGAAGAGAGTGAAGCCCTTATAACCAAGAGTAAGGTTCATACCATAGTTCCAAGGCTGATTCCAGCGTCCGATCTCAACCATATCTCTGGAGTCGATGATACCATCCCCATTCATATCTTCGTACTTAAGATCGCCAGGCTTGGTAGTGTTGTTGATAAGAGCGCTATGAGCAATCTCATCTTCATCCTTGAAGAAACCGAGGCAATGATATCCACGCATTGCATCGCGATGGGCACCTTCAGTTCTCAACCAGTCATGACCTTCTTCAATATTCTCGAATATCTTAGTGTTCTTAACATCGTAGTACATCACATTGGCACCAAATCCGAGTTTGAAGTCACCAAAATTCTTATTGAAGTTGAGACCGAGTTCAAAACCCTCCACCTTGTAAGCATTGTAGTTTACATAAGGGATGAAAGAGTTGGAAGAACCCTCAGAGCTCCAACCACCGAGCATATAGCTTGGGAAGATAGTAGTNGCCTGAACAGGGAGACCATCAACATTAGTGTGGAAATAAGCACCATTCANAGTAAGCATATTCTGGAATAAGCCCAAGTCAAGTCCTACGTTGAATTCCTTACGCTTTACGAATGTGAGGTCCGGGTTCTCACCCTGAGTACTGATGAAAGTAGTGATACTGTTGTGACCATCGTTCCAGCCCCACCAAGCACCGTTGGCAGAGAAACGACCGTCCCAAAGATAGAACGAATTGTCGAATTGATTGCTGTCACCATTCACAAGAACATCAATATCCTGGAGGAGCATACCATAAGTGGCATTCACACGGAGGTCGCTGATCACGTCATTATCCTTGAGGAACTCCTCATTCTTGATTCTCCAACCGATGCTACCTACAGGAGAGAAACCATTGCGGTGACCAGGTTTGAAACGAACAGAATGGTTGATTGCACCATTGAACTCCGCATAATAACGATTAGCGTAATCATAAGCTGCGCGAAGAGCGAAAGTTGCGTTGGTGTTTCTGTGGTACTGACCTGTGAGAGTGCGCTTGTAGGCGTGAGCAATTAAAGTTGCATCTACAGTGTGGAGGCCATTGAATGTATGCTTATAGTCAAATTGACCGGAGAAAAGCATTGTCTGACGTTCGGAAGAACCAGAGAGACCCATAAGACCACTTGAGAAGTCATCATTATACTTNGTAAGAGAAGTAATGATATCTTTACCGGCATAGTTAGTCCAAGATGCCTCATATACTGCATATGAAGGAGAAAGGGAGGTGCTGTATTGAGTATTGTAGTCGACTGCACCATGAGCAGTGAATGAGAAACCGGGGAGGATCTTATTCATATTGATACGGATGCCGGCATCAAACTGAAGCTGACGGGTAGTAGACTTTGTGTAGCCTGCAGCATACATTGCAGCAAATGCGTTGGTCTGATACTGCTGAGTACCACCAAGGAGATACTTGCCATCAATTAGATAGTTGCTGTTGTTGATCAAAGCCCAGCTTGCCTCATCATCAGGCTCAACTGCGTCGATTGGAATGAAAGGCACGAATGGAGAAGTACCCTGAACGGCAGGACGCATTGTTTTAGCGCTGTTCCAGTAGTCGGCGCGGTCATAGCGGTTGTCGTAGAAAGTTGCGCTGGTATTTACCCAACCTGTCACCCAGTCGTTNAGACGGAGNTCGATATTACCACGGAGGCTGAGGCGAGTCTGACCGTTGTGCTTNCCTTCACCGAAGTTGATTACATCACCTACATGATAAACGTCAACGAGACAGTAGAACTGAGCNAACTTAGCACCGCCACGGAATTCTGCCTGACCTTCCCATTTCATCCAATTCTTCTTCAGATACTCATCTGAGAAGAAGTTGATATCAGGATAGCGGGAAAGATTTTTGTGAGATCCGTAGTTGTAGATATCNACATCGGAGAAAGATGGGTCAAGACCGTCGTTTACACGAGCCTCGTTGAAAAGAGTCATGTATTCGGCAGCACCGAGATAGCGTTGATATCTTTTAGGGACATACATGCTTGCGTTGCCGCGGACAGAAATCTGAAGGCCCTCTGTATTACCACGCTTAGTGGTGATAAGGATTGCTCCTTTAGCAGCAGTAGAACCGTAAAGGACCACAGCCTGCGCACCTTTAAGGAAAGAGATGCTCTCGATTTCCTGAGGAAGGATATTGTTTGCATCACGAGGCACTCCGTCGATAAGCACCAAAGCATCTCCCATCCCCCAGAGCTGACCATTGTAGCCGGTAGTGAGGGCTGACATATTTGAAAGGCTGTAGTCAGTGAAGCTCTTCTTATCAAGTTCAGCCACATTCACAGCCGAAACGCCGCCAAGGATATCACCGCCGTCAGCAGTGCGGAAAGCAAGCTGAATGCCTTGCGGCAGAGAGTCAGCAGGGATAACGTTATCCTCTGAATCCTGCGCGAAAGCTCCGGGAGCAGTCATAAGCAGAGCCGCAGCGAATGGATATATGATGTTATTTAGATTTTTCATTATACAAATGTAATTATGGGGTTATTATCACCAGCCAGGATTCTGATAGAATTCCGGATACATCGATACGTCTTTGACCTTTAGAGGAAGCCAGTAGTGCTTTGAGCTAAGATTGCGCTCCACAACAACTTTCTCTGACCATCCTACGACTTCGTTCTTAGTAGGATCATTCTTGTTGATACCTACAGAAGAATCAGTAGCGGAAGAGCTGGAACGCTGGAATTCCTGAGAGGTCTTGATATTNTANGGATATTTNNCAATNAGCATCCANCGACGNAGGTCGGTGAANCGGTGNNCCTCNAAAGNAAGNTCNACNGCACGNTCGCGNCGNACNTCACNCATNAANNNNTCAAGNGAACCGGNGATACTTNCNATTTACNGNNGNNACNCCNGCACGTTNGCGNATNGTNTTGATAGCNTNCNCNGCAGTCTTNGNNAAATTANNNGACTTNCCNGAAGNNGNNCCNTNNNCNTTNCANGCAGNCTCAGCATACATNANATANACATCNGCAAGNCGCATGTANGGAANCANCATATGGTTNTTNGCACCNNANTTNTCAGCACCCATCTTATCCCACTTGTTGAAGTCATCACGGATGAACTTATAGTTGAGATAACCGGAACGGCTTCCTTCAGTCGGGCTGCGAAGAGCTCCATCAGTATAAAGAGGAGCGTATCTCACAGCCTTAGCATCTTCATCGCCACAAGGAACGAGGTCGCAACCATCAAAACGGATATCATGATAGAAACGAGGGTCGCGTCCTGCCCATGGATGAGACTTGTCAAATCCTGAATCAGGATCGTCGAGAGGAAGACCGTTTGCCATACCGTAGTAGTTTACGTAGTTGGCAGTAGGATGATAGCAAATACCCTGATCGTTGATTGGTTTAGAGCAGTAGTCACGGCTCTGTCCCCAGTTAGTACGGTTCCAATCATTAGCAGGACAACGATAGATAGCTTCAGTAGAACCAGGCATCAAGCCACCTTGCTGATGAGTAAGGAAGAGACTCTTATAGTTCTTGAAATCTACAAGCTTATACTGAGTCTGACCAGACTCTACAAGTGAGAGAAGTTCGCCGAAAGCCTCAGCAGCACGCTTACAGAAATCCTCGTTATAACCTAATGAGTTTTGAGAAAGTTGAGTGCCACCATGGAGTGGGATATTCGGGTCGTTGACCATCAGAGGAGAACCAGCCCAAAGAAGGTTTTTACCAAGATAACCGAGAGCCATGATCTTGTTGATACGAAGATCATTCTTTCCTTTAGTGGATGCACCCGCCAGAGAAGAGTCCCAGTTGATTGGGAGGAGGTCAGCGGCTGCGCGAAGGTCTTCGGCTGCACGCTCTGCACACTCAGCATAAGAAAGACGAGGATTAGTCAAGGCACTGCTACCAAGCACTTCATCAATATAAGGGAGACCACCGAAATATTGCATGAGTTGGAAATGATAGAAACCACGGAAGAAAAGGAGCTGACCTTTGATCATATCGTGTTCCTCCTTAGAGCCTTCTGTGAAGCGTTCCAAATTTGCGAGACCAAGGTTTGCCTTGCGAATAGCATACCAGGCACCTTGCCATAGAGTTGGGTGCTTACCCACGTCATGGTAATTACCGGTATCAAATGCTCCTATGTCAAGGAATCCGCATGCCCATCCGTCATGTTCGGACTGCCAACCCCAGAAGTCACCTTTATCGACCTTGTCGCACATCATNTATGTCTCATTGATGCCGGTGAACNCGTNTTCACCCCNGTTNAANGAATTATTCCAATAGCAAGTGGTGAAGTTAGGAAGGCAGAAGTAAAGTTCTTCCACAAAACCTTGGAAATTCTTAAAATTCTTGAAAGCCTCATCTTCTGAGATATCACTCTCAGGAGCCTTGTCGAGATAGTCGGTGCAGCTTGTGAAGGAGCCACAGGCAAGGAGGGCTGCAAGAAGCAAAAATATGTTATATCTTATCTTTTTCATGTTTTTGAGAGGTTAGATGTCAAACTTGATACCAAGGTTGAAACGACGCACAGTAGGATAAGCGCCAAGAGATGCATTACCGCCACCGGCTGCGAAGTTGCTTTCACGGTCGTCGGGCATATGGCTCCACTGGAGGAGGTTGTTGCCGTTGATGTAGACCTTAAGGTTGCTCAAACCAATCTTCTTGATCCAACCGCTTGTCCAAGTATAAGCGATCTCAGCATTCTTTAGGCGGAAGTAAGAACCGTCGTAGTGATTATAGCGGTTGTCCCATCCATTGTAGTAGCTTGGAGTAGCATTCCAAACAGGAAGCGGACGATCCACATCAGCATCAGCTGCTCCNGGGNTCCAGAANTTGACACCTGCAAAGAGTGTAGACAAATTACCACGATATGATTCNAATACTACGGTACGGTTAACATTTGTCACACCGTAGAATTGGAGATAAATGCTCCAACCTTTCCAGTCAAGACCGAGAGTAGCATTGTAAGTGTTCTGTGGAATGCTGCTGTAGCCATAAGGAGTGNNGTCAGAACTNTNNATCACACCNTCNCCNTTATANTCNACCATNATNGGCTGNCCGGGGAGTTTCTGATTGTCATTTGTGTTATGAGGAGTCATTGCGATGACATCATCCCAAGTCTGAGCATAACCGGCATCATAAACGATACGGTCCTGACCAATCATATAGCCTGCGCTCTTACGATAAGCTTCCATCAAAGCGGGGTCATCTTTCTCAATCACCTTATTTTGAGAGTGGGTCATGTTAAGGTTAGCCCAGAGGTGCATGTTGTTGGCAAAAGTGTAGTTGAAGCGAAGTTCAATCTCAAAACCTTTGCTGTCAACACGTCCGAGGTTAGCCATCGGAGCAGATCCACCGAAGAAAGAAGGAATAGCACGTTCGCCACCGGAGACGAGGATATCAGTACGTTTTTCCTTGAAGAGTTCGACTGTACCGTTGACAAGATTATTGTAGATAGTAAAGTCGATACCAAGGTTCTGCTTGAGAGCTTTTTCCCAGTGGATGTC
>WFLX010347178.1_pt1 | contig 10059 bp, 4 predicted proteins | sample 4967041 | NCBI WGS metagenome assembly WFLX01 (sample SAMN12857096, study PRJNA449069) | gut metagenome | isolation source: stool from male and female vole | host: Microtus ochrogaster | place: USA:Florida | collected 2017
TACAAACTTATACGAAAATCGTCTAAAACATCCATTTGCACGATTTTTTGGACGTTTTTTGCCTTAATTTGGACGATTGTGAGGCTCATTGTCGTTAAGGAATGTTAACTTTGCGCTCAATCTCTTGCACGCTCACGCATATTCACGCAGAGAGCGCTGGGGTGCTGGGAGCGCAAAGGGATTTTTTAAACTAAAAAACTAACCTGCATAACCTACATGAAATACTATTTGACAACTTTGACCATCGCTTCGACTATTGCTGCTGCCACCTTTTCGGCTTGCAACAAGACAGAAGTCTACGAAGCACCAGATGCCCCGGTTAAGGAAGTACCCTTCACCCAAGTCCACATCGACGACAGTTTCTGGGCTCCCCGTATCGAGACCAACCGCAAAGTATCCATTCCTTCGGCATTCAAAGAATGTGAGAAAAACGGCCGCTTCGATAATTTCGCAATCGCCGGAGGTCTCAAAAAGGGTGAGCACCGTGGCGATTTCTCTTTCGACGATACAGATCCTTATAAGATCATCGAAGGAGCATCATATTCCCTCGCCGTGGAATATGATCCGAAACTCGACGCATATCTCGATAGCGTCATCAATCTGATTGCGGCAGCTCAGGAACCGGATGGCTACCTGACCACTTGCGTCACCAATAAGTGTGAACGTCTTTCAGGATGGTGGGGCACCCACCGCTGGGAAAAGATCAACAGCCACGAGCTTTACAACTCAGGCCATCTATATGAGGCTGCCGTAGCCCACTACCTTGCTACCGGCAAACGCTCACTCCTAGACGTAGCTATAAAGAATGCAGATCTCGTATGCAAGACATTCGGATATGGAGAAGATCAGATAAAGTATCCTTCCGGACACCCCATCATTGAGATGGCTCTCGCAAAGCTTTATAAGACTACCGGCGATAAGAAATATCTTGACCAAGCAAAATATTTCGTTGAAGAAACCGGCAGACTCACCAACGGTCGCAAGCCAAGCCCATACTCCCAAGACCACATGCCGATTCTCGACCAAGAGGAGATCGTAGGCCATGCAGTACGCGCCGGCTATCTCTACTCAGGCGTAGCCGACTATGCAGCTCTTGCACAAGACAGCGCATACTTCACTGCCATAAACCGCATCTGGGACAACATGGCATCGAAGAAACTTTATATTACAGGTGGTATAGGCAGCCGTGCTCAGGGTGAAGGTTTCGGACCAGAATATGAGCTCAACAACCATACTGCTTATTGCGAAACATGTGCTGCTATCGCCAATGTATATTGGAACCACCGTATGTTCCTCGCCACTGGCGATGCAAAATACGCCGACGTTTACGAACGTGCCCTTTACAATGGCGTTCCTTCCGGCGTATCTCTTTCAGGCGACAAATTCTTCTACGACAATCCACTTGANAGNATGGGTCAGCANGANCGNCAGGAATGGTTNGGTTGCGCTTGCTGCCCNGGCAANGTGACNCGNTTCATGGCAAGNGTACCNCAGTATATGTATGCNACCCAGGGCGACGATGTNCTCGTNAACCTCTACATCCANAGCACNGCNGACATCGAAACTGAAAACAACAAGCTGAAACTTGCCCAGACTACTGAATATCCTTGGAATGGCAATGTCACTTTTACAGTAGATCCCGAGAATGAATCCGAATTCGCTCTCCGACTCCGCATACCCGGTTGGTCAGAAGACACCCCTGTACCCACAGACCTCTACAGCTTCACTTCAAAACCATCTTCAAAATATGAAGTGAAAGTCAATGGCAAGAAAGCTGACATCATGACTGGCAATGGTTATGCTACGCTGAAACGCCAGTGGAAAAAGGGTGATAAAGTTGAGCTTTCTCTCCCAATGGACGTGAAGCAGGTAAAGGCTAACGAACTGGTAGCCGACGACAAAGGGAAACTCGCCATACAGCGTGGTCCGGTTATGTTCTGCCTCGAAGGTCAGGACCAGCAGGATAGCCTCGTATTNGACAANTANCTCCCNNATNGANCNAAATNCANCGCAGAANACAATCCTCAGCTTCTCAANGGANTGATGACACTCACCGCTACCGGCAAGAAAATCAAAGCCGACGGGAGCGAAGAAGATGCCACTCTCAAGGCTATTCCATACTGCACTTGGAACAACCGTGGAGCCGACCAGATGGCAGTCTGGATCCCGTCAAGCAAGGAATTTGCAACTGCTGTCCCAACTCCTACTCTCGCAAGTGCTGCTCAGATGTATAGCGAACCTACAGAACTGACAAGCGATGCTCCCGCAGCCACCTCCAACCTCAACTGGGCTTGGGGCTACAACGACCAGTGGGAACCAAAATCAAGCGCAGATACTTCTAAGCCCTACCACTACTGGTGGCTACGCCAAGGGACTACAGAAAATGTCTGCTACCGATTTGAAGAACCAAAGGAAGTTAGCAACGTCGACATCTACTGGCTCGCTTTCGACCACTACGACGGCGATTACGAGACTCCCGAAAGCTGGCAACTCTACTACCGCACCGCCGACAACCGCTGGGCACCAGTCCAAGCCAAAGGGGAATACGGAGTGGAACGCGACAAATACAACCACCTCGAATTCGAACCCGTCACCACCACCGACCTGAAAGTCTCAGCCAAGCTTCGCGACGGCAAGAGCGGCGGCGTCATCGAATGGAAAGTCTCTTAGTCAATGATCAATTATCAATGATAAATGATAAATTTTCATGATTAACCTTGATTTACCATGATGATCAAGAAATATCACTCTAAATCTCGAAAAATCAATAACAACTAATATAAAACCTAACTTTTTATGAAACCGCGAAAATTTACACCGATTTTCAGCAGGCATAATATGCTGAAACTTGCGGCTTTGGCATGTCTCGGATGCGCAGCAGGCATCCCGACTGCTTATGCGGATCCTCTGCCGGTGGCAGCTCCTCAAGCTGAAGCCGGTACGGTCACAGGTACAGTGGTCGACACAGATGGAGAACCTCTGATTGGCGCTACCGTGATGATCAAAGGCACTTCCAATGGTGCCGCTACCGACTTTGACGGCAACTTCTCCATCAAAGGAGCAGCCGGCAAAGAAATCCAGATTTCCTATGTAGGATATCAGACTCTAATGATGAAGGTACCTGCTGGCAAATCCGATCTTGGAAGGATTACTCTCGAATCAGACAGCCAACTACTGAATGACGTTGTAGTAATCGGCTATGGTACTGCAAAGAAAGGCGANATCACCTCNGCAGTAGCATCTGTAAAGGCTGAGGACTTCACACAAGGTAAGATTGGAGATGCAGCCGAGCTTATCAAAGGTAAGGTGGCTGGTCTGACTGTCGTCAACTCAAGTGGTAACCCGACAGCAGGTTCATCTATCCGTCTGCGCGGTATCACAACCCTTACCGGCAGTCTTGAACCTCTTGTGCTCGTAGACGGTATCGAAGGAAGCCTCAACACAGTTGCCCCCGAGAACATCGCCTCAATCGACGTGTTGAAGGACGCATCTGCAGCCGCAATCTATGGTACACGAGGCGCCAACGGCGTAATCATCATCACCACTAAAGGTGGCACACGTGATGCCAAGGCAACCGCCACATACTCCGATTATTTCTCTTTCTCCAACTGGGGCAAGAAAGCAAAAATGATGGACTATTCCGACGTGATCTACGGACGCACAGCCTATGACTACGCAGGATATGAGACCGACTGGCTCGCAGCAGTGACCCGTAAATNAGGATTCAAGCACAACCATGACTTTCAGGTAAGCGGCGGAACATCCAATTCCACTTATTCAGGCGACTTCTCCTATCAGAAGGAGGAGGGCATCATGAAGGGATCCGACAACGAACGCCTACGTTTCCACGTCAACTACTACCAGTATCTCTGGAACGATATCCTGAAAATTGGTTTCGACGCAATGGTCAACCGTCAGAAATACTCCCTCAACAGTGCAGACTACGTATATCGCCAGGCAATCATACGAAATCCGTCAGAACCGATCTACAACGAAGACGGCTCCTACTATGAGAACTTCAATCGCCTGCAATACTATAACCCGGTGGAAATCACCAACGAGTATTTTGGAAATGCTATCAACCGTTTCTCTCAAATAACTGGTACAGTGACCTTGGAGCCGATCAAGGGATGGAAGACCAACCTTATCCTTTCGATGAACGAATATGCAAATTCATCGGAATCATACACTACTTCCAAGCACTATAGCCTTGCCACACAGAAGGACTACAATGGCAGCGCATCCAAAGGCTATGGAAACTCTTATAGCAAGTCGCTCGAAGTGACCACCGGCTATAACGACACCTTCAATGGCAAGCACCGCCTTGATGCACTTCTCGGATACAGCTATCTATACAATTCATATGACGGATTCGGAGCAAGCAACGGTAACTTCTCCACCGAGACATATCTCTGGAACAACCTTGGGAATGGTTCGCTACTTACAGAAGAGGACCGACATGCCGGAATGTCATCATATAAGAGTGATGACAAACTTATAGGTTTCTTCGGTCGCGTAAGCTACGGCTTCGATAATCGCTACAACNTCCTNGCATCAGTTCGNCGNNAGNGCAGTTCAAAGTTNGGTAAGAATCACAAGTGGGGTACATTCCCGTCAGTGTCACTCGGCTGGAACATCATGAATGAGGAGTTCATGACATCAAGCCGTGACTGGCTCAACAATCTCCGTCTCCGTATAGGTTATGGTGTCACAGGTGTTATTCCTGATACCCCATATCTCTCAATGTATCTTTATAACTATGCAGGCTGGGGCGATATCCTCAGTATGGACGGCACCTGGATCAAATCGCTCGAGGTTACCCAGAATCCTAATCCAGACCTTAAGTGGGAGACGACCAATGAATGGAACTTCGGTCTTGACTTCGGCTTCTTCAACAACCGTCTGCGCGGATCGTTTGACTTCTATGTGAAGACTACCAAAGACCTACTTTACTCCTATAATGTCCCGGTTCCACCAAACCTATACCCGCAAACTCTTGCTAATGTAGGGTCAATGCGCAATATCGGACAGGAACTTCTAATCACCGGTGTCCCTGTGGAAACCCGCGACTTCTCATGGGAAACCACACTGACCCTCTCTCATAACTCCAACAAGCTCCTCAGCCTAAGCAATGATCTCTACGAAACCGACAACTTCCAGGAAGAAGGTGGTATTTCAGATCCCATATCTGTTGTAACCCACTGTATGGAAGTTGGTCATCCACTCGGCGATTTCTGGGGTCTGAAATGCGTAGGTTATGACAAAAACGGCTTCGCCCTTGTGGAAGTAAGCGATGGCAATGGCGGATGGACAGTGAAACCTTTCAGCACGAGCCTCAACTCTCAGGAAAACCGTCAACGTCTGGGAAGCGGCGCTCCGAAACTGACACTCGGCTGGAGCAATCAGTTCACATACCGCGACTTCGACCTATCGATGCAGTTTACCGGCCAGTTCGGCTATAAGATTCTTAACGCACAGCGTTGCTTCTACGAGAACAACTCTATTGCATACAACCGTCTGAAATCGGCAGCGGATCTGCACCCTGCAGTCAAGTATGTAGATGGCGTGCTTCAGCCAGAACTTGACGCCAACGGCAACCAGCTGATGGTGACACTTGCCAACTCTATGGATCAAGGCTTCTGGAGCGATCATCTTGAGAATGGAGACTATTTCAAGCTCTCTGCCCTGACACTCGGTTACCGCGTTCCTTTTAAGGGCAGTATAACAAAATTCATCTCCAACCTCCGCATTTACGGCTCTATGACCAACGTATTCACCCTAACGAAATACAGCGGTCTTGACCCCGAGGTCAGCAACTATTTCCGTGCACCGAGCATTGACGACCGTGACAAATATCCCACTACCCGCAGCTACACTGTCGGACTTCAGGTTACATTCTAAATCTTGACTCAGACATGAAACTAAATATTAAAAACATACTCGCAGCCTTAGCGGTCTCACCNATGCTNATGANCGTNGNNTGTACAAATCTTGACGAGACNGTCTATGANCAGCTTACNGACNNCAATCTCGACCTNTCAAANNANANAGANCTNACGCAGATGCTCGGNGCNGCTGTCACNAACTACCGCTATCTNGTCACNGACTGGGGTGGAATCTGGTATCTTCTTGAGGAATCTTCCGATGAATTCATGACGCCGTCACGTCCAGGAATCGGTTGGGGATCAACCTATATCGACCTCCACAACCATGCCTGGAGTGAGACCAACGGATGGTTTGACGGGGCATGGAGCTTCTCATATGTTGGCATCAACTATTGCAACCGTGTACTTGACAATATGGCCGACACAGAGGAGAATGCTGTAGCCCGCGCTCACGTACGTTTCTATCGCGCGATGTTCTACTATCACCTCATCGACATCTTCGGAAATGTACCCATCCTTTATCCCGGTGAGCATGAGGCCGGATGGCTGCCCGAGCAAGAAGGCATAGAGACAGTGTTCGACTACACTCTCAATGAATTCAAGGAAGTGCGCGACAACATCGGCGACGAGAAGCTGTTCGGCTACGGCAACAAATACGCCGCATGCATGGCGATCGCCAAGATGTATATGATGAAGAATGCCTGGATGGAGACCAACGATGACAGCAACTGGAGCAATGCGCTCGCTGAACTCGAGACCATCATCAACGAAGGAGGTTACTCACTTGCAGCAGACTACCGCGATCCTTTCCGTGAGAACATAGGCACATGTCCCGAAGTCATATTCGCGATTCCTCAGGACCGTACCCACACATCCAACTGGACAATGCAGAGCTACTGCTTCCCACAGACAGGACTTGAGGCCTATGGCTCAACAGCGGCAGGATACAACGGTTCATGCGCGATTCCGCAATTCATGAAGAACTATGATATGGATGACCTCCGCATGAAATACACCTGGGCTTACGGACCCCAGTATAAGGCGAAGAAGAATAGCGACGACAGCTACACTCCCGGCTACCTTCTGCCCGAAGATGAACGTGAGGCAATCGCTTTCGACGCAGACGACTGGAGCGGAACAGGAAAGCTCAACTACAGCATCGAGTGCCATCACGTCTCTAATCCCGGCTGCTACCAGCAGGAGGGTGCAAGAATGCACAAATTCGAGATACCTGGCGGTAACAACCAGGGCACCACAGCCACCGACATCGCCATATTCAGATATGCTGACGTGCTTATGATGAAGGCAGAATGCCTCCTTCGTCTCGGACGCGACGAGCAGACCGCCGCTGACCTCGTGACCACCGTACGCCGCCGTGCCTTCGAGAAGACCGGAGCCGCTACACGCACACCGACTGACCTCAAGGGTGGCTCCACCTACGCTTATGGCCTTGACAACTACCCGGTAGAAGGATACTCCAACTGGTCGACCCATGTGCTGACCAATGAAGGAGGTGCAGACATCGAACTTGGTGGACTCCTTGACGACCTCGGCTGGGAATTCGCAGGAGAGATGCACCGCCGTCAGGACCTCATCCGCTTCAAGATGAGCGATGGTCGCTCTGTATGGAACGGAAAATCATGGTTCTGCAAGGAAGCAACTACCGAGACAAAGTGGAGATTCTTCCATATCCCGGATTTCGCAATGAAAGCCAACATCAAGCTGAAACAGACTTATTATTAAAGTTATAAGTTTTAAGAGTTTTTAGAGTTTTTAGAGTCTTAACAATATAGACAAAGATGAAAAAAATATCATATATCATAGGCGGCGCGCTGCTGTTGTCGGCAATGTCGATGGGCATCACGTCCTGCGGTGACAACACCGACTTCTCGAAGCCGCATATCCTGACGGATGCCGAGCTTGCCGAGCAGGCACGCCAGAAACATATCGCCGACTCATTGGCACAAGTGATCAATGCCGATAAGATCCAGTATGTGGAAGTGGAAGACTACGCCGCTCCCGATGGAATCTGGAGCACCAAACCGTTTGAGATTGATACCAAGCTCATGGCCGAGGCATTCCAGCTGACGGAAGAAGAGGTAATAGCAGGATTATGCGAGGCTCCCGGAGCGCCTGAATTCATAAACGTTGTGATTCAGGGTACAACACACATGGATCAGCCGACCAACCAGAACAACCGTACCAACGGTATCTGGGGCCACTGGTTCAAGTATAACGGCAATGCCACCGAGGCAGGATACAACGAGGCGGATTCCCGTTTCTTCACTGAATGGGCAGGTTATTATGATGAGGAAGAAGGTGGCTGTGTTGATACATTCTTCAGTATTGGTCAGTTCCCCGGACGTTCAGTTCCCGGAGACCATTATCAGGCTATAGAGTGCTTCATCTATGGAGACTACCGATTTGCTATCGTGATAGATTATAAGGTAATCGAGCGTCAGGCTGTGACTGGAGGAGTCGTGGCTACCCACGATCTCTCAATGCAATGTGAATATAACGGTTCTTATACGACCACCGCTCTCGAATTCGACCTGAATGGTCTTATAGCTGAACTTGGTGCTCCTTCTTGGGATGCTATCACCTGGGTAGGTGTAAAGGCAGACGGATCATACGATCAGGTGCTCACAGCAGGTGACGCTCTTGGCAATCAAGGCTTCTGGTTTGACAAGAATGGTAATCCGGGCTCTTGGGGCGACGATGCTTCAGTATATGCTTGCTTCCCGACTGACGTAGAGACCAATACATTTACCGTAGCTCCTATGCCAAATGTATTCACCGCCGGAAATTCAGTGACCCTGCACTTCGCTGCAGTCTATGGAGACAAGANTGTAGAATACANCCTCTTNGTTGAGATTNTAGAAGCCGCTGCCATTGANGGCAACANTGTCNACACTACAGAATACACAGTGAAGCAGATGTATCGCAATGACTATAGCTACTCACTACTCCCAATTGATNCAGCAGCTATCTGTAATGCCCTCNGAATCTCAAACCTCAGCGAGGCTANTGGTCTTGGCAAAGATGGAGAAGGCAACTACTCAAAAGATTATACTGCCGATGGTCAGGGTCACTGGTATAAGAACGACGGTACGTTCGGCTGGGGTGACGACGCTGTGATCTATATTGCACGTATCGTGACAAGCGACACTGAAACTGACGAATACAACAATCTCCGAATCGGTATCATGCCTCACGACGATACATCCGCACTCGAGCCTATTACTGTCATCTACGCATTCACAGCCAACGATAAGATTGCAGAAATCAAAATCAACTGGAGTTTAGGGGATGCAGATGAAGGATTCACAGCAGCTCACGACTATGTAGCCGACATCGAGGCTGCCACAAACGCCGGAAATCTCGCACTCTCCGTTGAATGTGAATGGAACACTGCCTATGAGGGAGGATTAATTGAGTTTGATGCAGCTGCTGTAAAGACAGCCCTCGGCATTGATGACCTTTCATCCGTAATCCGTTACGCTATCCAGCCGGATGGTTCGATATTCTGGCAGAAAGATGACCCAGCTTATTGGTATGGCGCAGATGGTTCAATTGCTGGCTGGGGAGCAGACGGACGTATATTCGCAGCATACTATGGCTACGATGAGGAATACCCTGAAGATGAGCACACCCTCTACCTCGGACTTATGCCTCCACTGGAAGACTACACATGCCGTGTAGGCGACACCTACAAGATCGTCTATGGTCTGTATGCCAACGGCAAGACATATACTTTCAATGTGACAGCTACAGTAACTGGGGAAGAAGCTCCCCTCGGTGGCGATGAGCCTGCTGAGAGACCAGCTTACAAGGCTAAGGCAAGCCTGAAAAAGGCAGTACATAAATAAAGTTTATAAGCTGTAAGGTTTAAGGGTTTAGCAATCTGCTAAATCCTTAGACCCTAAGCCAATAAGCAATTAAACCAAAACTATAATGAAAAGATATATATTTTCCGCATTTATGGCTGCCTGTCTTGCGGTCGGCTTCAACTCCTGTAAGAGTGATGAAGACGTCTTCTCCGGCTCATATATCGAGATGGCTGATATCGAGGAGATTGTACTTGACGGTGACGTGGCCTCAGAAATAATAGAGTTTACATCACGTACCGTCTGGACCATCGAGACTGACCGCAAGGTCAACTGGCTCTCATACA
>WFLX010259424.1_pt1 | contig 10055 bp, 4 predicted proteins | sample 4967041 | NCBI WGS metagenome assembly WFLX01 (sample SAMN12857096, study PRJNA449069) | gut metagenome | isolation source: stool from male and female vole | host: Microtus ochrogaster | place: USA:Florida | collected 2017
AGCTTATACTCCTTACAGCAACCCCGCACAGTGGTCAGACAGAAGAATTTCAATCGCTCATCGGTCTTCTCGACAAGAAATTTGAAAACTATCAATTGCAAACAGCCAAAGAGCGGGAAGAACTGTCAAAATACTTTANCCAGCGACGCCGTGCCGATATCAAACCGTATCTTGGAGAAGAGACAGTATTCCCGGAAAAGGTGCGCTTTGACGACAATGAGCAGTACGAAATCAGCTCATCCTATCGTACACTTCTCAACGACCTCATCAACTACATCAAAGGAGGTATTCAGATAGCCCGGTCTGAGGATAAGCGAAAGCAACGGTATATCTATTGGGATCTATTGGCTCTTATGCGCGGTGTGATGTCGAGTCCTGCTGCTGGAATCTCAATGCTGGAAAATAAGATTAAGAATGAGCAGGAAGCAGAACTTGACGATACTTTAACCGATGATAATGTCTATAAATTCAATGACGGATTGAAAGACCTCCTGAACGGTGACGACACTGTGCCCAACGCTTATCAGAAGGCTTCTCGTGGCGAAAAATCTCAATTACGCAGATTTGTGGATACCTTACGTGAGATCCAATCCAAGGATGCTGACAATAAGGTGAAACAGGCTTTGAGACTTGTGGAGTTCGCGATAAGTATGGGAAAGAGCCCTATCGTTTTCTGTCAATATATCCAAACTGCTGAGTACGTCGGGAAATATATTGCGGAGCATTTGAAAGCCAATAAGAAGACAAAAGATGTTACTGTCGAAATCATTACCTCTCGTCTTGCCGACGAAGAACGTAAAATAAAGATTGAAGAACTTGCCGCTAATCCGCGCCATGTGCTTGTATGCACCGACTGTCTTTCAGAAGGCGTGAATCTGCAGCAGGCGTTCGATACTGTTATTCATTATGATTTACCCTGGAATCCTAATCGCGTCGAGCAGCGAAACGGCCGTATCGACAGATTCGGTCAGACGGCTCCTGAAGTACTGATCTCCACAATGTATGCCGACAATAATCCGGTAGATAAGATTGTGCTCAATGTCCTTTACAAAAAGCAGGAGGAGATCAAGAAACGCCTCGGCATCTACCTCCCGATTGCAGAAAACGACGCATCGCTTATGGAGCGTATTATGAACGAGATTCTTGTGCTTAAAACAGAGACACAGGCCGATTTCATGCAAAAATCTCTTTTTGATGACGACGAGGAGTGGAGACACTATGAAGACAATCAACGCGAACTGGAAATAAAGCGCATTGAGGAAGATCAGAAATTGTCAAGAACTTATTACGCACACAACACCAAGGATATGAATCCGTCCCGTATGGTGGATTCTCTTAAAGAAGCCCGAGAAGTAATAGGTGGTGTCGGTGACACGGAACGNTTTGTCATCAACGAACTCATGCATTCCGGTGTAGAGGTTGTGAAAGNTNCNCCTCTTTGCTATCATTTTCTTGAGNGTTCNCTGCCGAAAGAACTANGGAATCGCGGATNNTTCCATCCCGATTCAAAAGGTGTTATTCGTATGTCTTTTGCATCGCCAACGCCTAAAACATATACATATATAGGTAGGAACCACATTTTTGTAGAAGACCTTTCCCGAGCAGTCGTCAACGATACTATTAATGGCGGAGATTTGGCGGCCGGAAGAGCAATGGTAATAGCTACGGATAGCGTCGAAGTCCGAACAACCGTAATGTTGATGCGCGTGCGCAGTGTCATTAAGGATACCAAGATTAACNATCGCCAGATTGTGGGCGAAGAGATGATTTTCATTGGCTATAGAGGGAGTATAGACAAGCACGATTTCATTCCGACCGAGGAGTGCAAGCGACTCTTCTTCGAAGCCAAAGCCTCTGAAAATCTTGAACCGGCATTCCAGTCAGCTCAGTTCAGGAAACTCACCGGATGGGTGGATAATGAGGAGATTCTTCGGGCGCATACTGATAAGATAGCCCTCGAACGAGCCAATCGATTGGTCGATTCTTTTGCCAAGTACCGCTCTTATATAGGATCATCTGAGTATCAAGTAGTTGAACCGGTTCTTCCAATGGATGTTATCGCAGCATTTGTTTTCCTCCCCTCATTTAAGAAATAATTATGGATTATACCAGTATACATGTCTACGGACATCTCCTTTCCGTTGATATTCTTCATCAGATAGAAACAGATAAAAACCTTGCAGGAAATCGCGACACTGATTTTGCTCTTGACTCATCGCTGCAAGAGACAATCGATTATGCATGGACATCCCTTCGCGCCGATTGGGGGTTCTATCTGACTCGGAGCTTGACAAACGATCCCTATGGCACCCGTCGGAGTCGTGAGTTTATGGAGCATCTGCTTCTTCTGTTCGGATTCCATCCCCAGCGTCAGCAGCAATATGTGGAGTCGGATACCGGTACAACACATAATATTACCTGGCTATGTCCTGATGCCGGCAATATGCCGGTAATTGTCAAGGGAGATCGGGTGACTTCGAAGGATGAGGAATCATTGGAACGCTCTTCGCTCGACTTCCGTTCCAAAGGAATCCGCAGAGAAAAATCAGCGCATGCTACTATGCTCGAATATCTCAACAACACTGAGAATATTTATGGCATAATAGCAAACGGTCCAACTTTACGCCTCATCCGCAATTCCGGCCAGCTTGTCAAGCAGACATATATCGAATTCGACTTGCGCCGGATGCTGGAGGAAGACAAATATACAGAATTCTGCCTGCTGTTCCGTCTGCTTCATGCCTCTCGTTTCAAAACTGAAGGCGATAATCAAGCGATAATTGAGAAATATTTCAATCTCAGCATCGAGAGTGGCAACCGCATCCGCGCCGGCCTGTCTCAAGCCGCACAACAGGCTATGGAGATTATCGGCAATGCAGCCCTGAGAGGAGTCGGAGCTGGCAATGATGCCCTGAGGACCAGATTGAAGGCTGGCGAGCTGAATGTAGAAGCATTCAATAAAGAATTGATGCACCTTATCTACCGCCTTCTCTTCCTCTTTATTATTGATGACCGAGGACTGGTTTATTATGGTGATACCCCTGATATAAGACGTTGGCGCGAGATATATAAGAAATACTATGCCGTGAGTCGCTATCGTAATCTTTCTGAATTGAGCCATGTTCGCAATCCACGTTACACCGATTTATGGGCTGGCCTGATGGATTCATTCCGCCTCTTTGAAGATGAGAAATTTGGAGGAAAACTTGGGATAAAACCGCTTGGCGGAGTGCTCTTCAATCCCGATACACTATCCAATCTCAAGAAATGTGTGCTTAGCAACGACGCTGTGTTTGATGCTTTCCGCGCACTCAATCTCTTCCGGGATGAAAACGGACAATTGGTGAAGATCAACTACTCTTCACTTGATGTCGAAGAGTTCGGCTCGGTTTATGAAGGGATACTTGAAAAACGTCCTCTTCTTGACGTCGGAAGCAGTGATTTCGATTGGACCTACGGATTTGTCGGTGGTCTTGACCGCCAGTCTACCTCAAGTTACTATACGCGCCCCGACCTCGTGCAAAGTTTGATACGCACTACATTGGAACCTGTTATTAAGGAACGGTTATCAAAGCTTAAAACTCCGGAAGAAAAAGTTGCGTCTCTGCTGTCAATGAAAGTCTGCGACGCCGCCTCCGGATCGGGACATATTGTTCTGGCTATGGCTCGAACAATAGCCTGGTATGTCAGCTCAATCCGTACCGGCGAGGATAATCCGGCCTCTATGGAATATCGTAGGGCTCTTCATGAAGTGATTCAGAAATGTGTATACGCCGTAGACTACAACCCAGATGCTGTCGAACTGTGTAAGATTGTCCTATGGATCGAGGGTTATTGCGCCGGGATGCCGTTGTCATTCCTCGACCATCATATCCGATGCGGAAATTCAGTGGTCGGTGTCACAGATCTTGACATGCTTCTTAAAGGTGTCCCCGACAAAGCTTTTAACGCTACGGACAAAGACACACTTAAAGCCATTAAAGCTCTTAATAAAAAAGCTATTGATGATATTAATGCTATTAAGGTTGGCAAGAAGATTGGGTTAAAGGTTAATTTGTTCCGAAAAGAGTTCAATATTCCTCAAATTGACGAAGAGCAGATTTCCCTCGCTGAAAAGGTTCGTGAAATTTCAGCTCTACCCGAGATGAGTCTTGAAGAACAGCAAGAAAAGCAACGCCGTTGGGAAGAATTGATGCAATCTCCTCGCGTAGAATCGCTGCGCCGTGCCTGCGACATTTACACTGCTGCATTCTATCATACTTTTTCTTACGATGATGTTCATGCCGGAGCGGATGCGATAACCTTGCCCGATTCTCCTTATACAGCCGCTGTCTATCAGGCTCTCGAAGAGATAAAGCAGCAGGAGAAACCCAATGACAACTATATGCCTCTGACTGAAGACTTCAAAACTTCCATAGCTAATGAGGCTGCTCGACAAAGATTCTTCCACTGGTGTGTCGAATTCCCGGAAGTCTTTGCCGACGGTGGCGGCTTTGATGTCATGTGTGGCAATCCACCTTGGGATAAAATTAAGGTAGAGGATAAGAAATGGTTTGAGACTCATGGGCGCATGGACATTGTCAATGCTGGAACAGCAGCTCAACGTAAAAAGGTTATTGCATCTCTGGAACAGAGCAATACTGAACTCTATTATGAGTATCTGCAAGCACTTGCTGGCGCTGAAGCCATGAGCCGATTTGTTAGATTCGGAGGGCGATTCCCATTGACCGCAACCGGAGATATCGACCTCTATCCTATGTTTGCCGAGTTATGTCTCAACTTCTCTCGTGAGGCATGGGGACTTGTCTTGCCAACCGGTATTGCCGTTAACGACTCAAATAAAGTCTTCTTCTCAAAACTCGTTGATGAGAATAGGCTCATTTCGCTTTTCGATTTCGAGAATCGAGAGAAACTTTTCGATATTGATAGTCGGTTTAAATTCTGTCTATTAACTGCCGGAAAACATCAATCGAAGCCTCGTGCTGTGCAAGGGGGCTTCTATCTGACACGTCTTGACCATCTCCTTGACCCAAACCGCATCTATACACTCCAAACCTCGGATTTTGCCCTACTGAATCCAAACACTAAAACCTGTCCGACATTCCGTACAAGCCGCGATGCAGAACTCACGGCAAAGATATACCGTAATTGCGGTCATATCATCTTCAATGAGATGACAGGGGATAACCCTTGGAAAGTAAAGTTTGGAAGCATGATTCATATGTCAAACGACTCACATCTTTTCCGCACTTATCAACAGCTGACAGAATCCGGCGCAACTCTTGATGGCAATCGATTTACCTTATCAGATGGCATGGTTTATGTTCCGCTATATGAGGGTAAGATGATATGGTATTATAACCATCATTATGGGACATGGCCCACGGACGGTGACCGCCCCAATGCAATTGATAGCCCTTCTCTTGGAGAAATGCAGGATCCCACCTCTTGCATAATGCCCTGGTATTGGATACCGGAAACGGAGGTTAATGCCAAAATAGAAAGTTGTTTTGGAGATAATGCAGGAGCAAATCTTATATATCGAAGTATCGGCCGAAGCGTTGATGAACGCACTTTCATCAACGCCACTGTTCCCGACGCCTTCGGCGTCGGGAACAGTGCTACAGCCATTGGCTATAGCACTGTGCCCGGGCTTATTCTGCAAGGAATCATGTCTTCTATACCTTTTGATTACGCAGTTAGACAGAAAGTTGGAGGTATAAATATGAGTACCTTCTTCGTTAAGCAATTCCCAATCATTGCTCCTGATGATATTCCGGAAGATACAAAATGGGAGATGGCTAAGCGAGTGATTGAACTCACATACTTCAACCACGACATGGACGCTTGGGCAGAAGAGTTATGGGAAGAGATGACCGATGAGCAACGGGCAGCTATGCCGAATATCGGATTGAAGGAGCCTTTCATCTTCGACCCAGACCGGCGTGCCGTGCTTCAAGCCGAACTCGATGCCATTGTCGCCCATCTGTACGGCCTCACCACAGATGAGATCCGATATATCCTTGACCCGGAAGACGTCTGCGGTCCCGGCTGCATCAACGAAACTTTCCGCGTGCTCAAAGAGCGCGAACTCCGCGACTACGGCGAATACCGCACCCGCCGCCTCGTCCTCGACGCCTGGCATCGTTNTGGATATAACAATTAAAACTAATTCTATGCCAAAACTATTTCATTTACATATAGAGAACTTTCGAGGAATCGAGAAATTTGACCATACGTTTAATAATGGTCTGACGTGTATAATCGGACGTGGAGATAGCGGTAAAACTACTATTCTCGATGCGATTTCCTATGCTCTTACACCCACGCATACCTTGACATTTCACGATGGTGATTTCTTCAACTGCGACGTAAGTAAGCCCATTGTTATTGAGGTGACAGTTACTGGATTATATGATGATATCTTACGCAGATTTGACACCCATATGCGGGCTGTTAAAGATGAGAAGATTATTACCTCCATGCTTGATCCTGAAACACATGAAGGTTGTGTTGAGGCGGTGACTATTCAATTAAAGGTAGAAAAGGATCTTGAACCTCAATGGTTCGCTTTAGGAGCTGATGGAACAGAGCCAAAACCAGTACGTGCAAGTGAACGTGAGCTCTTCAATTGCTTCTATATTTCTGAATATAACGATAGGCATTTTACTCTTTCCAAAGGTACCCCTTTAAGTACTTTATTCAGACAAAAAGCAGAGAAGAAAACTGACGTATTAAACGCAGAACTAATAGCGGAATTAGGAAGAACAGCTAAAACAGGTTTCGAAAATGCGATTCAAAGAGAAGATGTATTTAAAGAAGTGATANCTGCTATCTGTAAAAATGCGACTAATCTAGGGCTTAGCACAGGTGANGTAAAAGCATCGCTTGATCAACGCGAATTTTTATTGAGAGAAAATAAGATNGCTNTACANAANGACAATGTTCCACTTAGACAGTTGGGGAAAGGATCCAAACGACTTCTTTCCCTCGCGATACAATTATCTCTTACTAATCCTTCTGGAATTATCTTAATTGATGAAATAGAGCAAGGATTAGAACCCGACAGAGTTCAACATATCGTAACAACGTTAAAAAAGCATACTGGCCTCCAAGTCATCTTAACGACCCATTCCAGTAATGCAATCGTTGAATTATCATGTTCAGATATTTATATCAGAAGAAATACAAAAGAAGGACTTATTAATATCCCCTCTACAGACGAAATGCAAGGAACTATCAGAAAGAATCCTGAAGCATTCTTCGCTAAACGAGTATTAATCTGTGAAGGTGCAACTGAAGTTGGCATCATAAGAGGTATAAACCAACTTGCCTTACTTCCTAAAGAAAAAAGTTTAGCACTTTTAGGTATCAGATATGCTGATGGTGTAGGCAAGAATCTAATTAATTATGTTCCTCAATTTGCTAAATTGGGATACGATATTTGTTTGTTTTGTGACTCGGATGCACCAGATGTAAATGCTAAAAAGAAAGAGTTCGAATCTCAAGGAATTGTTATTGCCGACTGCGATGATGACCTTGCTATCGAACAACAACTCTTTAACGATTTACCATGGGATTCCGTGATTAAACTTATGGAATACCATCTGGATGACTTTAGTCATGATTCCAAGGCTCTTTATGAAAGTGTTAAAACTCTTATCGGTCCGGAAATACCATATTCAGAAGATTGGTGGAAAAAAGAATCTTTGCAATTACGGAAAGCTTTTGGAGAAAAAGCAAAGGCTGAGAAAAAGAAAAATGGTGCGTGGTTCAAAGACATTGAGCATGGAGAAGTTCTTGCATCTGTTATACTCTCAAACTTGAAAAACATTGATAAATCGACACGATTACATTCTATATTAAAAGTACTGGTTAGATGGATATTAAGTCAGGCATAAATATTGGGCAGTTTCTATCAGCCAACAAGAGTATGATTGAGGCACCCGCCGGACATGGTAAAACCCATTCTATTGTTGATTGTCTGGAACAGTTTGAATATAAGGACAAGAAAATTCTTATCCTTACACATACCCATGCGGGGATAGCATCCATCAAATCGAAGATTACTGAACGCAACATTCTCCCCAAGTGTTATGAGCTAAATACTATATGCAGTTTTACCTTAAATCTTGCCTGTGCATATGTAAATAATGATTTATTATCAGATGACTCGGATATGGGGGCAAAATATNANAAAGCTCAGAACTATGCAATNCAATTATTACANGCNCAACCNATAAAATCTGTTCTNNGAGCTAAATATGAACATGTAATAGTCGATGAATATCAAGATTGTGACAGTATGCAACATCGATTGATAAATCTTCTTGGTGAAGTCATTAAAGTTCATATTCTTGGTGATTACATGCAAAGCATTTTCGGATTTAACGGCACTCCGATAGATCTCAACGGTCCTGAGTTGGACGTATATAAAGAAAATCTTCAAACGCTTTCTACTCCTTGGAGATGGAATAACGTTGGATGCCGTGAATTAGGAGAAGAAATTCTTCAGATACGTGAATTATTACAAAGTAAGCAGGATATAGATCTACAACAATATAAACACATTCAATTTATTCAGACTCGGAAGAATGATTTATATTGGCATAAAAAATCAGAAACAGATATACCTCCCCAAGTTCTTCAAATCCTTTATACCTATTTGAATAATAAATACAAAGGTAATGTACTCATCATTCATCCCATATCTCATAATAAGAATGCTCGGATTAAACTTACCAAAAATATGTTTAATCTCGGAATGCTGGAATCAATTGACGATTCTGACTACTATGATACCGTAAATGCCTTTGAAAATAATAACGGTCAAGAACTTTTTGCCGCAATTATCAATTTCTTAAAAGAAACATGTTCAGCCTCTTCTATGGATGACTACGTTAACTCGGATGGCAGGTTTAAAGATAGAATTAGAAAACCAGAAAAGTTATTAATTTTACAAGAATTAAAAAATGTGGCTAACCCTCTTCTAACTCAAAAATCTTATGCCCGAATCTTATCATGTATTAAACAGATAAGAAATATACTAAAGATAAAAGTTGCAAGAAAAGATATTTATTATACCATCGAACGAATCTTGACTGATTCAACCCAAAGAAACGTAAATCTTATCGAGTCTCTAAAACTTAATAGAGATAAAGTGCGCAGATTAGGTCGAAACATTCAAGGTAAGTATATTGGAACGACCCTCCTAACAAAAGGATTGGAATGTGAGACTGTAATAATTCTTGATGCACACCGATTTCCAGATGAGAAGCATTTATATGTAGCACTTTCTCGTTGTTCTAAGAGATTGATTGTCGCTTCCGAAACTGCTGTGTTATCACCATACAAGAATAAGCAGGACAAAATCGAACCTTCCGATGCTATCCAACTGTCTCTTTTCCCAGAATTCGATAATTGAGTTTAAACAAAGACAAAGTACTTCATAAATAAACATATTGCTAATATGGACAAGAATCTTGACGTACAGATTGTGGAGGCTCTAAAAGCTTATTTGGCTTCGGGGGTCGAGGAACAGGTGGACTATCAGAAGTTCTACTTCTATTCTATCGTGACCCATTCTACGGCGATTGAGGGTATCGCAGCAAAGAGTCGCACATTGATTAAGCAGAATTGGTTAACTTATATAAAAGATTGCGTATGAGAGAGCAAGATATACTTCGATTGAGAGAGCAAGATATACTTCGATTGAGAGACTTGGCTGAGGNCGGGCAGGTGCAGTTCAAGGAACGCATCGTNAGNAAGGACGATAAGTATGATATCGGCTGTGAGATGGTTGCGTTCAGTAATTCTCGTGGCGGAAGACTTATCATTGGCATTAATGATAAGTCGGGGCATATCAATGCCCTGTCGTATCAAGAGTTACAGGAGACCACGAATCTTCTTACTAATATCGCATCTGAAAATGTTATTCCAAATGTGCTGATTGATGTTGACAATGCTCCCGTAACTGGCGGAGCCGTCGTTATCGCCACTATCCCTGAGGGTAAGAACAAGCCTGATCGCGAAAACAAGGGGGTGATATGGGTTAA
>WFLX010058179.1_pt1 | contig 10054 bp, 6 predicted proteins | sample 4967041 | NCBI WGS metagenome assembly WFLX01 (sample SAMN12857096, study PRJNA449069) | gut metagenome | isolation source: stool from male and female vole | host: Microtus ochrogaster | place: USA:Florida | collected 2017
CAAAGTTCACAATATATGGCTCGGCACCCACGACAAAGGACTTGCTATATTAAGACCTGATGGTACAGGACAGTATCAGCAATTCTCTTATCGCACTGAAAATGCGCCCGGCAGTCTGTCAAACAACTCCATATTCGACATACTGCAGGATGACGATGAAAGAGTGTGGATAGCGACATTCGGAGGTGGCGTAAATATGGTTAGCCNTGGTTATGACGTGAGNAATCTGTCATTTTCCATCCCCGCGGGCTATCCGACAGACTCCTATCCACGTACACGCAGCCTGCTNGCCGACTCAGCNCATCTGTTTGTCGGCACCGATACGGGTCTGCTTCAGGCCGACCTTGACCCGAANTCATCCGACTTAAGTTTCCGNCCGGTCANGTATGACGGCCCCGCGCCGGCAAAGGAGATCATACACCTTGTCAACGGACCTGACAATTCGTTACTGATATCATCTTTCGGCAAAGGCATATATGGCTATAACCGCGCCACAGGCACCACATATCCGGTAGCCGCCAATGATATCGCCGACAAGCAACCTGTATTTTCAGCCTTACCTGATGATGACGGCAAGCTCTGGGTCACTGCCAGAACGGGGATTCTACTCTACCATCCATCACAGAGTGCAAATTCATTTATCAAACCTGTTGCGGGCAAACTGACTTTACTGGAGACCGAGCCGTTACGCGACAGCAACGGACAGTGCTGGTTTGCCTCAACCGAAGGGCTCCTGAGGGTCAGCGTGCCATCCTCCGCAGACAGAGATAACAGCCATCGGGTCCTATTCACCGAAATTACATATTTCCGAGGTGATACGGCGTTGACATCCGTTCTTACCCGTGCCGACTCCGTGATAATTGTTGACCCCGACACGCGCGATATCTCTCTCAGCATGTCAGCCATGGCATTTGCCAATGCAGAAGGAGTAAAATATGTCTGGAGAATACCTGACAACGACACTACATGGAATGAAGCAAACGGACATCGCATCACTCTGACCGATTTACAGCCCGGAACAGTAACACTGGAAGTCCGCTCCACCGACATTTTCGGGCGTTACCTTGACAATACCGGCACTTTAAGGCTCTATGTCACTCCACGATGGTATGAACGTCGCGGAGTCAGGGTGGTCATGTGGCTTCTCGGAGCGGTAGCGCTGTTGTTCTTGCTCTCATTCATCATACGCTACCGGCGACTGCGCAACATATATCACAGTTTCATAAACAGTCAGCCTGTAGCCCGGGTAAGTTCGGCCATTACTGAAATCATACCCGAGGAAGCGATAACCGATGCTGACAGGGAATTTATCGAAGAACTGAACTTAAAGGTCAGCGAATTGATCGGTAATCCCGATTTTTCAATTGACACAGTTGTCACAGCCATGGGTATGAGCCGCTCGGTATTTTATCGCAGGCTGAAAGCNGTTGTCGGACAATCACCGTCAGAATACATCAATGAATTCCGGCTCCAGCGCGCANCNACAATGTTGCTCNNTGAGCCNTCGAAGCAAGTGTCGGAAATAGCNTACGAGTGTGGTTTTTCATCGCCGCAATATTTCAGCAACGTTTTCCGCANGCGCTACCACCTTACACCGAATGAATGGCGAAAAAAGCGCCAATGACCNGAATTCACACTTGTATGANNNGATCTGACGGCTTNCAATCATAACCTCGTGTATATCTGTAATTTTGCAATATCATTAAAACTACTTATATCATGAGACATTATGCAAATATCAGGAAACTGGTCGGCACATTAGCCTGCATAGCAACCCCATTTTTCTGCATGGAGGCTAAAGAACTTCCACGGGTAATAGTACTTACCGACGCCGAGACAGACGACCGCTGCTCTATGGTACACTTTCTGCTTCACGCCAATGATATGCAGATTGATGGCATCGTGCAATCCAACTCATGCTTCCAGCGTAAGGGCTGGAGTCACGAACCGTGGCTTGAAGAAATGATCGGAGCATACGGCAAAGTATATCCCAACCTGATAGTCCATGACCCGTCTTATCCTTCACCTGAGTATCTGCTGTCACGNNTATATGTCGGCGATGAAAATCCGGACCATGTCATGCTCAGCGGTAGTCAGTGCAAGCAGCTGCTTCCAGGCGAGGAGCCGATAATCGACCCGTCAGAATGGCCGGCGACACCGGGTTCTGACCGCATAGTAGAAGTTCTTCTGGAAGATGATCCCCGGCCGGTGTTCATACAATGCTGGGGAGGCGGCAACACTGCGGCCAAGGCGTTCGATCAGCTTAAAAGAGAACATCCCGATGACTATGANCGTGCCATCNGAAAGGCTGTNTTGTACTGTATATGGTATCAGGATGCGGCCGGGCCATATATTGAGCGCAATCATCCGCTCGTNACCATTCTGCTGAACCATCATTTCAGTGGTAGCTGGGACTACGGAACCATGACCAATACCACTTCATTTGTNGACAATTACATGCACAACGGGCTCAATCCACTCGGTGACCTCTATACCCAGCCATATATCAGCGAGGGGGATACTCCCGCATTCCTGTACTCGCTGGAAAATGGACTGCGCTCCTACGAGGACCCGACCTTCGGAGGCTGGGGAGGCCGATTTTATAAAGTAGCTGACTTTGATAATGTCTACCGCGACACCGGCTTCGGCGAACTGCGCGAATGGATTGAACCCGCAATGCACGATTTTCAAGCCCGGCTGCAGTGGTGCGTGACTCCGGAATACAACAAAGCCAACCATAAGCCGACAATCGAAGTTCCCATGGGCCTTGATCATACGGTCAGCAGCGGAGATACCGTAAGGCTCANGGCCGAAATCACGGATCCCGATATATTTGACGTCGAGGCCGCATGGAAATCACGCGGAGACATGTGGGCACAGAAAGGGATCACGAAAGAGTTTGTAGCCGCCAATCCCGAGCGCTTCCACACTCCATGGCGATGCGCATGGTACCAGTATCCTGCCGGAACATATCCCGGATATGTGGATCTGCATCTTGGTTCGGAAAGAGAAGCCGATATGTGGTTTGTCGCTCCCGAGGTAGATACTCCACAGACCATACATGTGATACTTGAAGCCTACGATATGGCTGTACCGCGTCTTACATCCTATGCACGCTATATCATCACCGTATTACCACGCAATTCCAAAGAATAAATTCATCNNAACCGNNTATGCGNACAGTTATATTTTTCCTGACNCTCTCACTCTGTATTCTTCTGCCTGTACNGACCGACGCTAACGACGGNCGTCAACGGATATTGGTCAGCACCGATATCGGNGGCACNGATCCTGACGACAACCAGTCGATGATACATCTGCTNATGTATGCCAATGAATTTGATATCGAAGGGCTCGTCTCATCACCNTCATTCGGGGAAGGCTCGAAAGAAGAGATATTGCGTATGATAGCCATGTATGCACAGGATCTTCCGTCATTGACCGCCGGGCTCCATGCGACCTACAGCGATACACGCGGCACATATCCATCGCCCGAGTATCTTGGCTCAATTACAAAACAGGGACGCAAAAGTGGCGCTCCGCTATGTGGTTACGGCGACAGTACCGAAGGCTCGGACTGGATTGTAAAATGTGCCCGTAAGGATGATGGACGCCCGCTCTGGATATTGGTGTGGGGAGCGCTTGAAGATGTCGCGCAGGCACTGCACGACGCTCCTGACATCGCCGATAAAATAAGGGTGTACTGGATAGGTGGGCCAAATAAGAAATGGGGATGCAACGCCTATAACTATATAGCGCAGAACTTCCCGTCGCTATGGTTTATCGAGAACAATGCCACTTACCGTGGCTTCATCGGCTCCTCGTCAGATAAGTCGCTTTACCAAAGTGCGTTCTGGCCCGCATTCATGAAAGATGCCGGAGTGATGGGGCCGGATTTCATAAATTACTACAACGGAATTGTCAAGATGGGCGACACTCCTTCGCTACTATATCTGATGCACGGTGACGCTGACGATCCGACGGCTGATCATTGGGGTGGTCGCTTTGAAGCCATGCAGTCAGCACCGCGCTATATTGTGACCGGCCCGTTGCAGCCCACGGATACTGTGCCGTGCTATGCGCTTATGGAATGGGAACTCCGGGGACCTCACATCACTGCCGATCCTGACTCCGTATGCTTCACCCTGACTGTCGACCGACAGCAGTGGCCCGGATACTATACAGGCAATGGAATTTATATTGTAAGATATGCGCCTAAAGCGCCTGCAAGCTTGCCATATACCATCACATCGGATATCGAAGGCTTCCAGGTTCATGAAGGTTGCTTTACGGTGGCAAATGCATGGCCGGTACCCGATGGATACCGGGGAAACGGCCCGTCCATCAAATACAGCCCACTGNCACTCGGCNGCTTTAACGGCGGATCACAGTGGTATACGGACATTCAGGACTACACTTCCTCCTGGCAAGGGAGCAGCACTATAGCACAGTGGCGCGATGACATAATGAAAGACTGGAGCAAGCGCTTCCAATGGCTGAAACAANNCCGTGAAACCGATCCGGCAGACACACATTGATGGCTTCACATTGAAAATGTGTATTTTTGACAATTATTATTGATAAAATATTGGATAGGTAATGGTTATTTCAAAAACTTTTCATTAACTTCGCAGTATGGCCTATCGGCCGTAGTGTAACCAAAATTCACATAAAGCCGATATGTCAGGCGCTCTAATACCAGCCATCCTGGTTTTATCACCGGATAAAATTTTATACATTATATGGATAACCATGAATTAAAATTACAGTCGGAGATCAACCGCAAGCGACTCATGGAAGTCGTTTACAAGGCCAAAGCAGGCCATATTGGAGGTGATCTCTCATGCCTGAACGTACTCACGGCATTGTATTTCGACGTGATGAACATCGATCCCAACAATCCATCCGATCCTGACCGTGACCGCTTTATCCTCAGTAAAGGACATTGTGTGGAGGCACTTTATGTCACTCTCGAATCACGCGGTTACTTCACCCGCGAGCTTACCGATACGCNCGGCCAGTTCGGTTCAATCCTTNCAGGACACCCCACTATTGAGGTNAANGGTATCGAAGTCAGCTCAGGCGCTCTCGGTCACGGACTGTCAATAGGNGTNGGCATGGCACTTGCCGCCAAAATGGACAAGAAGGCCTACCGCACTTTTGTAGTNATGGGCGACGGCGAGCAGGGCGAAGGNTCAATCTACGAGGCCGCCATGTCGGCCAGTCACTTTAAGCTGGGTAATCTTGTAGCCATCATCGACCGCAACCATTTACAGATCAGCGGTAANACCGAGGATGTAATGGCACTGGAGGATATCGAGGCACGATGGACCTCATTCGGTTGGGACGTCNTCAAGGCCAACGGTGACGACGTCGTCGATCTCGTCAACAAACTGCACGCCATAGATTATACCGCCAATCGCCCCCACCTGATCATTTCGGAGACTACCAAAGGACGTGGAGTGTCATTTATGGAAAATGTGGCCAAGTGGCATCACGGAGTACCCGATGAGGAGCAGTACAACACTGCCATCAAAGAAATCGAATGTCGAATCGCTAAAGAATCAGCCTTATGATAGCCTGCCGTAAAGCCTTCACCGATACGCTCCTCGAGATGGCGCGTACCGACAAAGATATAGTAGCCGTCACCACCGATGCCCGCGGCTCGGTAACACTTGGCGACTTTGCCAAGGAACTTCCCGACCAGTTTGTAGAATGTGGTATCGCCGAGCAGAATGCAGTAGGAATATCGGCAGGACTGGCCCACAGCGGCAAGAAAGCCTATGTGTGCGGACCNGCATGTTTCTATGTGGCCCGCAGTCTTGAGCAGGTCAAGGTCGACGTGGCCTACAACCGCACCAACGTGAAGATACTCGGCGTGAGCGGCGGTGTTGCCTACGGTGCTCTCGGCGCAACTCATCACAGCCTTCATGACATAGCTGTGCTGCGCACATTCCCAGGCATGAATATCGTGCTTCCGTGCGATGCCCGCCAGACGGTGAAGCTGGTAAAAATGCTTACCGGAATGACTGAGCCGGTGTATGTACGAGTAGGCCGCGCAGCTGTACCCGATGTATATGAAAACGATGACTTCAGCTTTGAATTCGGCAAGGCCAACATGCTTACCGACGGCAACGACCTGACCATCATCGCCACAGGCGAAACTGTATACCACGCATATCACGCCGCACTTGAACTGCGTGAAAAAGGGATAAACGCACGTGTGCTCGACATGGCTTTCATCAAGCCCCTCGACACCGAAGCCATCCTGAAAGCCGCCCGTGAAACAGGCCGCATCATCACTGTAGAAGAGCACAGCCAATTTGGCGGTCTCGGCGCTGCTGTAACTGAGACTATCGCAGAGAATCCGGTGCCGGTCAAGATACTCGGAATACCTGACGAGGATGTNGTTCATGGCAACTCCAAGGAGATTTTCGCCCACTACGGACTCGATACCGCCGGTATAGTACGTGCCGCCGAAGCGTTTGTAACCCGCTGACAATCAAAACTACCTAAATCCCATAATATCATGACACATAAAGTCATAGCCATAGACCAGAGCACATCGGCCACCAAGGCGATGCTCTTTGAGGACTGCCGTCTGGTCAAGCGTGCCAACATCGAGCACCATCAATACTATCCGCGCACAGGATGGGTTGAGCATGACCCGGTAGAAATCTACGAAAACACNGTCAAGGCCATTAAGGTGCTGATGAACGGAGTAGATAAATCGGATGCCACATGGTCACTCGCCATAACCAATCAGCGCGAGACCGTCATAGTATGGAACAGCGTGACCGGTCAGCCCATACACAATGCCATCGTGTGGCAGTGTCAGCGCGGTGCCGAACTNTGCCAGAAGCTAAAACTCGACGGACATGAGGCAACCGTAAGAGCCAAAAGCGGCCTTATGATCGATCCCTACTTCTCGGCAACCGGCGTGAAGTGGATACTCGATAACGTGGAAGGNGCAGCGGATATGGCCGCCCGCGGTGATCTCGTGCTCGGCACAGTCGAGTCATGGCTTATATGGAAGCTGACAGGCGGTGAAGTACATGCCTGTGACTACACCAATGCATCACGCACGCTGCTGTTCAATATCCATACCCTCGACTGGGATCCGGAACTGCTTGACATATTCGGCATTCCNGCCGCCATGCTNCCAAAAGCGATGCCAAGCGACTCNGTATTCGGTCATACGACGATAGAGGGCCTNTTTGACGAACCTATCGCAATAGCAGGAGCAATCGGTGACTCGCACGGAGCTCTTGTAGGCCAGATGTGTTTCGACCGCGGTATGGGTAAAGCCACTTACGGAACCGGATCATCGGTAATGGTCAACATCGGAGAAGAGGCACTGACACCACCCGAAGGCCTGGTNACCTCCATCGGTTTCTCGGCGCTCGGCAAGGTGCACTATGCCTTCGAGGGCAACATACACTGTACCGGAGCGACCATCAAGTGGCTTACCGACAAGCTTAACCTCATCAATTCACCGGCTGAAATAGAAGGTATCGCACTGAGCGTGCCTGACAACGGAGGCGTGTACTTTGTTCCTGCGTTTGCCGGTCTCGGAGCTCCGTGGTGGAACTCCAAGGCACGTGCCGCTATCGTAGGCATGACACTGGCTACGGGAAAAGGCCACGTATGCCGCGCCGCACTCGAAGCTATCGCCTTCCAGATCAAGGATCTTATCGACACTATGACCAAGGGCGCCGACCTCGTCATGTCGGAGCTGCGTGTTGACGGAGGCCCGACCAAAAACAATTACCTGATGCAGTTCCAGGCCAATATGCTCAATGTACCGGTCAACCGTGCCGATATCGAGGAGGCATCGGCATTCGGTGCCGTCATCATGAATGGCCTTGCCCTCGGGCTGTGGAAATCGCTTGACGAAGTAGCTGCAATACGCAAGAGCAACGACCTCATCATGCCTGACTGCGATCCGGAACGCGACAAGCCCTTATATGACGGCTGGTGCCGCGCCGTAGCAATGGTAAATCAGAAAAACTAAACAGAAACTTCTTAACTTAACTATTAATATCATAATTCACGACAATGAAAAAAGACGCTATCAACGGAAAAGAGACTTTCGGTATCATAATCGGTACCCGTGCTTATTTCAATTCTGATCTTGCTATCGACGTGCGCAAGACTCTCCTTGAAGATCTTGAAAAGGCCGGCTACGGCTATGTGATCCTCGACGAGTGTGACACACCCACCGACGGCTCAATGGAGACCCTCGAGGACGGCAAGAAGTGCGCCGAGCTTTTCCGCAAATACCGTGACGATATCGACGGCATCATCGTATCGCTCCCCAACTTCGGCTTCGAGATCGGCATCATCAACGCCATCAGCCGCGCCGAGCTCAATGTTCCCGTACTTGTACAGGCTTGCGATGACGAGAATGACAAGGTTGACCTTGACAGCCGCCGTGACGCTTTCTGCGGTAAGATATCTGTATGCAACAACCTCTATCAGTACGGCATTCCCTTCACTGACACNACTCTCCACACATACTCAATCAACAGCCCGCTGCTCATGCAGGACATCAACCGTTTTGCAGCCGTNTGCCGCGTGGTNAANAAACTTACCCACTGCCGTATCGGTCAGATCGGTACCCGTCCCCTCGGCTTCAACACCTGCCGTGTAAGCGAGAAACTGCTTCAGGCCAGCGGTATCACAGTTGTCCCCGTAGACCTCAGCGAAATTCTCGAGAATGCCCGCCGCATTAAGGACGACGATCCCCGTCTCGCCGAGAAGATGAAAGCTATCGAGGCTTATGCAACCGTTCCCGAAAACTACCGCGAGAAACTTCCTCTCCAGGCCAAATTCGGTCTTGCAGTCGAGGACTGGATCGAAGCCAACGAGATCGACGCCTGCGCCATCCAGTGCTGGGACTCTCTCGAGCAGAACTACGGCTGTGCAGCCTGCGTGACCATGAGTATGCTCGGCGACAAGCTCATCCCCTGTGCATGTGAGACAGATATCGCCGGTGCTGTATCAATGTATGCCCTTATGCTTGCCTCAAAGCACGCTCCCTCACTGCTTGACTGGAACAACAACTTTGCCGAGGACCGCAACCGCTGCGTATGTACTCACTGCGGTAACGCACCCAAGAGCTTCATGCAGGACGACCTCAAGCTCGGTCCTCTCGGTGTNCTCGGCCGCACACTCGGCAAGATCAATACCTTCGGCGCCGTATATGCAAAGGCAGCTCCCGGCGACTTCACCTTCTTCCGCATCTCAACCGATGATACCGCAGGCGAGATCAAGGGCTACCTCGGCAAAGGCGAGATCACTGCCGATCCTTACGGAATGGACGGCTGTATCGCAGTCACCAAGGTCGACAATCTGCAGAGCCTCATGAAGTTCATCTGCAAGAACGGTTTCGAACATCACGTAGCTATGGTACGCGGCGATGTTGTCGATATCCTCCGCGAGGCAGTAGAGAACTATCTCGGATGGGATCTTTACGTTCACGAGTAATCACACTACCCAATACGGATACTCATGATTCTCGTTGACAATTATATTCTGGCCATCATATGCTGCTGTATATGCTGTATATGCTGGGGTTCATGGGCCAATACCCAGAAGCTCGTGGCCGCGCCCAAGTGGAGTTTTGAGCTCTACTACTGGGACTTCACGTGGGGTGTGTTCCTGACCGCCCTCGTAGGCGCCCTGCTGCTCGGCGGTCCCGTGTTTATCGATAACATCTCACATCTCGACCTCGGCAGCGCAGGCTGTGCAATGCTCGGCGGCATCGTGTGGAACTTCGCCAACATCTTCCTCACCGCAGCCATCGCCATTGCCGGCATGTCGGTAGGCTTCCCCATCGGCGGCGGTCTCGGCTGGATAGGCGGCATCATCTTCAACTATCTGCTGGTGCTTCTGGCCGGACAGTCATATCCCGGCGACCAGACCCTGCTATGGATAGGCGTGGTCATCATCATCATCGCCATCTATCTCTGCGGCAAGGCCTACGGCAAGCTCACCTCAACCCGCAAGCAGACTCCGACCAAGGGTATCCTCCTCGCCGTAATATCCGGTA
>WFLX010135129.1_pt1 | contig 10054 bp, 8 predicted proteins | sample 4967041 | NCBI WGS metagenome assembly WFLX01 (sample SAMN12857096, study PRJNA449069) | gut metagenome | isolation source: stool from male and female vole | host: Microtus ochrogaster | place: USA:Florida | collected 2017
TCGCAGGGCAGGAAAGGCAAAATCGCCGTTCCTTGGTTCGCGTTCATCTTCTTGGTGGTGATAGGCTTCAATTCGCTCGATTTGTTGCCCGCCGCCTGCATCGGCTATATCAACGCTTTCGATACGTTCCTTTTGACGATGGCCATGACCGCCTTGGGTACCGAGACGAGCTTCGACAAGTTCAAGAAGGCCGGTCCGCGCCCTTTTCTGCTGGCGTTCTTGCTTTATGTATGGCTCTTTGCAGGGGGTTACGCACTGGTCCGCTACCTGGCCCCTCTGCTGTGAGGTGTTTTTTTTCTGCGGCACAAAGTTTGCAAAAACATAAAAAAGATGTAACTTTGCGCTCCTTTCGGAAAGGCACCGTAGCTCAACTGAATAGAGCATCTGACTACGGATCAGAAGGTTGCGGGTTTGAATCCCACCGGTGTCACAACATTTCATAACGGTCGCCCCTGCGACCGTTTTTTTTATCTGTCCTTTCATTCAGCTACTTGTTTCACAGGCCAAAAGAATATCCCGATAGCAATTCTTGAGTAGGGGGAGGGTGAAAAATACCTACAGGTCAGTATTGGGCGGGTGTGCGGTCTGTTGCAATTTTGCATCATCCTTACAGTTATAGGCTGTAAGGTTTGTCATGCGTTTTTTTAGGTTTGAAACAATTGCCTCCGTGTCCTCTCGGGTACGGGGGCTTTGTTTTATGAACGTCTGGAAAGAAACGGAAAAGATGATTACTGNTCNTTGGTGGCTTCTATATAGCAGCGTCGGCAGAGCGGTTCGTAGGAATCGGTTTCCCCGAGCTGCACCAGGCTTTTGCTTCCCGAAAAACGATGCGAGAANTGGGCGGGATTGCCGCATTTCACACAGACCGCGTGCACTTTCGTCACCGATTCGGCGATGGCCATAAGCTGCGGCATAGGGCCGAACGGCTTGCCCTCGAAATCCATATCCAGCCCCGCGATGATGACCCGTATGCCCCGATTGGCCAGAATCGTGCACACCTCGGCCAAATCCTCGCCGAAAAACTGCGCCTCGTCGATACCCACCACCTCGGCATCGCTTACATGAAGGAGGATTTCGGACGCCGTCTGTACGGGTGTGGAATTCACCGCCTTCTCGTCGTGCGAGACCACCCGCACCGTGTCGTAGCGCACATCTATGGCAGGCTTGAAAATCTCGATTTTCTGATGCGCGAAACCGGCACGTTTGAGCCGTCGGATAAGTTCTTCCGTCTTGCCCGAAAACATCGAGCCGCAGACCACTTCTATCCCTCCTTTGGGTCGGTGCATCCAATCCGAAGCATCAAAGTCCATAACAATTTCAACTTGTGGGTGTTTAAAAATATATGCGCGCGCTGCGAAAAACGTGCTAAAATACGATTTCTTTGTGTAAACTGAACGGGAAATTTTTGTTTTATGAAAAATACTGATTTAAAACTACATATAATTGAGCTTTTGGAACCGGTGGTGGCTCGGGTGGAGGAGTTGGTGGCATCGGAGACCGCTCCCGAGGCCGAAGCNGTCGCGCAGCTCAAAAACGATTTGCGTGCGTTGTATGATGCCGTCTGCGAGGTGGAGCGCACCGAGGTGGAGCAACCCGAGGAGGCGGTGTCGCGGATGCGCAATTCGGTGTCGGAGCTCAAACGCAAGTTGATGTTGGTTTCGAAAGAGGAGGAGCCNGAACCGGTTGTTGGGGAGCCCGCGGCGGTTGTCGAGGAACTTGCGCCCGAAGAGGAGCCCGCGTTCGAGCCTATTATCGAAGAACCTGTCGTTGCAGAACCCGAACCCGAGCCAGCGCCCGAACCCGAGCCTGAGCCTGAACCCGAGCCTGAACCCGAACCCGAACCCGAACCCGAGCCTGAACCCGAACCGGAGCCGGAGCCTGAACCCGAGCCTGTTCTCCCCGCGCCCGACCTCTCGGCCTTTATGCCCGACGAAAGGGACGAACCCACTTCCTACGTCACCCAAATTACGGCTATGGTGCAGGCCAAGGCCGAGCAACAGGATATGTCGAATGTGGCCGTTTCGTCGACCGCCATGCCCGACCCCGAAATCGAGAAGCAGATGGCCAACCGCTCGGACATCTTTACCCGCTTGCAGGAAGANACCCGCAAGATNAATTCCGACGACCCGCAGAACGCCCTGCGCACNNTGGTGGAGAAAATGAAGAGCGGAAAAACCGTCAACGATGCCTATCAAGGCAGTGTGGGAAACATCAAGGCCCTTATCGGCCTCAACGAGAAATTTCTCCTGCTCAATCAACTCTTTAAGGGCAACATCAAGGAATACAACGAGTTTCTGCAAGACATAGACCAGCAGGAAAACCACGAGGACGCCCGGCGGATACTCGACAGCTACCGCGAACGCTATCAGTGGAACGTGGAGGATCTTCCCTACGTCACCCTGCAAGACATGATAGGCAAACTTTTTCCCGAAAGATAAATCTCCGTTTATGGCACAGGAAGGAAAGATGATTGTTTTCTCGGCACCCTCGGGCTCCGGCAAAACCACCTTGGTACACAGGATTCTCCCCTCGTTTCCGCAACTCAAATTCTCGGTGTCGGCCACCAGCCGCCCCAAGCGCGAGAACGAGACCGACGGCAAGGACTACTATTTCTTCACGGCCGAGGAATTTAAACGGCTCCGCGACGAGAACCGTTTTTTAGAGTGGCAGGAAGTGTATGTCAACCAATTCTACGGCACCTTGCTTTCGGAAGTGGAACGCATCTGGAACGAGGGAAACCATGTGCTTTTCGANGTGGATGTAAAGGGAGGNGTCAATATCAAGAAACAGTTTCCGNGCCAGACCTTGGCTATTTTTGTGCANCCGCCCTCGGTGGAGGAACTGCGCAACCGTCTTGTCAAGCGCGGNACCGAAACGCCCGAAAGCCTTGAAAAAAGGGTGGGGAAGGCGCAGGAAGAACTCGGCTACGCCCGTTTGTTCGACCTTGTTATCGTGAACGACGATTTGGATAAGGCCGTGGAAGAAACCCGCGCCGCCATTCTCGATTTCCTATCCCGCTGAAAATCCGTAGAGCCATGAAGCAGGTAGCGCTTTTCTTCGGCTCTTTCAACCCTGTGCACAAGGGGCATATCGCATTGGCCGAAAGTGTTTTGGAACAGAAGATAGCCGATGAGGTATGGTTTGTGCTTTCTCCGCGCAATCCTTTCAAGAACGAAAGCGACCTATGGAGCGAAACCGAGCGTGCGGCACGATTGAAAGATGCGTTGGCGGCACGCGAGGGGCTTGTTTTCTGCGATGTGGAACTGTCTTTGCCAAAACCCTCCTACACCGTGCAGACCCTGCGCTGTCTGTGGAAAAAATATCCCGATATCCGTTTTTCCATTCTCATGGGAGGAGATAATTTGCTCAACCTGCACCGTTGGCGCGAATACGACACCATTCTGCAAGCCTGCGACATCTATGTCTACCCGCGTGCCGGCGAAGCCGGCGCAAACAACGGCGGCGCCTGCGCGTCCTGCGCCGACGAAGACATCACGGAAGCCGAAAGACGTTATCCCGAAAGAATACACAAAATAAAAGCCCCGCTGCTCAATATCTCATCCACGCAGGTACGCGGTATGATGCAGCGGGGCTTGGACGTTTCCGGGCTGCTGCCTTGAGCAGCAGCCCGAACCGATTATCAGTACGAAAGAAGTGAGTATACCTCGTGGGCGGGACCTATCCTGTCGCGCCCTTTCATCGCCTCCAATTCAAGCAGAAAGCACACCCGTATATCGGTCACTCCCAACTCCTTGATGAGTTTGAGCGCCGCCACGGTGGTNCCCCCTGTGGCCAGAAGGTCGTCGTGCAACAGCACCTTGTCCGAGGGCACCAGCGCGTCGCGGTGCATCTCGATACTGTCCTCTCCGTATTCCAACGTATAGGTAGTGCTGATCTTGTCGGCGGGCAACTTTCCTTTCTTGCGCACGGGCACAAATCCCGCNTTGAGTTTGTAGGCCAGGATACTGCCGAAAATAAATCCGCGCGATTCAATGCCCACCACCTTGGTGATGCCCTTGCCCGCATAGCGGCGCACCAACAGGTCGGTGGCGATTTCTATGGCGCGGGGATCCTTGAACAAAGTGGTCAGATCCCGATAGAGAATCCCTTTCTTGGGAAAATCGGGAATGTCGCGGATTTGCTTCTGTAAGTAAGCCAAACTTTCCATAATTCGATTGAAAAAGCCGTTTACCAGATATGAGCGCGTTTTTCGGGAGCGAGCCACATGGGGTCGCCCTCCTGAATGTCAAAAGCTTCCAGGAAAGCGTCTACGTGCGGCAGGGTGCCGTTTACACGCCATTTGCCGAGCGAGTGGACGTCGAGCATCGTCAGACGCTGGATTTCCTCGTCGCGGATGTTGGTGGCCCACAGGTTGGCATACGAAAGGAAGAAACGCTGGGCGGGCGTAAAGCCGTCGATGTCGCCCACAGGATGTTTCTTCAAGGCTTTCTGCAAGGCGGCGAACGATACGTTCACACCTCCGTTGTCGGCGATGTTCTCACCCAAGGTCAAGGGGCCGTTGGCGAACAGACCGGGATAAACCTCGATGCCGTTGAAGTGGTCTACGATAAGCTGGGCGCGCGCCTCGAAATTCTTGGCGTCTTCTTCGCCCCACCAGTCGTTGATGTTGCCGTCCTTGTCATATAGGCGGCCCTTGTCGTCGAAACCGTGGCTCAATTCGTGGGCGATNACCACGCCGATACCGCCGTAGTTGATAGCGTCGTCGCCNTAGGGATAGAAGAAAGGCGGTTGCAGAATGGCGGCGGGGAAGCAGATTTCGTTGGTGGTGGGATTGTAGTAGGCGTTCACCGTCTGCGGGTTCATCAACCATTCGTTGCGGTCNACGGGCTTACCCAGCTTGCTCATCATATAATCCATTTCGAAACGCGAGGCACGTTTGATGTTCGTCCAGTAGCTTTCNNTGCCGTCGATTTTCAACTTGCCGTAGTCGCGCCAGGTGTCGGGATAGCCCACCTTCACCAAAATGGCATCCAGTTTCTCCTGTCCTTTCTGTTTGGTCGAGTCGGCCATCCACGTGTTTTCGGCCATACGTTCGCCCAAGGCCAGACGCACGTTCTCCACCAGTTCGCGGATACGTTTCTTGGCCGAAGCGGGGAAGTATTTCTCCACATACATCTTGCCCACGGCCTCGCCGAGCACCCCGTTCACCGAGTTTACGGCACGTTTCCAACGCGGACGCTGTTCGGTCTGTCCCGACATGGTCTTGCCCCAGAAATCAAAGTTCTCGGCAATGAGATCGTCGCTCAGATAACCGGCGGCGCTGTGAATCAGATTCCATTCGAAATACGCTTTGAGGCTTTCCACATCGCTTTCGGCGAAAATCTTGGCCATAGCTTTCATGAAGTTGGTCTGACCGGCCGAAAGCACCTTGATTTCGTGGTTGGGCGAAAGCGCCTTCACATATTCTTTCCACGGAAATTGCGGAGCGGCCTCCACCAGTTCCTCCACGGTCATCTTGTCGTAGTTGGCGCTCGGGTCGCGCAACAGCACCTTGTCGTATTGCGCTTCGGCCAAAGCGTTCTCTATTTTCAGCACTTTCTCGCACTTGGCGGCCGCCGTCTCGGCATCGAAACCGCAGAGCTCAAACATTTTCTGCATGTGCTTGGTGTAGGCCTCGTAGATAGCCTTGTGCTTGGGTTCGATGTAGTAGTCGCGGTCGGGCAGCGTGGTGCCGGCCTGATAGAGTTGGAAGAGATTGTTCTTGCTGTCGCCCGGGTCGCCCGATACATAGGCGGCGAAGAACGGGTTGGCCGATTCCTTGTGCATCTTCACAAGCATGTCGAGCGCGTCGTCGTGCGAGGAAATCGCCTCGATTTCCGCCAAATCTTCTTTGAGAGGTTCGTAACCCTGCGCGTTCAGTGTGGCCGAGTCCATAGCCAGATTGAACAAGGTGCCGATTTTCTTGGCGTCACCCTTGCGGCTGCCCGCATTGGCGGCCAGTTCCTCCACCAGTTCCTTGATTTGTTTCTGATTGTCCTCGCCCAACTTGTCGAAAGAACCGTAGCGCGAGTATTCGCCCGTAAGCGGGTGCGCTTCCATCCAGCCCCCGCAGGCATACTGATAGAAATTTTCTTTGGGGTTGACCGTGGTGTCCATATTGGCCAAGTCCAAGGTCTGTGTTGTGTTTTCCACTGTTCCGTTGCTTTTGCATGATACCCCCAGGATGGCCAAGGCCGCCAAGGGAAGCATAAAAATTCGTTTCATAATAACGTATAATGTTTTATTTCTTGCACATTTGTTGCCTGCCGGCCTTGTTTGGAGGCGGGCGGACACAAACCCGCGAATTTACAAAAAATCAAAGAGAAAACCGCGCATTGAGTTTTTTCGCGCTACGGGCCTCGAAACAATGGATTTCCCGCGCATCGGGCGTGCGGCACACCAACTTCACCTTTCCCTCACCCACGTACAGGTCCGCCCGCGCGTCGGCGAAGCGTCCCCTAATCAGATTCCAGAATAAAAACGCTTTCTCCAAGCCGTCGCCCCGCCCGAAATTCCATACTTCGTCGGGTTGGGCCAGCCTTTCCGCTTCCGGATAGATAGATTCGTCGGGCATCGCTTTCAAGACGGCTTCGATTTGCGGCAAAGACATGTCCTTGCAGGCCAGACGGCAGACAGGATTGCGTTCCACCGCCGCCTTGATGAAAGGCGTCCAGTCGGTTTGCGCCATATCGCGGCGCGCGTAGAAACTCAGTATGGCCAACGCATTGCCCCCGCGGGCTTTTTCTTGCAGATAGGCGATGATTTCCTCGCGGCTCTGTTGCGGCGAAAACTGCAACCCCGTTCCCGGAATAAACGTCTTTTCCTCCACTTTGGGCAGACGCGGCTCGGTGTGCAGAAACGCCCGCAGTTCGTCGGAGAAACCGCAGGCAAACACACGGTCGGTCTTTCCCTCGGCCAAATCCTCCTCGAGCGTGTTGATGAGGATTTTATCGGGATGAGGCGAAAGCGAGAAACAGGTGCTGTCCATTTCGTCGATAAGCGCCGGGCGGCTCTCGTTGTCAAAGCGGTTCTTGCTGTTGCGCTGCGTGTTGAAGATGCACGAGAGCGGAATGTAGCATTCCTTGCCGTTGCGCATGTGGCGGTATTGGAANCCGCCCCAATACTTCTCGCGGCTGTAAAGGAAATTCACAAAATATTCAAAAGACAGGTCGGCATGGAGGAACTCCTTGAACTTCCGTTCAAAGAACGCATAGCGCTCGGGGTCTATGCTCGCCTCCTTATAGAAAGTATGCATCACCCCGCTCAGATGCGATACAATCGTGATGCGTTCGTTCTCAATGCTCCGCCGCGCCTTGGCCGACAGCTCGGTGCCGTTATACCACATCTTCTTGGTCACCAGACGGCGGTTGTTGGTCAGAAGCCCGTCTTTCTCGGCCAAGAAGTTCTGCGAATGCAAGGGCGTGCCAATCATGAACATATTGTCCAAAGGCATACGCCCCACGATAAACAAAGCCGCCACATACAAGGCCGAAAGCGACACACATTCGCCCGCGCCTCCTTGGTAGCCCTCCTTGAACGTAAAGGCATTCATCGCCTCCACCGTCTCGGTCTTCCAATAAGGAATCACCTCGGTGGTATATTTATCTAAGCCGAAATGACGGCGTATATCCACATCGTAATAGTATTTGTCGCCCTCGTAGCCGAACAGGGCGTTCGACTGCGCCAAGGCCTCGGGGCTTATGAAATCCCGAAAACGCGCCATTTCGCGTTCTTTGGTGGTCAACCCCCACGTTTCCAGATCGAGGTTGAACACATAATGATCCATGATGTATTGCTTGACGCGGTTGGTGCGGTAGGAAAGCGATTTCTTCTCGATGTCGCGGAACCAGTCCTCCTCCCTCCATTTCCAGATTTCGGGCGACATGATGTTGGCCAGCACAAGCGCGTACATCAACTCGGGAAAGATGAAAATCTCCATGTCCGAGAGGCTCACCGCGCTCGAAAACAATTCCATCTGGCGGGCGTTCTGAGGTTTCATTTCCATAGTACGTTAGATTAGGAAGCGGAGGGACGAATCCACGCCGGGCGTGTCGCTCACTTGCAGNCGGGCGGGAACGCCCATGTAGAGCGCGTGGTTGTAGGGGACGTGGCCGGCGGGGAAGCCGTAGCATACCGGATAGGAATAGGGTTCTGTGTACTCCTTTATCATATCCCATACGTCGCCCTGCCACGGATTGGCGCCTTTTTTCACGGCGGTGAAAGCCCCCACGATCAGCCCCGAAATCCGCTCGAACCAGCCGCTCCGTTTCAGGTTCAGCAACATTCTGTCTATATGATAATCAAATTCNTCGAGGTCTTCGAGAAAGAGAATCTTTCCGTCGGGTTGCAGGTCGGAGGCCGAGCCCCGCAGACTGTANAGGATAGAGAGATTGCCTCCCGCCACGGGTGCCGTCACCTCGCCCGCGCGGTTTGCGGGACGGCTTGCGAAGCGATAGGAGAGGGGCTCGCCGAACAAGGCTTTGCGCAGGCTCTCCACCGAGGCGCCGTAGTGAGGCGAGCCNANGGGAGGNTAGGTCTGCGGCATACAGGCATGAAGGCTGGCCACACCGAGGTTCTGCAAGTGGGAATGAAACACCGTGATGTCGCTGAATCCCACGAGCCATTTGGGGTTTTGCAGGAATCGGGAAAAGTCGATGCGGTCGATGAGGCGGGCCGAGCCGTAGCCTCCCCGCGTGCCGATAATGGCTTTTACGTCGGGGTTGTCCAAGGCTTCCTGCAAGTCTTCCAGACGGGCTTCGTCGTTGCCGGCGCACGGGCCGTGCTGTTCCANCACATGNTTTCCGATACGGCAGTCCAAGCCCCAGCGGCGCATCGTGGCCACGGCTCTTTCCAGGCAGTCCGTGCGGATGCGGCCGGCGGGCGAAACCACAGCCACCGTCTGGCCTTTTTCCAAAAAAGGAGGAATCTTCATCATACGGCAAAAATAAGGATTCCGCCACGCATTGGCAATTTTCGTAAATTAGGGGTCTGGAACCCACCATAAAAAAGCCCGTGATATGAAGAAAGACGAAGTTTATATAGGTATTTTCGGCAAGCGCAATCAAGGCAAGAGCAGTTTGATGAATCTGCTTGCCGGACAGGATATTTCCATTGTTTCGGACACCCCCGGCACCACCACCGACCCNGTCAAGAAATCGTGCGAGATTTTCGGGATAGGCAAGTGCGTGTTTGTGGATACGGCGGGGTTTGACGAACAGGTGCAGGCCGACGATTTGGGAAAGATGCGTGTCGAAAAGACGTTCGACTACGTGCAGCGGTTGGATATGGCTATTCTGCTTATCTCCGAGAACAGTCTTGCCCAGGCCGAGAAGGATTTTGCCCGTCTGCTGGCCGAAAACAGCGTACCTTTTATTATTGTGCACAACAAGGCCGATGTGTCGGCGCTCTCGCCCGGTTTCGCCTCCATGCTCGCGCGGCTCTATCCGCAGAATCCGTTGGTGGATTTCAGCGTGAGGGAGGCGTTGGAGGCGGCCGCCCCGTTGCAGGGNGCNACCTTGTCGCAAAAGGCGGAAAAGAATCCTTGCGAACCTATCTTAAAGGCCTTGCGGGCCTTATACGAAAAGCACGGGGCGGCCGCCGTCCCNCCTCGTCCCGCGTTGGAGGGTCTTATCAAGGCGGGCGACTGTGTGGTGCTGGTGTGTCCTATCGACGGGGAGGCACCCACCGAGAGGCTTATTCTGCCGCAGGTGCTTTTTGCGCGTCAATGCCTCGATTTCCATGCGTTGCCCGTGCTGTGTCAGTTGGAAGAGTTGGAGGGCGTTTTCGGGAAACTCCGTCAGAAGCCGGCTTTGGTCATCACCGACAGTCAGGTTTTCGGCTCCGTCAGCAAAAGAATTCCCGATACCTGTCCGTTGACGAGTTTCAGCATCTGTCTGGCCAAGCAGAAAGGCAATTTCGAGCACTATCTGGCCGGCACTTCGCATCTGGCCAAGCTCAAAGACCACGACAGGGTGCTTATGCTCGAATCCTGCACGCATCAGATCAACTGCCACGATATCGGTCGGGTCAAACTGCCCGCGCTTTTGCAGGCCAA
>WFLX010255209.1_pt1 | contig 10052 bp, 10 predicted proteins | sample 4967041 | NCBI WGS metagenome assembly WFLX01 (sample SAMN12857096, study PRJNA449069) | gut metagenome | isolation source: stool from male and female vole | host: Microtus ochrogaster | place: USA:Florida | collected 2017
TATTTCTGCTCTGGCAGCTTACTCTTTTCTGCCTAAAAAGCCCTCTGTCTTTTCTGATTCTAATATGCAGGAGGGCTTTTTATGCCTGCTTGACTGATTTTTTCTGTCGAACTCACGTTGAATTAAAAACAAACTTTATTTGCGTGATTAGTATTACTTGCTAATTCCAGCTTCTGTCTCCCATTATGTATCTCACCCCTCAAACAATGCAGCTTACCGAAATTCGGTTGACTTTACGCGTTCTCCTGTGTTATGATTATCACAGAGAACGGAGGCTTGATAAAATGAATGCAATAAGCGTAAAAAATCTCACAAAAACCTATGGCTCGGTAAATGCCGTGGACAATATCTCATTTTCGGTGGAAAAAGGCAGTCTCATCGGATTTCTCGGCGTGAATGGTGCAGGAAAATCCACAACTATCAATATTATGTCCACCCTCCTTGAACCCAACTCGGGCAATATCGAAATTTGCGGCTGCGACATAAAAAAGGACAGCAGAAAAGTCCGTGAAAAAACAGGTATAGTTTATCAGAACAACGTCCTTGACGACCTGCTGACGGTAAAGGAAAATCTGCTGTGTCGAGGAATGCTCCGCTGCTCCGATAAAAAGCAGGCAATGGCGAGACTTGCCGAGCTAGAGGAAATTTTCTCCCTTACGGACATTTTAAAAAAGAAATACCGCACGCTGTCGGGCGGGCAAAAAAGAAGATGCGAGATAGCCGNCGCCCTTATGCACACTCCCGAGGTGCTTATACTGGACGAACCTACCACAGGTCTTGACCCCTCTGCTCGCCGTGAGGTGTGGAGCACCATTGAACAGCTCCGCAAAAAAAACAAAATGACCGTGTTCCTCACCACCCATTACATGGAGGAGGCTGCAGGGGCGGACAAAATAATCATCATCAGCAAGGGAAAAATCGTTGCAGAGGGGTTTACCCATGAGCTTAAAGAAANATACNCTGCGGATCATCTGANAATGTNTTGCGNTAANTCTCAAAAAACAAAGCTTTTAAAAAATATCGTTCTGAACAGAGCAAAATATACCGTGGAAAGCTACGGGCTAAAAATCCTCCTTTCTTCCACAAAGGAGGCTTTGCCGCTTCTTAATAAGGCGGGAAATGATTTTGAGGGCTTTGAGGTCATTCAGGGAACTATGGACGATGTATTTCTTAATGCAACAAGGGAGGATATACAATAATGGTAAAATTTTTTCAGCTTACAAAAAGAAATATGCTGCTTTATTTCCGTGACAAGGGGTCGGTATTTACATCTCTGCTGTCAATGCTTATAATCATTGCCCTTATGCTGTTTTTCCTTGGGGATATGAGCGTGGAAAATATTACGGAACTGCTGTCGGGGCTTCCGGGACGTGATGCGTCGAATGACGAAAACAATGCCGAACTGCTTGTACTTGCATGGACTGTTGCGGGAATTATCCCCATAAATTCGGTTATGGTCGCCCTTTCCGCACTGTCCTCAATTATAAAGGACAAAACCTCGGGAAAGATAAATTCCATATACACTTCACCCGTCAGCCGTCTCACTATTGCACTTTCCTATATTTCGGCGGCTTGCGTGACCTCCGTTATCATATGCCTTGTAACATTGGCTGTTTCGGAATTTTTCCTTTGCACAAAGGGAATGGCTGTGTTTACCTTTTCGGAGCATTTGAAAATATTCGGTATGATATGTGCAAATTCCTTTACATATTCCGCAATTATGTACCTGTTCGCCGTGCTTGTTAAAAGCGAGGGCGCATGGAGCGGGTTTGGAACGGTAATAGGCACGCTGGTGGGATTTTTCGGCGGTATCTATCTGCCCATAGGTCAGCTTTCGGAGGGACTGGCGGGCGTTATGACCTGCACTCCTGTAATTTACGGCACGGCAATGTTTAGAAGCGTTATGACAAGTTCTGTAACAAACATTACCTTTGCGGACGCACCTGACGTCATGACAGAGGAGTTCAGAAGAGTCATGGGGATAGACCTTGAAGCATTCGGGAGCATTGTATCGCCTGCTGTGTGCGTTGCGGTCGTTATCGGGTTCGGCATATTGTTCACAATTGCGGGAGCAACGGCGGCAAGCCTTATAAAAAGGAGGGACAGGTAGCTTGTGAAAATTATTATAGAAACGCCCGCAGAGGGCGAAGACGAAATAATCATTCGGTGCAGGGAGCTTGACGAGGAGCTTATGAACCTTATTTACGCCGTTGGGCAGGGACGGAAACGTATCACGGGCTACAACGGCAAGGCAATGGTGCAGCTTGTCCCTGCGGATATTTACTACTTTGAGTCGGTGGATAACAAGGTGTTTGCCTACTGCGAAAAAGACGTATACGAGGTAAAGGAAAAGCTGTACGAGCTTGAAAGCATTTATAAAAACACTGATTTTCAGCGTATTTCCAAATCGGTCATTGCAAATATTTCCTTTATAGAAGTGGTGCTTCCCATGCTTGGGGCAAGGCTTGAAGCAAAGCTTAAAAACGGCGAAAGAGTTATTATTTCAAGGCAGTATGTGCCCGAGCTGAAGAAAAAGCTCGGTATAGGAGAGAGGTAAAGAGTATGAAATTTATTACCGATTTAATAAAATATTTCGTATACATCACCACGGGGATACTGTTTGTGTTTATTGCAATACTGCTGATTGGGGGAATCGGCAGTATAAGTATTCAAAAGCTTATACAGATACCGTGTGCAGCATTTGTTACGGCTTTGGTAACGGTTATCATTTGCTCAAAGGAGGTGATAACGAAAAAGGAGTTCTATATCGGAAAGACCATACATTATATTTTTCTTTGTGTTATTATGGTAATTTTGGGAACAGCCTTTGAATGGATAAAGCTTGACCTTGCAGGGGTAATGACAATGGTTATTTCAACAGCGGCGATATATGCGTTTACGTTTGTGGGGACGTATCTTTCCTCGAAAAGCGAAGCGGAAAAGCTTAACAAGGCGCTCAAAAGCAAAAGAGAGCAGAGAAAATAAAATATAGGGACAAAAGAAATGTAAAAAAGCAGGATAAAGAAGCAAAAGCATTGCCACACATAAGGTCAAAATTCCCCAACCCGCCTCTGGTCGAGTGCCTGTACTTATGATATTGACCTAAATGGGCAATGTCATAAGTACTATGGCTTACTTAGGGCAAAGCCCAAGTAAGTCGTGCGGCTTTTTTGTAAGAGATAGTTAAGGACACTCTATCCAAATCAGCTTTATATCGGTATATAAACAATTACAATAATTTGAATAACCGAAAGGACGGATTATGATGATTGATGAAATCTACAACTACAGCTACCTGTCGCAAAGATATCAAACGAACGGGAAACACTCTGCATTCAGTTTGAGGAAATGCTGACCAACGAACAGCTCACGATGTTCCATAAGCTCTGCGATCTGCAAAGTGCAACTTCCGCTGATGATGCAAGAACAGCTTATAAGGCAGGCTTTAGGATGGAGTGGCTCTGATGAGCGAGGTACAGGCATAACAATTCCACATTCAAATCAAAAAAGGCTATACCCTCCGAGTATGATTTTCGGAGAGCATAGCCCTATTTTTCTTTTCAGAAGCCCTATTCAATTTTCCTCTGCTAAATTCACTATCTTCTTGCCCTGTTTCTTGGCATACTGTATCGTCTTGTAAGCTCTGCCGTTTTTATGCTGAATACAGCACACCACAAGGTCTGATCGGTCAACGATATTTCTGTTGCGTACTTGGATAGCTGACTTGGGGTGAGCTTCTGCGGATTCTGAACATATCTCTACCTCGTCATAGTATTCAAAGTAGCTCTTTTCCTTGTCACTGTACTCGACTTTCATATACGGCAAAACAAGGTTAAAATGCGTATTGCCGTAAGCATAATTTCGGATAGCTCTTTGGATAGCAGAAGAAGCAAGCAAGTCAAAATCTCCGTCCCGTCCTATTAGGAAATCAACATACTCCCTCTGCGTGATCAGGTCGTGCAGGAGAGTGTCAAGGCGGTTTTCTATCTCCGCTCCACGCTAAACATATCTATGCCCAAAAAAGCTGACAGTATAAATATTCATAGCAACACTCCTATGTACTTTAGTAACACTGAAAAATGGATACTGGACTACAAGCCGACCAAATTCGACAATATATAGCCATAAATTGAAAAGAACCTTGTTCCCCATATCGGAGAGCAAGGCTCTAATCATATTCATTTCTGCAAACTATTGTTTCTTATTAAACGAAATCAAACGCTTGTATTAGTTTGTTTGTATCTCACAACAAATCAGATTGGTTTAAAAGTAATATTGTGCATTGTGCCAAACATTTTCAAGATTGAATATTTGTAGTTGACAAATCCATAAGACTGTTGTATTATAGAAATATAGATACTACTGCTGTCTTATAAGGAGGAACTAAGTAATGGATTATAAACTTGTCGATTCTGAATTAAAGATCATGAGTGTGCTTTGGAATGAGGGTGATTGTCCTGCTCGACATATCGCCGAAATATTGACAAATGAGTATGGTTGGAATATCAATACTACTTATACTCTGATCAAGCGTTGCATTAAAAAGGGTGCAATAGAACGCTCTGAACCAAATTTCATGTGTCATGCGATCATTCCCAAAGAGGAAGTTCAAAAAGCGGAAACGAATGAACTTATAAATAAAATTTACGACGGCTGTGCTGAAAAATTATTTGCTGCATTGTTGGGAAGAAAGAAATTGTCTGATGAACAGATCGAACGGCTGAAACAGATAGTTGATCAATGGGAATGAGGTGGTTATTATGGGCTTATTACAAATGAGTTTTACAGGAGCAATTCTAATCTTGGTAATTGTAGTCATCAGGGCGATTGCAATACACCGATTGCCTAAAAAAACTTTTTTAGTATTATGGATAATTGCCCTTGCTCGGCTGCTCTTACCCTTTTCCGTTCCGTCACCTTTTAGTTTTTATTCGTTAATGAGAGGAAATGAGCCTGATTTCCAAACCTCTGATACTGTTGTATATGAAAATCGACAGCCGATGTATCAAGTGGAAATGGAACAAATACAAAACAATCCTGTTGTTAGCAATACAACTCAAACATTGCAGACAGCACCTCACATATCAATCTGGACTACACTTTGGATTATCGGTATGCTGATCTTTGCAGGGTTATTCTTAGTGTCTTATTTGAGGTGCAGACGTGAGTTCAGAACAGCTTTGCCTATTCATAATGCTATCATAACAGAGTGGCTTGATGAACACCAATTGAAAAGAAAAATTGAAATACGACAATTTAGTGAGATTTCAACTCCTATGACCTATGGAGTGATTCACCCAGTTATCTTATTACCCAAAAATAGCGATTGGGAAAACAAACAGCAATTACCGTATATCCTTTTCCATGAATATGTGCATATCTGCCGTTATGATACAGCATTAAAAATTCTTGCAACAATAGCACTCTGTATTCATTGGTTTAATCCCATGGTGTGGATTATGTATATCCTGTTCAACAGGGATATAGAATTGACCTGTGACGAATGTGTGATAAGAGAGTTTGGAAGAGAGAACAGATCAGCCTATGCAAGAATGCTAATCAGTGTGGAGGAACGNAAAAACCTTTTCGCTCCATTCTGCAATAATTTTAGCAAAAACGNAATNGNAGAAAGGATTGAGTCTATTATGAAAACGAAAAAAACGACTNTTATCACTTTGGTATTATCGTGTATGATCGTAGTCGGCACTACGGGTGTGTTTGCGACTTCCGTAAGCGCAGGCAAGGATAATCACTCAACGACGGAAGAATCAACACAAGCCATAACAAATACTGTAATATGTCATATGGAAACTGATGGTACAACATACTATAGCTGGGATGATGGACAGACTTGGACGGCTCTTACCGACGAGGAATATGAGCAGCTTTTTCCTGCACAAAATGTGGAATGGTGGACTTATGAAGAATATGCTGAGTGGCTTGAAAATGAAAAGCAGGAACTTGCAAACATAATCGGTGAAAAGTGTTGGACTCCGTCAAGGGGGGAATTTGTCTGGACAAAGGAAATGGTAGAAGAAACCATACAAATGTATGAAGAAATACTGGAAGAAATCAAGAATGGTACGTTGTATTCTAAGTCTATTGATGGGGACGCTATGACAATGACAGGCTATTCTATCAGTGAATATATGGGAGATACAGTTGTTGATAGTATGGCTGTAGAGCAAATCACAGATACAGAACGATTCAAAATCTATGAACAGTTTGGAATGACTTATGATGTCAATAAAAATCAACTTACATTTAACGGCAAGTTAGTACGTTGGTTTGAGGACTATTATCTCATTGATGGCACTAATCAGGCAGGAGTATACCATTATAATGAAGATGGTATTATTGATGTGTATGCCGTTCGGGATTTTTCAAAAATAGAAAGGAATGCAGATGGCTCTTTTGACCCGTCTGGTGAATTGGTGGGATTAAAGGAGTTTTCACAAGAAGAATTTGATTCTCGTAATATAGAGCGTATAAAAAATTCAACGCAGGAGGCTATTGCTGGTTACCCTATTTCAGATAATGAAATAAACTCATGGATTACAGAATACGGAGCATTTGGCGTTACCTATGATAAATCAAACGATCAATGGTATTTCAATGGTGAAAAAGTTCGCCGTTTTAGGGATATTCTTACTTCAAACGGTGAGGATTTAAGCAGCGGAAAATTTCATGGCTCTATCCGAACATTAAACGGTAATGGTACTGTTGATATCTATACTGTTCGTGATTTTGATAACTTAAATTCTGAGGGAAACGGTACTTTGATTGATGTAAAAGCGTATAGTCAAGAAGAATTTGACGAATATACTAAATCCTCCGGAATTATGATAGAAACTCCGTAACTTAAAAACAACTCGACAGACTATACCCTCGGTTTTGTGTTTATTTCTCGGAGCAGTCACGAGTGGATTTATGCAAGAACAATCAACGTTCCTATCTGTGACGATTTGACGGAGTATATGCTCGAAGATAGGTTTAGGGCAGCCTGTGAAAATGGCGATCAGCTTGACAATGATGTGATTATGCAGATCAATATTAATGTTCATAACAGGGTTTATACGTTGATCGAAAGCGAAAGAATACAGACCTGTAATTTATCAACAGAAAGGGAATAATATGAGAAAGGCAATTTTAATTTTTTTATCCATTACAATATTGTTATCAGCCGCTGCTTGCAGCAGTAATAAAGAAAGCAGTCAAAGCACGTCCTCGGAGATCGTGCAGACCGTCGAACCGACACAGCTTGTCAATAAAATGACGGAAACAGAGCTTTCAAGAGTTGATAAACATGAGCTTACACTTCTTGATGTGCCGGAAGAACCGACAACAGAAGCAAAACCGGCTCAGACAGAGCATAAGGTCAGTGTAGAGTTCCATACACCAAGCATTGACGAGTGGCGTGAGAATATCGAGAGCTACCGTGACCATATGACCGATGAGGAATACGAAACGGCTATGGAGAATATCAGGATTGCCGAGGAAAAAGGTGAGAACGGCGGCAGTCCTTATGCTAGTATCATTCTTGTTGATGGATATCTCGTGCCGTACGCTGTTCCGTACGCTGATCCTAATTATGATGGTGGGCTGATTGCATGCACCACCTCTACAATGGATGAGAACGGTGAGCCCAAAACTGAGGAACTGTCGTTTGAATCATTTGAGGAATATCTTGACTGGATCAGAAAAATGGATACCGAATATGGGTATTCTGATGAGATAATTGAACAGGATGTCCTTCATGTGCAGATTGCCAATGAAGCTCTGAAAACAGGCGATTATGAGATTTTACCTGAAGGCACAATCAATACAGAGGATTCCTCACTATATTTGTGGTATGAGGAAGAGACCGGAGACTTCCGTGACCTCTGGGAGTATGAACGCAATGCTGTTGAAGCAATCAAGGATTCCATAGACGAGATCAGTATCTACGATGAGGAGCTTAACAAAGAGTTTGTAGTTCATGTGACGCTGCCGCCGGATTACGACACGGACAAGACCTATCCTGTATTTTTCCTGACGGATGGCATCTGGCGCTTTGGCAATCACACGGAGCTGAGAAAGGTCATGGAAGACGGCAAGGCTGCTCCTGTGATACTTGTCAGTATCTGGTATAGCTATAATGTCAACGATGCTGACGGGAATATCCGCTACTTTGATCTGGTGGTGAACCGTGATAAGATGCTTGATTTCATTACCGACAATCTTATGCCTTACCTCTGCGAAAACTATAATATCGACTGCGCCACCTCAACGCTGTACGGTCACTCGGACGGAGGTGTATTTGCTCATAATGCGCTGTTCAAGTCCGATCTCTATGAAAATCAGTCCTTTGGCAATTACATTATTGGAAGTCCTGCATTGTGGGGGCTGTATAACTATAACGATTATTCTAATATAAGCTCTGATGATGTAGAAAATGATTACGGCTACTTTGACAGAAACGATACTCTTGATAAAAAGGTGTTTCTCTGCGGAGGTTCACTCGAAGATCCCGATTACGCTGATAGCTACAACGGTCATGATACTACGCTGGAGGGACTTGCTAAGCTTAACGAAAGACTTGAGTCCCATAATGCAGATGTGACATATAGACTGTATGAGTCCCACCACTATCAGTTTATTCCCGAAATGTTGATAGAGTTTCTAAAAGAGACATATCCAATTCAATAAAATTTGATTTATCTTAGCAAGCAATCCAAATAATCTTAGCCTATTGGCGCACCTACTTTCCGTTCCACACAAGTCTAAATCAGCATTATGGTGCGCACCACAATAAGCATATACCATATTGGAACTGAATATCTGACAGCAAGCTCTCAGAAACGCTCTGAGAGCTTGCATTTTTTATCGGTTAGTTTTTCGTCCGACAGGCTCTGACGGCTCTGAGGGGCGTTTCCGTTCGTCTGAGAGCATTAAGCAGATGTCTGCTCGGTGATGCCGTTACGGATTTCATATTCACGCACACGGCGATAGAAAGTATTAGCCGACAGCTCCATTCTACGTATAAAATCCCTGCCCGTGATGTACTTGGCTTTTCATTCCCCATAGAGCTTGCCGAACCTCTCCCAATCAATGGGGATAGGTTTCCGTCCCGCGTACTTGCCCTGTGCCTTAGCGATCTCAATGCCCTCATGCTGACGGAGTTTGAGTTGCTCCCTTTCAAGCTGAGAGAGGGCAGCGAACACGGTCAACATAAATTTCCCCGTAGGCGAATTGATGTCGATGCTCTCCTTGTGGCTGATAAGCGTTACACCCTTATCGGTGAGAGTGTCAATGATATTCAGCAAGTCCTTTGTAGAACGTCCTAAACGGCTGATGCTCTCTACATAGAGCGTATCGCCCTCACGCACATAGTCAAGCATAGCCTTGAGCTGAGGGCGGTATGTGGTCGCTCCTGAGAGTTTCTCGGAGAAAATGCGGTCAACCTGATAGTCGCACATAATCTCCTGTTGTCTTGCTGTTTCCTGATGCTCCGTAGATACACAAATATAGCCTATTTTGCTCATAATTATTTTCCTTTCTTTTAGAACTTGTTCTCATAGAAAAAATATGGTATAATAAAGAAATGAAGAAGGAATATAAAAAAACAAATTATCNAAGTGACCTGACAGATAAACAGTGGGAAAAAAATTGCTGAGTTTTTTCCGTCAGGAAACAANAGTAAATANCATAAAAGAAATCTTGTAGAAGCGGTCATGTATGTAATAAAAACAGGCTGTCAATGGAGAGCATTACCACATGATTATCCGCCGTATTCCACAGTATATAATTTTTATAGCAGAGCGAAACAGAAAGGAGTATGGGAAAAAGTAATGCAGTTTCTTGTAAAAGAAAGCCGCATACAGGCAGGAAGAAACGCAGAACCGAGTTATGCGTTAATTGATTCGCAAAGTGTAAAAACAGCATACCGCAGTGATAAGAAAGGCTATGACGGGGGAAAAAAACAAAAGGAATAAAGCGTCATATTGTAACGGATATTACAGGAAGTATTCTTTCTGTTCATGTTCATGCAGCAAATATCCATGATACAAAAG
>WFLX010089280.1_pt1 | contig 10049 bp, 4 predicted proteins | sample 4967041 | NCBI WGS metagenome assembly WFLX01 (sample SAMN12857096, study PRJNA449069) | gut metagenome | isolation source: stool from male and female vole | host: Microtus ochrogaster | place: USA:Florida | collected 2017
GTGGACGGCCAACCCTGCCTTTACTATACGTTTGCCATGAATTACTATTGGGCGATGGGCGACAACCGGCACAACTCGGCCGACTCGCGCTACTGGGGCTTCGTACCCGAAGACCACATCGTGGGCAAAGCGTTCTGGGTGTGGATGTCGTGGAACAAAGACGGCAAGGGTTTCAAGAAAATCCGCTGGAACCGCATCGGCAGAACCGTCCGGTAATTATTTTTTCTCCGCCTGTTTACGCGCTTTCTTCTCCTCGCGCTGTTTCCTGCGCTCCTCTTTCGTGGGGCCGATACGCGAGAACAATTCCTTGCCCGTATTGAAATCGCGGCGGAAGATGACGCCCAAACCCTGCGTATAGGTATTGTCTGGCTGGTTCAGGCTCTTTTCGTTCGAACGGTTGAAGGCCTTGAGGCGCAACTGCTCCGTGAATTTCCATTCGATATTGACATCGCCCACGACCGACGCGGCGGCCTGGGCATCCTTTTCCGTTACGCCGATATTGCCGTCTATCGACAGGCGGTCGTCGAACAACTGCCCCGACAGCATGACCTGAAATTCCGACTCGTTCATCTCGCAGGCCGGCGTATAGTTGATGCCGACATTGAAATTCGTCGAAAGGCGGGACAGGAAGTTGTTGAACTGATTGAACAACAATTCCGATGAAGACACCAACGCGTTGCCGCCCGCCATGGCACCGCCCTGATCGTTGCCGACGGACATGAAACTGTTGAGCATCAGCAACGAAAACGTCTGCCGTATCATTTCGTCTTCGTCCTCCTTGTTGACATAGCTGAAGAACAGGTCTTGGATATCCGCCTCCACGTTCGGCAGATTGATATCGAAACTGATGTCCGGATTCATCAGGTTGCCGTTCAATTCGATGATGCTTTCCACGCCGACTTTCTTGCGCANGTTGCTNTCNTCTATGAGCGAGGAACCGGCGGAAGCCAAGACCGGATAAAGGCTCGTCCGNGTTGTATATACCGCTTCCACATCCACGCGCGCGTCCGTAATCGGCCCCGTCCAAACGATACTCCCGCCTTCTTTGAGTTTGAAGCGTTTGTTGATCAAATCCATCATCGAGAAATCGAACATCCCGTCCAAAATGCGGTAGGTGCCGAACAATTGCGTACCGCGTGAATCGACCAACAGACGCAGGTTGCCCTCGCCCGTCGCATCCAACAGGCCGTTGATCGTCGTATTGCGGATATCGAGCCCGACCGCCAGCTGGGGCGTTACCTCCAACGCCAATTCCAGCGTCAGATGNCCGCGNCGCCTTACTTTCTGCTGACGGCGGGCATAGAACGCCTTCAACGGGTCTATGTCCACCGGCCTATCCGATTCGAAACGGATGAAATTGGAAGAAGAAGCCCCTGAGGAGGAAGAAAGGTCGAAATCGATATGGGAGTCTTCCTCCGTCCGCCCCTTGACGGCGATATAGAGTTCGTTCGTCGGCCCGGTGATGTCGATGCGCCCGGTGGCGAACACGCGGCCGGAATACAGCACGTCCTTGCTCGGATTGGTGTTCAACACCAGGAATTTTTCGAAATCCAGCCGCAATTCCAAGGCCATGTCCTTGAAATAATGGTGACGGATCAACCCGCCCATACGTCCCTGCGTGCCGTATTGCACATCCCGCATCCGGGAGTTGTTGAAGCGGATTTCGTCTTCCGTCAACCGCAACGCGAAATTCCCGAACTGATAACGTGTCTGCAGGATTTTAATCGTCATCGCGAGGTTGCGGCTTTCCGCCTGCAAGTCCCATTTCATCTGTTTGACCGGCCCCGAAATGCGCAACGTGCCGTCCATATCGCCCGCCAGATCCGAAGCGAAACTGCGGAAATAGCCGCTCAGGAAATGCACGGGCAGTCTTCTCAACTTACCTCGGAAATCCACCGTTTTCTGACTCAAATCATAATAACCGCTCACGCTCAAAAGCGGATAGGGTACCGTATCGGGGCCAATCGGTCAACTGGCCGTTGATGCGGCGGCTTTCGCGGTTGAACACGGCTTTCAGCNAGCCTTTGCCNTAGGCCCCGCCATTGAGCGNCAGNCCNTCTATCTCGATGTCCGATACGAGATTGAAACTCTGCCTGGGGTCGCGCACCTGCAACGAACCGTTGATCTTGCCGGCCACCTCCATNCCCACCTGNCGNGTGAACGGCGACAGATAGGCCATATCGAACGAGNGGAACGNCAGATTGAGCGNGGCCGCNGTATCGGNCGCCCAACGGCCGTTCAACAATATGGATTCGGNNGCNTTCAACGCATGGACGCCCACGTTCTGAAAACGCATCTCGCCTTTCCGCCAAAGCCACGAAGCGTCCGGATAGATTTGCCAGGGATTTCCCGCGAACACGAAATACGAGGTATCGAAATGCAGCCGCAGNACATGGCGGTCGGACAAATCCACGGTGGCGCCCAAATANCCGGACGACTTGACGGTGCCCGCGCTGTCGGACGGATTGAGCCAGCCGAGTTGCCAATCGATNCGGCGGCCGCTATCCAACGNNACCTCCGTNTGGAAATTNTNGAGNGAAAGGCTNTCGTTCANGTAGATNGNGGAAGCNGNCACGGANGNNGCCAAACGCGTGTGCGTGNCCGCATCCGTTTGAATACGCAAGTTGCCATCGGTAAAGAGGATATTCTTGAANCCGATGTAACGGCTATCCAATTGCAAATCGCAAGCCGGGGCGGCCGCATCGTAATGCAGGGTCAACCGCGTGCTGTCGTCCAACTGAAGGGCCGGCGCGAACAATTCCAACAGCCGGTTGATGCCATAGATCTGACCGTCGTAGCGATAGGCGGACAGCATCAGACTTAAATCGAACTTGGGGACTTCTTTGGATTTACCGGATTTGCCTTCGAACAAGCCCGGCAGATAGGCGTGCAACACATCTTTGTAAAGGGACGGNATGCGGGTGATGGTATAATTTCCGCTGAGCGTCAGCCGCAGGAAATCGGACGTGACTTCCGTGGTTTTATGCAGCGAATCCGTCTCGTGCGTGGCCAATTGGAGGCTCGGCAGATAAAACGTATAGCCGTTCCGTTCCAACTGCAGATTACGGATAGCCAGATTACCCAGCAAATCATCCAGACCATGGCCCACATAGTCGGTGGAGACCTGCCCGCTCACGATGAAAGGCTGCGGGTCGTCCACGAAGCCCAAGGCCTGCAGATCGATTTTATGCACATCCAACACGTAGCGGGAAACCGGCTCCGCCTGTTCGTAATCCAACAGACCGTCGAAATTGAAATTGAGGTTCGCATCCGTACCGATGACCGAACCGTGGAAATAATTTTTCCGAATCTGACCGTTCAGCAGGACGGTATCGATGGGATGGCCTTTCAGNCTCAGGTTGAACAGCCGGCCGTCCAATTCGTAACGCATTTCATCGAAATGCGCGCCCGTGACCGCCACCTGCAAATCGGCATCCACGGTGCCGATTAAATCCGAACGCCCCGTCAAAAGCCCCACATTGAGCGCGGAGGCCGTCAACACGCCCTTCAACTGCGATTCCGCCACCGAATCCTGCGAACGGACATCCACGTTCACGTCGCCCAAGTTCGTGCGGAGCGCCAAACGGGTATCGAATTTTTCCAAGTCGCCCTTGAAATCGCCCCGCAGCATGGCATAATCCAAGGCGTCCAACGAAGCCGGCAACGAAATGCGGCCCGAAGCGAAATCCTCTATGCCGAGCAGGTCGCGACGCGTAACGTTGAGTTCCGTCAGATGCAAATCGATGTCGCCGCCCCGCAAAGCCGGAAAACCACGCCAACGGATATCGGCCTCAAGCCGGCTCTCCCGCCCGAAACGCACGACCAAATTACGGACGGCGATATCGCTGAGCGGGCCGCTGACCTGACCGGACAGCAAAACGGTTTGCCGATAGGCCTGCAACGGTTTGGCGAAATAGCCCAAATCCTGCGTGGCCAAGCGCGAACCCTTCGCCACATCGGCCTCCATGCGGACGGCATGGGCGAAATCCCGGAACGCCCGCGGACAATCGTAGTTAAACTGCAGTTGTCCCTTGATATGGGAATCGGCCGTTTCCAAATCCAAATCCCGCAACACCAAGCGGTCGGGGGAGAAACCGACCCAGCCGCTCAGATGCCGCACGTCGAGCCCGCACTTTTCGCGTGCCGAAAGCGCCTGTATGCGGGCGCAGACATGACGGTCAAAGACATGCAGGTTGCGGATGCGCGCATTGAAAACCGGCACCTCGATATGCTTGAAATCGATACGGCCGTCGCCGCGCACCGGTTGGGGACGGTTGTCATAGACGAACAGCCCTTCATCCACGCGCAACCGCCGGATGGAAGTCACGTTCCGCTTGTCTTTGTTCTTTTTGAGCGTGCCCAACTGCGTGAGCAAGGCCTTGAAATCCGAAACGCTGTCGGCCGACCGGCGGACGATATGGATACGCGGCCGCTGTACGGAAAGCACCGCGATATCGACGCCTTTGAACACATAATTGCGCAGGGACANATACACCGACTCGGCCTCGACCATCGGTTCGCCCTGTTTATCCAAAACGCGGAAATCACAGACCCTGACGGCCTTTTTGAACAGGCTGAACTGCAATTGGCCGACATGGACGTCCAGCCCCGACCAACGGCTGCAGAAATCGCCCGCATAACGGCCCGCGGCCGACTGAAACCATACGGAATGCAGGAAACCGGAAAGCACCAATACGAATATCAACAGGAATCCGCCGATTCGTTTGAGCCAGACGCCCCCATATTTTAATATTCTTTTCAATTTCCTTACCTTTGCAATCCTTGTCAGCCGGAAAGCGCGGTACGACCATCCGTTGCGCATCCGTAGCCGTTCGGCGACATAAAATACAAAGATACGATTTTTTAGATAACCGCATGGCCCTTATCCTTGCCATAGAATCTTCGTGCGACGATACGTCGGCGGCCGTTTTGGAGAACGACCGCGTGCTTTCCAATATGATTGCGGGGCAGAAAGTGCATGAGATGTACGGCGGTGTGGTGCCGGAACTGGCTTCGCGCGCGCATCAGGAGAACATCGTACCGGTGGTGGACTCGGCCTTGAAATCGGCCGGCGTCAAGGCTTCGGACTTGGACGCCATCGCGTTTACGAGCGGCCCCGGCCTGTTGGGTTCGTTGCTCGTCGGCGTGTCTTTCGCCAAGAGCATGGCTTGGGCGTTGGGCTGCCCGATGGTGGCGGTCAACCATTTGGAAGCGCACGTGCTGGCGCATTTCCTTCAACAGCCCGGCGAGCACAAGGACGTGCCGGCGTTTCCGTATCTCTGCCTGCTGGTTTCGGGCGGCCATACGCAGATTCTGAAAGTATGCAGCCCGTTCCATTTCGAAACGTTGGGCACGACGATAGACGATGCGGCCGGCGAAACCATCGACAAGGCGGCCAAAATCATGGGGCTGCCCTATCCCGGCGGCCCGGTCATCGACCGCTTGGCGCAGACGGGCAATCCCAAGGCGTTCCGTTTGGCCAAACCGCGCATTCCGGAATTGAATTACAGTTTCAGCGGGCTCAAGACCTCGTTTCTCTATTTAGTACGCGACCACTTGGCGCAGAATCCGAATTTCATCGCCGAAAACCAGGCCGACCTCTGCGCCTGCATCCAACAGGCCGTGGTGGATACGCTGTTGGACAAATTAATCAAAGCGGCGGAACAACACGGCATCAAAGACATCGCCATAGGCGGCGGGGTTTCGGCCAATTCCTTGCTCCGAAGCCGCATAGAGGCCTGCGGGCGCGAACGCGGCTGGCGCACGTTCCTGCCGCCGTTCTCCTATACGACCGACAACGCCGCCATGGTCGGCATGGCCGGTTACTTCAAATGGCTTCAGAAAGATTTCTGTGCGTTGGATACCGTGCCCTACACGCGGCAGGCGCGTTAGGATTTTTTCCAGATATACATNTTGCTCTCTTCGCCCCTCAACAGACGGCCGATGTTCTTACGGTGCGTCACGATNATCAACAGCGGCACGAGAATGGCGAANANCATGAGCACCACGTGTTCCTGATGGAATACGAAAATGTCTAAAANCGGNAAGACGATNGCGGCCAATATGGAGGCCAACGANACGTAGTGCGTCANCAGNAAGACGAGCATAAAGACGGCGAACGCGCCGAGAAAGGCCTCCGGATACAAGGCAATCACNATACCGACCATCGTGGCCACGCCCTTGCCGCCCTTGAAGCCCGTNAACAGCGGGAANATATGNCCGAGCAGGACNCTGACGGCCAACANCACGTCGTAGTATTCCTGCCAGNCGGCNNANCNGTCCGGCATCAGGCCGTCGCCGATATGGATGGCCAACCATCCCTTGAACGCATCCAACAGCAAGACGAACAAGCCCGGTTTCCAGCCCAACACNCGGATCGTATTCGTGGTGCCGGCATTGCCGCTGCCATGCTCCCGCACATCGACCTTATAGAAAATACGGCCNATCCANACCGCAAAAGAGATACTGCCCAACAGNTAGGCGATNANCACGCCCAATATCATATGCCACATAGGTCGTTGTTTTTCTTATCGTTATTCTTCCTCTGTATCGTCATCATCCCAATAATAGTCATCTTCATCCGAATAAACGTTTTCTTCCGATGACTCATATTCATCCGCCCCGTCTTCACCGGCCGGTTCGTCCTCTCCTTGTTCGACATCTTCCCCCTCGTCCGACCAATCCTCGTAACCGTCGTAGCCGTCGTAATCCTCGCCGGCCGCATCGTCCAAGCCCGTTTCCGGTACGTCGTCCTCTTCGTATGCGCCGCCGTAATCTTCAAACTCCGTTACAAAGATATTCTTTTTTCGCATTGTAGACAGCGTGTATTGGAATTTTCCCTTGCGCCGCTTGCCGGGCTTGATTTTGTCTACCGCCTCGTTGAAGCCCTGGTCGGAGGAAANCACTTGCAANACATGGTCNGCATAATTGAAATAATACCAATTGTAGCGCGAACCTTCTATGTATATATTCAAGACGTCGCCACGGCGGCCACGGCTGATTTGGGCGTAAATCTTCATCTTTTTGTTGACCCGGTGCGGTCCCACCGCCAACAGTTCGCCCGTTCCGGTGGAACGGTAGGAAGACGTCCGCGGATCCCATTCGAAGCCGAGATTGGAGAATACCAAGCCTTTCTGCCAAGCGGCCGGTATGCGGCTGATACCGCCGTAGCCCTGNACTTCATTCCGNAGGGCCGTGGCTTCCTGTTTCGACATCGTTTCCTGNACAAAGACGTCGAACATCGGATTATCGGCCAGATTTCCGGCCATCAGGCTTGTGTTCTTGTTGAGTTCGTCGGCCATCCGCTTGAACAAAGCGGGATTGAAAAAGAAATCCAGTTTCCAGACCACCTGCATGAATAAATCGTCGTCGGACGTACCCTCTTGGAACAGTTGCCCATAAAACGCCGTCTTCATCTCATCGGTCCGCAAATCCAACTGCAACTCACCCGTGGCCGACGACTCGCCCTCGGTCAAATCGTAGGCCAACACCTCGTTGTCGTTGCTGTCCAATATCAGATAAGCCTTGTCTTCGGGCGAATAGCATAGAAAGCCCTCGGCATCGGCAATGGGTTTCTCTCCAGACAGTACCGGTTCCATAAACACGAAATGCGGCCGGCCGTCCGAGGCGGAAAAGAAACCGGCCCGCATGGCGCGGCCGCGGCCGTTCTTCGTGCGGTCCGTAACCGGTATCAATACGGCTTCCGGGTTCAAATAAGCCTGAAACTTGAAAGCGGTGGTAAGCCAATCGTCATTTTCGACCTCCGTCTCGTCCGCCAACCGGTAACGCAGCCCGGCCATGCCGTCGAAATACAAATCCGAACTTTCGCGTTCGGCGGCCACCTTGGCCGAAGCCGTCACCTTGCCCGAAAACTCGAAGCCCTCATCCAAGAACAGGTATTCCTCGTCCAAATCCGCAATGGCTTCGGATGTACTGTCCGAACTACGGACATGGATGCGGTCGAAATGAATGGGTTGCGGTTCCACGCCGGGGGCGATGTATGTATACCACCCGTCAGCCTCATAACGCCAGGCCGATTCTATCCGCCCGTTCACCTGATGGAATTCGTAGGCCGGATAGTCTTCCGAAAAATACAACAATGCGTTTTCAAATGGTTCCAAACGGCCATTCGGCAAAACGGTAACGCGGTTTTCGGCCGGCATCCAGTAAGCGTCGGCTACCGATAGTCCAAAAACGCCCTCGCAAACCATCAGCGTATCTTTGTAGTAAAGTGTGGTATTCAACGCATTGAATCTCAAATCCGCCTGCGATTTGGCCGTGGCGTGCAACGTCAAACCTGCCGAATCAAGGCCGGCCGCCTCCGATGCCAAATCATCCAAAACAATCGGCTCGGCCTGTTGTTCCAAAAACAACTGTTCGTCCGCCCACGACCACTGCAGATAGTAGGCCTCGGCCTCATAAGCCTGCACCGGCATGCGGACGGAAATGGGCTCATCGGGCGTGTCCGAACCGGAAGCCTGCATCTGCAACATCTTGGCCTCCACATCGGCGGCTATACCCACCCCTTTCGCCAGCAGGTAGGCATCCCGCCCGCCGGCGCGACCGCCCAACTGAAAGTCGGCTTCGTCGGCCACGAACAGATGGTCTTCCCAATGCCAATCGGCCGATTTTATCCGCGCATCCTGCCCGAAAACCATCTCACCGTCGGCTTCCGTACCATCGGCCGAGAACGCATAGGTGCCGTCAAAACGCCAAGGCTCGTAATACGGATAAAGCGAATGCCGATTGGTGGATGTCAGGCGCAGTTGCGCCGTTTCCGCTTCGTAAAAGCCCCGCACGCTGTCGGCCCGCAGATACGGATAGGTGATACCGCCGGGCACCGGATATTTCGTCATATCCTGCTCGAACCGCTCGGCAATCATATTCATATCTTTGGGGCGGAAATACATGGCGCGCGAATGGGTTTGCGAGGCCAGGAAATCGAAACGGCCTTTGCCCACCAAGCCTTTCTTATCCAAACGCAAACTGTCGGTAAAGCGCGCCTGTCCGCCGTAAACCGGCCAACCGTCCTCCGGCGAAACGGTCTTGAAGCCCAACGAAAAATCGGGCATCACGACCAAACGTTCGTCTATGTCGGGGAATATGCCGGCTGAAACCAACGTGCCGTCGAAATGGATACTGTCTACCGAAAACGTATTGAGTCGTAGCAGACGGAACGGTTCCACCTGAAAATAGAAGCTGTCGGAAAGATAGGCGCCGCCCTGTATATATTCATCGTCATAATAGACGTATGACGGTATCGTACTCTCGAAAATCGGATCATCCGGACAACCCAGACGTCCGCCCTTGTTCCCGTTGCTCTCAATGTACAGCAAACCCGACAAGCTGCGAATCAACGTACTGACTTTCACTTCCTGCCGCATCCCGTATTCATCCACCTTACCCGGCACCGAGAACAACAACGTATCGACCAATCCGATTTCCACCGTAAAATCCTCGTAGGAGAAACGCGCGTCCGTTACATCGAAATCGAACGTACCGGCGTGCAGGATACCGTCGAAATACAGCGAACGGTTGCGGCCTACCGACAATTTCCCGGCATTCGGACGGAAATAGACGCGTTGTTTGGGGCTCAAAATGACTTCCTTGACTTCCTGCATCGCAATCAACAGGCTGTCGGTCCGCATCTCGGCCTTGACCCAAGCCTTGCCCGAAGCCAATATCTCGATACGGTCGTAATCGGACTTTTCGGCCGAAACCGCCAGATACAGATAGAGTTTCGGCAATAGTTCTATTTCCTTTTCCTTGGGGCGATACGTAAGGAAGCCGAAGGAGGCCAGACGCAACATCCATTGGGACAGCATCGTTTGATCCATGCCCCAATCCGAAGCCAGATTATCCAATCCCATGCGGTCGGAGCCGTAATAGTCGGCGGCCTGCCTGAGCCGATACAGCGGATTGTAGGGCATGCCCTGCATGATTTCCTCCAATTCGGCCTCTTCGTAGGCCTGGACGGACGTCACGCGCACCACGCCCTCCCGTTCCGGCACGGGCAGGATACCGAACGTCACGCGCCCCTGCTGCGGATA
>WFLX010256261.1_pt1 | contig 10048 bp, 8 predicted proteins | sample 4967041 | NCBI WGS metagenome assembly WFLX01 (sample SAMN12857096, study PRJNA449069) | gut metagenome | isolation source: stool from male and female vole | host: Microtus ochrogaster | place: USA:Florida | collected 2017
GGGGGGGCTTGTTAAGGGGGTTGGGGGGGGGGGGGGGGGGGGGGGGGGGCTACCGGCTGAACCGGCGGACGCGGGATTGCAGGGGGAGGGGTAGCTGCTTTCTCGGCACGTTTACGGGCCTCTTCCGGATCATACTCCATGTGAAGGGCTTCCGCCCATGCTTCCTCTATCTCTATATCCCTGCCATCGGTAATCTCCTTTATTTCCTCTTCCGTTTCATGGCTTTCGGGGAGTTGAGCTTCCTGTTTTTGAGATTCCAAGGCCTCTGGATTCTCTCGTTTCGGAGTTTCCTGATTCTCAGGGTTTGGGTTTTCGGGTGTAAAATTATCCATAGAAGTCGATTAAGCTTATTTTTTTATTTTCAGACCTGTTGCATTTCAACAAGGCGACGATAGATTCCACCAAGGTTTATGAGCTGCTCATGAGTTCCGGTCTCCACAATTTTTCCATCCTGCAACACGCATATCTTATCGGCGTTTACGATTGTTGAGAGCCGGTGGGCGATAACTATTGTGGTACGGTTCTTCATCAGTTTTTCGAGAGCGTCCTGCACGAGTCGCTCGCTTTCGGTGTCGAGGGCGGATGTAGCTTCATCAAGAATCAGGATCGCAGGGTCTTTCAGGATTGCACGGGCAATGCTGATTCTCTGGCGTTGTCCTCCGGAGAGACGGCAACCACGGTCGCCGATTAGGGTCCGATATCCATCTTCGGTTTCCATTATGAATTCGTGTGCATTAGCTATCCGGGCAGCTGCTTCCACTTCCTCTTGAGTGGCATTCTTCACTCCGAAAGCAATATTGTTGAAGATGGTGTCGTTGAAGAGGATAGCTTCCTGATTTACGTTTCCCATCAGAGAGCGAAGGTCTTTGATCTTCACCTCCTTGATATTTGTTCCATCGACCAAAACCTCACCGCGTTCCACGTCCCAGAACCGGGGTATGAGGTCGACGAGTGTTGACTTTCCTGAGCCGGATTGCCCTACGATAGCGACAGTCTCCCCCGGGTTGACCATGAGGTCGATATGGGAGAGGACATCACGCTCTCCATCATAACTGAAGCTTACGTCGCGAAATTCTACAGAGGCTTTGGATGCATCCGGAGAGAGAGATTTCGGTGAGGCCGGATCCTGGATGGGATTGGTGGCGTTAAGGATCTTATCTATCCTGACGAGAGCTGCCATACCTTTCTGTATCGAATATGATACCTTGGATATCTCCTTAGCCGGGGTGATGATGGTATAGAATGTGACCATGAAGTAGATAAACTCCGGTGCGGTTATGGAAGAGTGTCCGGAAAGTATCAGGGTGCCTCCAAACCAGAGTATTATCGCAATGGCGAGGGTGCCGAGGAATTCGCTTAACGGATGGGCAAGGGCATAACGGCGTCCCATACTGTTATGTATGCGGTAAAGATCCTCTGTCTCCTGGGCGAACTTGCGCTCCATCTGGCGCTCAGCGTTGAAAGCCTTTATCACGCGCAGTCCTCCTATTGATTCCTCGATATTGGAGAGTATCGAGCCGAAACGCTGCTGGCCGGCCAGGTTCTGCTGCTTGAGTTTCTTCCCTACCAGAGCCATCAGGCCGCCAATGACTGGGAGCAATAAAAGGACGAATAGGGTGAGCTGCCAACTGACTGCGATCATCATGCCGAGGCAGGCTATAATCATTATTGGATATTTGACCACACCATAAAGACTCGACATCACGGAGTTCTGAATCTCCATCACATCGCCCGACATGCGAGCCATGATATCCCCTTTTTTCTCATTTGTGAAGAAACCTATAGGTAGAGTCACGATACGGTCATACATGGCGTTGCGGATATCGCGTGTGACACCATTCTGCATGGGGAGGGTGAACCACTCGGAAGTGTAGGCTGAGAGAACCTTCAGCAAGGTCGTGAAACCGAGAAGGGCTGAGAGGAGGAGCAGCGTCATTGACGGGCCGTAAATATGGATCGTCTGCGCCATGTAATAGTAAAAATTATTCATCAATACCTTCGGCAGCGACTCCGAACCATATTCCATGAGAGTATATTCCGATGTGTCAAGGCCGAACAGCATCTGCAGAATCGGCATTATGAAGGCGAAGGAGAAGAGCGTTAGGAAAGCTGTCAGCAGGTTGAAAAAGATGCTGATGATGATTTTCCATTTATATGGAGCGGCGAAGCGCCGCATAAAGATGAAGAATTCTTTCATGATAAGATGCAAAGATAATAAAAATTGCCGGCATCCAAATCTCAAATCTCGCTTTTCATTTTTTTGACAATGTGGTAAAATATCAGGGTGGCGAGAAGGGATGCAGCGAAAAGAGCCACATCGAAGCTATAGTAAACCCCGATATTTCCTCCTTGGAGTGTTTTTGCAAACAGAAGCAATACGGGAATTCCTATCACGATGTAGGAAATAGTCGAAATCCAGAGTAATGGTTTGACCCTTGAAGTCCCCCTGATGGCATTGCAGTAGGTGATCTGAATTGCATCCATGTATTGATAGATCAGGAGTGGGGCGATAAGGGTCAGTGCGGAGGCAATTACCCGGGTGTCGGGGGTGAAGCATCCTATAAGCCATTTGCCGCCAAAAAGGAAGATGAGGGAAGCAAATGTGCTGAGGAGAATGTTAAGGTGCAGCCCGGCTGCCGTGATTCGTGTGACACCGCGGAGGTCATTGAGGCCGGTAAAATTAGCTACCCGAATGGATGTTGCCGTGCCGAAACTTATGAAAGTCATGAATCCGAGCTGAGCCATGGTGTTTACCACCTGGTAGGCTGCCAGCTGTATCTTCCCGAACCAACCGCTCACTACAGCTCCCATGCTCCAGAGAAGACATTCGACACCGCTCTGTATCATTACCGGATATGATGTGAGCCAGACTGTCTTTCGGATATTTCCCAGAGGCTTCCTCATCCTGAATCCAGGAAGATAGGGTTTGTAGCGGTTTGCCCTGAAGAATAAAATTATAATCCCTATCGTGCCGGCATATCTGGCCACCAGAGTGCTAAGCCCGGCACCGGTAAGTCCGAGTTCGGGCGCACCAAGATTGCCGAAGATCAGCAACCAGTTCCCGGCAATATTCAATATATTCGAGCCCAGGATCATCCACATCGGCATTGATGTGTCATTAACCCCGTTGCAGGTCTGCTGAAATGTATTGAATACCATCAGGGGGAGCATGGTGGCCAGGATGATGAGGTAATATTCCCTCACGAGAGGGAGAATCTCCTGAGGTTGGCCGAAACAGTCGAGGAAAAAGTAAAGAATCCCCATCATAAGGGTCAGGACCAGAGAGACAGCCACATTTATCTGGAGGCCGGCATGCAGTGTGGCTCCCGTCTCCTCATTTTCGCCTCTACCGAATAATGCTCCTATCAGCGGGGTAAGCCCTTGTGCGAAACCTATCTGCATCACCACCGGAATCACGAAAAGTGAATTTACGAAGGCTGCAGCTGCGAGTTCATCCACCCCGTAAGCTCCCACCATCATTGTGTCGGCAAAACTTACTACGATAATTCCCAGCTGAGTGACCAATACAGGAATCCCCAAGCGGAAAAGTGTCTTATATTCCGCCCGGTAAGCTTTCCATAAATTTATCCGGGAGCTGTTGATAGTCATTATCNGTGGTTACGGATGAAGTGATCCCATTAACTTTTCATTGCAAAGTTACTAAATTAAACAAAAAGTCGTTAATTTTGTAATAAATATATAGGGGATGCCTCTCCATATTGCTTAGACCCCGTCACACAGGAACATTATGGGCAAATACCGATATACATCATTTAGAATCGCAGCTTTTGCTGCGGTTTTCAGTGTTCTCCCGGCTTTAGCCGGAGGTTATTCACTTGATTCCTGCCGCAATCTGGCCGTGCATAATAATAAGACCATCCGCATGGCGGAGGAGGGAATCAAGGGGGCAGGTTATGAGCGCAATGCCGCGAAATCTCTTTACCTTCCCGGAATTGATTTCGCAGGAACGTATCTTTACAATCAGCGCACGATCAATCTTCTGAGTGAGGATGCCAAGCTTCCGACCATGAGTTTTGATCCCTCAACCCAAACTTTCAAATATAACATTCTGACAGATCCAAGCGGGGCTCCGATAAAGGATCCGGCCACCGGGTCGTATATACCGACCGAGGTTGCCGTGATTCCGAAGGATGCCATGAGCTTTGATACACATAATGTTTTTGCCGGAGCTTTCACTTTGACCCAACCTATCTATATGGGAGGGCAAATCAAGGCTCTCAATGAGATCACAAAGTATGCGGAGAAGGCTGCGATTGCAGCTCGAAACACTGTTGTTCAGGATGTGGTTTTTGCCGTTGATCAGGCTTATTGGCTTGTTGTCTCGCTTAAATCCAAACAGCGTCTGGCCGAGAGTTTCGTCACCCTTGTCGATACCCTCCGCTATAGTGTTAACGCTATGCTGGAGGCGGGTGTGGCGACCCGCTCCGACCTTCTGATGGTTGATGTTAAGTTGAATGAGGCCAAGATTGCCAAGACAAAGCTGGATAACGGTCTCACACTCGCACGGATGGCTCTCGCTCAGGTATGCGGCCTTCCTGTTAATGCTGAGATGACTCTGGAGGATGAGGATTTCAACCGTGGATTGTCGGATATGGCAGATCCAGTATATGACATGCAGCAGGTCTATTCGCGCCGTCAGGATCTCGAGGTTGTGCGACAGGGCATATCTGTCCTTGCCCAGCGTGAGAAACTTGCCATGGGCCAGATGCTACCCAAGTTGGCGCTTGTAGGAGCCTATGAGTTTTCGAATCCCAATCTGAACGATGGATTCAGAAAACGCTTCGGAGGTGGGTTCAGCGTCGGGGCTACCCTCGCTATCCCTATCTGGCATTGGGGAGGAAATTACAATCATTATAAAGCTACCAAAGCTACCACTAATGCTCAGCGACTGATGCTCGAGGATCTGGAGGAGAAGGTAGACTTGCAGGTTCAGCAGGCTAAGTTCAGTTTTCAGGAAGCTTTCAAGACTTATGATATGACCAAAAGCAATATGAAGANNGCAGAGGAGAATCTGCGTTCGGCAGANCNTGCTNTCANGGAGGGTGTGATGACCACCACCGATGTCATAGCAGCTNAGACAGCTTGGGTGCAAGCTAATTCAGAGAAGATAGATGCGGAGATCGGAATTCATCTCTGTGAGGTCTATCTTGACAAAGTGATAGGAAAACTCTCCTATTGAAAAGAATAGCCCCGGAGATATTTAGAAAGGAGGGGCGGGGATAAAAAGAATAAAATATAAAAACGATGGATAAAAGTCAGAATCAGGCTCCACAGGCAACCGGTGCGGTTGATCCTTCGGAGGTAACGAAAAAAGACAAGTTGCTCATGACCACTATTGTGGTTATACTTCTTATTCTCGCGGGAATGGCAATCATCGGTTTCCTGTGTCTCAAGCCGGGTCCGGATACGATCCAGGGTCAGGGGGAGGCAACCGAGATCCGGATATCGGGTAAATTGCCGGGACGTGTTACCGAGCTCTTTGTAGAGGAGGGACAGCATGTAAAGGCCGGAGACACGCTTGTTCATATCGTCTCAGCGCTTGCCGATGCAAAAATGGAGCAGGCCAAGGCTATGGAGAGTGTAGCGGAAGCGGCCAATAAGAAAGTTGATGCCGGTACCCGTTCTCAAATCATAGAGGGGGCTCGCGATCTTTGGGTTCAGGCACAGGCGGCCAGCGGAATAACCCAAAAAACGTATGAGCGTATGCAGTCTCTTTTTGAGAAAGGGGTTATAAGCGAGCAGAAGCGAGATGAGGCCAAAGCGGCTTATGATGCTGCTAAAGCTGGAGAGGCTGCTGCCAAGAGTCAGTATGATCTGGCGCGTTCTGGGGCACAACATGAGGACAAACAGGCCTCTGAGGCTATGGTGACCGTTGCAAAGGGTGGCGTATCGGAAGTCAATGCACTCCTGGAAGACCAGTATCTGATGGCACCATGTGACGGGGTTGTGACTGTGGTATATCCCAATGTCAGCGAACTTGTGGCTACCGGAGCTCCGATAATGTCGATTGAGAAAGATGATCACTGGGCTGTTTTCAATGTGCGTGAGACACTGCTTAAGGATATCAAGCTCGGCTCGGAACTTAAAGTCAGGATTCCTGCACTCGACAAAGAGGTGGATATGAAAGTATTCTATATCAAGGATCTGGGCACCTATGCCAACTGGCAGGCTACCAAGGCAACGGGCGATTACGATGCTCGTACTTTCCAGATCAAGGCTCGTCCGGATAAACCGGTGGAGAATTTCCGCCCGGGTATGTCGGTTATCTATGAGGGAGTCAGGAAATAAGCAGATAATAAAAAACAAATAGGTTAAGTAATTTATCAAACTTACTTATCGACAGCCAGATTCAACCGATGAGCAACCCCAAGATAGGAGAGCGTGGCGTAAAGGCCATATTCGNGCGCAGTGTGATCCAGATCGTGNGGCGTCCGATCTATTGGACAGGATTCCTGCTCCTCCCGCTCTTTTTGTTCCTTNTCCTGACCTCCATGCTCGACAGGGGNCTCCCTACCCGTGTCCCTGCCGCTATANTGGATNGCGANNGCAGTTCGCTTAGCAGGGAGATAACGCAGAACTNAGGANGGATGCAGATGGTTCACCTCACCCATACTCCCAACAGTTACACTGAGGCACGTCATCTCATGCAGAGTGGGGATATTTACGGTTTCTTCCTCATTCCGGAAAATTTCCAGGCTGATCTTCTTGCTGGGCGCAAGCCGGTGATAACGTTCTATACGAACATGACCTATTTTGTGCCCGCTTCGATGCTCTTCAAGACTTTCAAGGCCACAGCTATATATACGAAAGCCGGAGTTGCGATGAATCTGGTGGAATCTGCCGGAGTCGATGCGCAAGCGTTGTCACCGGTGATGCAGCCTGTCAACATCGTTTCGCGCCCGATAGGCAATCCTTGGCTCAACTACGGAATTTATATCGCCAATTCATTTGTTCCTTGTGTGCTGCAGCTCATGATCCTGCTCATGACATGCTTCAGTATCGGGCAGGAGATGAAGTATGGCACCTCGCGCAGACTCATGCGTATGGCCGACGGGTCGGTATTAAAGGCGATATTCGGCAAGCTCCTCCCCCAGACCTTAATCTGGTGGGTTGTTGTGATATTCATGACTGCATGGCTTTTCAGATATAACCATTACCCAATGCATGGATCGTGGGGATGGTTCATATTGGGGCAGTTGATGTATGTGCTGGCCTGTCAAGGTTTCGGACTCTTTATCATCAGCGTATTGCCAAACCTGCGTCTGTCACTTTCTGTGAGTGCGTTGCTTGGAATTCTCTCCTTCTCGATAGCAGCGTTCTCATTCCCGGTGCAGAGCATGTACGGGGCGATAGGGATATTCAGCTATATTGTTCCCGTTAGATACAACTTCCTTATCTATGCCGATCAGGCCCTGAACGGAATAGATATAGCTTACTCGAAAATGTGGTATGTGGCGTATATCCTGTTTATGCTTCTGCCGCTGACAATGATCTGGAGATTGAAGAAGGAACTTAAAGATCCGGTTTACGTGCCATGAGAAAGGCTCTTAGAAATATGTTTGAGGTGTATTGCCGCGAATTCAAGCTTGTGCTTCATGACGCGGGAATCATACTCTTTTTTACCTTTTTNCNTCTGGGATATCCGATTATCTATTCGCTGATCTACANTCCGGNGCTGGTNANGGATGTTGCTTTAGTGGTGGTCGATCACGACCGGACACCTTTGAGTCGCGATCTGGCAAGAAAGATGGATGCCTGCGATCAGGCTCATGTGATAGGCTATGCAGCTGACCTTTCAGAGGCTCGGCATGCAATGAATTCCCATGAATGTTATGCGATACTTGAGATTCCGGAGGGATTTCAGCGAGATAACGGCAGGATTCAGACGGGGAATGCTGTGTTGTATTGCGATATGAGTCTGCTACTACGCTATCGAGGCTTCCTTGTTGCAGCCACTAACGTAATGGAAGATTTCAGCTCGGAGTTGATGACCAAGAAGATAGATGAGATAGCACCCTTGGCCGAGACGGTTGTTGGAGGAGATCTTCTGCCGATTCATAATGTTTCCATGGGAAATATANGTAATGGNTTCGATTCGTTCATCATGCNGGGAGTGTTAATCCTGATACTTNAGCAGTGTATANTACTGGCTGTAGGAATGGCAGGAGGGGCCAAGCGTGAAAGTGCGCGTCTTGTGGGATATAATCCTGACAATGTCGCTCCATCCGTGCTGCTTACTATGATTGCACAGACCCTTTGCTATCTGACTGTGCTGATCCTCCCCATTCTTTTCATGCTCCATTATGTTCCGATGATATTCCATTTCCCAATGAAGGGAGATCTTGTGGAGATCTTTGCTTTTGTGACTCCGATGGTGATTGCAAGTTTCGGGGTGGGATATACTTTCCAATCTATTGTGATGGAGAGGGAATCCGTGTTTGTGCTGTGGGTGGTGACATCAGTAATCTTCCTGCTTCTCTCGGGTCTGATATGGCCTTTGTATGACATGCCGCCGGTGTGGCGAGCCTTGTCAGCCATATGTCCCTCCACATGGGGAGTCGAGGGTTTCATCAAGATGAATGCCAATGGCGCTACGATCTCGCAGGTGAGTGGCCCTTACATCAATCTGTGGCTTGTGGCAGCCGGATGGTGGATAGCCGGTTATTGTTCGCGCCGCTGGGTTGTAAGGCCGGCAATGTTAAGGGCGCAAAATAGATAAGTAGTTGTTAAAAATTAATCGATATATTGTAGTTGATAATCTTGAACAATAAAACTGGTTCTTTTTGGCATCTTTTGCCTTGTCATTCAGTCGCATACGAAAGTATGCTCCCTCTTTCCGCAGCAAAACCTGCTCAAAAATAACTTCGTTTTATATGTTCATTAATTTTTACCAACTACTTAAATAATTTTCATGTGGTATTATCTGGTAAAATTATTCGCCTGTCTCCCTTTCCGGGTTCTTTATATTTTCTCTGATTTTCTTGCATGGCTTGCGTGCGATGTTGTGAGGTATAGGCGCAAGGTGGTGCAAGAGAATCTTGCATCCTCTTTCCCGGATAAAAGTGAGGCCGAGATAAGAAGCATTGGAAAGAGATTCTATCGTTTCCTCGGAGATTATTTTGTTGAGACACTGAAGTTGTCGGTTATGAGTGAGAAGACCATGCGTAAGCGTCTCAAAGTTGAGGGAATCGAAGAGATCAACGATGCCGTGGCACATGGCCAATCCGTGTCGCTTTACCTTGGTCATTATTGCAATTGGGAGTGGGTAAGTTCCTTACCTCTGCATATAGACGGTAGGGCAAAATGTGCACAGATATACCATCCTTTGGAAAACCGAAGTGCAGATCGTCTTTTCTATAAGCTTCGCACACGTTTCAGAGCTCACAATATTGCAATGGCCGACATACTGCCTACCCTCGTGCGTTGGAAAAAGGAGGGAGTGCCATCCGTTACGGGCTATATTGCTGATCAGGCTCCCGGATTCAATATCCATCTGTTTGTGGATTTCCTAAATCATGAGACAGGAGTATATACCGGGCCGGAAAGAATATCACGCTTCATGGGGGCAAAAGCTGTTATTGTATGGAGGCACCGGCATAAACGGGGCTATTATGAGTTGAAGTTTGTGCCGATATCAGAAGATGTGAGAAAGGCCGAGATGTTTGCTACATCGAGGGAATATTTCCGGTTGCTGGAGGAGAATATCAAAGAAGCGCCGCAATACTGGCTCTGGAGCCACCGGAGATGGAAACGAACCCGCGAGATGTTTGATTCTTATCATGGTGAACGCGCCTCCGAGATGCTGACGCATCTTTAGAGGCTTTAGGGGCCTTCGCTGAAGCTCAGTGTCGGAGACAAAAATTAGAGGAGTCAGGAATTATGGGGATTATTTGAGGCGGAGCATCCTGCCGGGAANNATGGGGTCGGTGGTGGAAAGCATGTTTAGGCGGCAGAGTGTAAATATGGATATGCCTGCGCGCTCGGCTACTGTTGCAAGTGAGTCTCCCGGTTTCACTACATAAGTAGT
>WFLX010269622.1_pt1 | contig 10048 bp, 7 predicted proteins | sample 4967041 | NCBI WGS metagenome assembly WFLX01 (sample SAMN12857096, study PRJNA449069) | gut metagenome | isolation source: stool from male and female vole | host: Microtus ochrogaster | place: USA:Florida | collected 2017
GGTGCTTTTCTCCAAGTCTCGTCGGTCATGATGCCCGCATCATTCCCTCCTCAACTCGAGAAAAGCCCTCGCCCAAATCCGCCCCAGGGGCTCTCAAATTTTTATGAGATGGGCTCTTAATCAAAAAATCGGCCGCCAAGACACCATATTGGCAGATTCAATTTATTGTGATACGCAGTCGCATTCCGATGTTACGGATTTATATCTTTTATAGACATACTTATATGCATGAAGGCCACATATTTACTAATTTTGCAAAACGTAATCCATTATCACACATTTATCATTTATGATGAGATTTGAGAAATTAATTATTGTTCCGATGCTGTCATTTGCGGCTTCCTCCATGTTCGCAACCGATTACCTTGTATGCGACTTCGAAGACTGTGAAATTGGACAATCCTTTAAGATATGGAATAACTTCGGAGATTCCTCTTCCACTACCGCTATAGTGGAGGCTGACCCAAAGAACGAGGGAAATAAGGTGCTGCACATCACCAACCACAGCTGGAACGATCATGTAGAATTCCAACTCCCCATAGAATTTGCAGGAACTAATTTCTCCGACCGCATTGAGACCCTATCCATAAAGATATGTCGCCATCAGAATGACCCTTGTGGAGAATGGAAGAATTTCCAGATATTTTTAGGTGAAGATAAACTTCATGAGGAAAGTTTTCCAAGTTATGGAGCCGTATCTACCTGGAAAACCTGGACTTATACTCCNNCNNNAGTNTCANCNGNAAATACTTCTCNNTNTCCTNCGNATAGGTTTNAANTCTGANAATTCNGATTATTANATNGANGANGTGCGTATCATAGGCCCGGATTTCAATATCTATGAAAATGGAATACTGAACTTTAGCGATCCTGCAAGCACTTCTTCCAAATACACGGTATACAACGATGGAATAATGATTCCTGACGGAACAGAACTCAATGTATATACTTCACGATACACATATTGGCTCTCTCCCATCAAGGGCTCAGGCACTCTCAACATTCATTCCGGTGGCGAACGTTCATATATCGGCAATAACTCCGGCCAGCTCCCTGATTGGAGCGGATTCAATGGAGATGTGCATATTTATCCGTGGCCGGAAGTAAACGAATCGGTCAAAGCCGGATTCTACGGAAAGATCATGGCACACGGAGGTGTGAAATTTGACTCCGGAAATATAAAGAATTCTATTAAAGAAGGACGATACACCGAGATTCTCGCAAAAAACAAGGTTGTGCTTCATAATGGGGCTACAATTGCCGGAGAAGATGGCAATAACGCACGTGCTCATCGTTTCGGTTCCCTCAAAATGGAACCGGGAAGCCAACTGCTTGGCTATTACAAAAACAACAAGACTAAAGGAGTATATTACCTTGTCGGTATAGACGGATCTGACTCCGAACTTGCCGGTGACATCACTGCTTTGGGCACTTCGATGGTAGGTATCGTAAAAGAAGGCTCCGGCACATATTCCATTACAGGCAACAACAACCGCATCACCGGCATAGCGACTGTAGTGGGAGGCAAACTTCTCATCAGCAATGATGCAAAAGAAGCACAAGGCAACAAACTTCCTGGCGCAATTGGCATCGGAGAGAACGCAGTCGGAGTGATGGTCTACTATGGTGGCTGCGTAGGTGGATCGGGCAACATATCCGGCATGGCTGACATCTATGGATATCTGGAGCCGGGCGACAGCAAAGGCAATGTTTTGACTGTGGCTGATTATATCAATGGAAATGCGTGCGATGTCAAACTCCATCCTACTTCCCGAATAATTTTCAATATCACCGATTCTGAAAATGCAACTCTTCTCGATGTCTCCGGCAATATAATGCTCAATCCTCGCGACGAGGCATATGACATTTCCGGTGCAATGCCAATTCTTGAGATTAAACTCGGAGAAAACTCCAATCTCAAAGAAGGCGACAGCTTCACGCTTATTTCTGCTTCAGGAAAGTCTATGGATGATGTGGAAGATTGGAAATTCCGTGTGCAATATCCTAAAGCAAACTCATGGGAAGTGAAGGAAATCGTTTCCGACAAGGGCTACCAAGTTGTGGCAACAATCATTTCAACCGAATATTCCGGTCAAGGAGAAATCATTCAAGAAGATGGAAAGTTGATTGAGAGCGGCGACAACAGCGAGTTCTTGGTGGATTGGACTGATGATTATGCCGACTCTACACCGCTCAGAGACTACGCTTCACAGGCAGGGAAATATATTGGAGTGGCAATCCCTTCATGGAATATCAACCTGGGAAGTATGGCTGATGCCAAAACTGCAGCAATCGCAAAGGAGTTTAATTTGGCGGTAGCCGAGAATGCATTTAAGATTGATGCCACCGAACCGAGTCAAGGCAACTTCAGTCTCTCACAGCCTCGCGAGCAACTTGATTTCACTGAGAAGAATGGAATGGACATGAGAGGCCACACTTTGGTATGGCATTCACAAGTGCCTGAATGGATTTCAAGCGACGGCAAGAAAAACAATCATAATTGGACCAAAGACCAACTCTCCGACATAATGAAAAATCATATTGTCGGCGTGGCTGGAGGTCTTAAAAGTCGTGTCCGCGAGTGGGACGTGGTGAATGAATGTCTTGATGATGATCAGAACATCGTATGGAGTAATCCTTCCGGCTATAATCTCCGTGCTTCTGTCTGGAAGCAAGTGATCGGAGAAGAATATATCGAACAGGCATTCCGTATTGCTCACGAGGTTGACCCCGACGCTCTCCTATATATCAACGATTATGGTGTAGAATTTATGGGTGACGCCAAGTCGGAGGCATACTACAATCTCATCAAGAGTCTCGTAGATAAAGGCACTCCAATCCATGGCGTAGGACTACAATGCCACCTCACCACTGGACAGGTGAATGCTCGCAAACTCAAGGAAAATATTCACAGATATCAAGAACTTGGCTTGAAATGTATCATCACAGAACTCGACATCACACAGGCTGACCCAAAAGCCGCTGATGCCGCAAAGCGTCAAGCCGAAGATTATTGTGCCATCATAATGGCTGCCCTCTCGGAAGAAAACTGTCCTTCCGTCGTGGTTTGGGGACTAAGCGATTCTGATTCTTGGCGCGAAAACAATCCTTTGCTCTTCGATGGCAATATCCAACCAAAAGAAGCATATTTTGCGGTCCATGCCGCACTCCGCACTTTTGCCGAGAACTCATCTGCAGAAGAAATAAATTCTGATGAAGTGGCAAAAGAAATCATCGGAGTAGAATACTACAATCTTCAGGGGTATAGGGTCAGTGATGATGCTAAAGGCCTCTTGGTGAAGTTTATCAAATATGCAGATGGTTCTAACAAGAGTGAAAAGGTTTTGATAAGCGAATAATCTCCATTAGATTTCTCAAAAATATAAAATAAACTATAGTCGTCTAATCCTATACCATGTTTGACACGAAGAGCCACGCTGAATATAGTGTGGCTCATTTTTTTGCTCCGCACCTCCAAAACGTAAGGAAGCATGCTCCGCATGCGCCCCAGACCCTCACAAACCCAATTATGCATTTTGCATTCTGCATTACGCCCCCGACACCCCCGGAAATGTTAATGGTTGTAAAAAAGCATTCAATTTATTGGGAAATCTCGGTAATTTTTGTTTATTTTGCATTTTATAAGGCTCCGACCGCTTTGCAGTCGGACGAATCGTAGCATATATACGAAGAATATGGGTAAGATTATAGCTATAGCAAATCAAAAAGGTGGAGTAGGAAAAACCACCACAGCCTTCAACCTCGGTGCATGCCTTGCCGTAGAAGGTAAGAAGGTCCTTCTCGTCGACGCCGACCCCCAGGCCAATGCAACTTCAGGACTTGGTCTTGACGGCAACAAGGCCCCCGCATCTATATATGAATGCATCGTCGACGATTATCCCATCCTTGACAGCATTGTCAAGTCTGACATCGAAGGCCTCGACGTCATCTGCTCCCGAATCGACCTCGTCGGCGCGGAAGTGGAGCTCATGAACCGCCGCGAACGTGAAAAAGCTCTCCTTCGCGTGCTAACCCCGATCAAAGACCAATACGACTATATACTCATCGACTGCTCCCCATCACTCGGAATTATCACCGTCAACGCTCTCACTGCCGCTGACTCCGTGATTATCCCCGTTCAGTCTGAATATTTCGCCCTCGAAGGCATCTCTCAGTTGCTTAATACAATTCGTATCATTAAGAGCCGACTGAAGCCAACGCTTGAGATCGAGGGGTTCCTCCTTACTATGTATGACGCACGTCTGAGACTTGCCAATCAGATTTTCGAGGAACTTAAAGGGCACTTTGGCGACATGGTGTTCAGCACCGTTATCCCTCGCAACATCAAGCTATCGGAGTCTCCAAGCCACGGCCTGCCGGTGATCCTATACGACCCTGATTCACGAGGCGCGATAGCATATGTGCAGCTTGCTAAGGAGCTCACAGCACGCAATAGAAAGAAATCACCTCAACATTCCTGATAATTAAATGGCTATACGACGCAATGCTCTCGGACGAGGACTCGACTCTCTCATCGGCATCTCTGAAGTGAGAACCGATGGTGGCAGCGCAATATCCGAGATTGACATAAACTCCATCTCTCCTAATCCCGACCAGCCTCGCCGATCTTTCTCTGACGAAGGACTCGACGAACTCGCCGCCTCAATTCGTGAACTTGGCATTATCCAGCCCCTATCTCTGCGCACTGCTCCTGATGGAGGATACCAGATAATTGCCGGTGAACGCCGTTGGAGGGCTGCACAACGTGCCGGCTTATTTACAGTCCCTGCATATGTGCGCACCGCTTCCGATTCAGAAGTCACGGAAATGGCGCTTATCGAGAATATCCAGCGTGAAGACCTCAATGCGATTGAGGTGGCTCTCGCTTTCAAAAAACTTCTCGACACCTATGATCTCACTCAGGAGCGCCTGAGCGAGAGAGTTGGCAAATCTCGCAGTGTAATCACCAACCATCTTCGCCTGCTGAAACTTCCTGCTGAAATCCAGATAGCCCTACGAGATAAAAAACTCGATATGGGCCATGCCCGCGCTCTCCTTTCCATAGAAGACGCGAAACTCCAACTCAAAATCTTCAAGCAGATCCTTAAGGATGGTCTCTCTGTCAGGATGGTGGAGAAAATCGCACGTGATGCTGCCGACGGGTTCCTCCCTGACGACAAGCCTAAAAAGCAACAGGGACAGCAGAATCATGACTACGACTTCTTCGTCAAAGACCTGCAGCACTATTTCCCAACTCCTGTCAAATTCTCTCGAAATGAAAACGGGAAGGGTAGCATCACTTTAAAATTTGACAATGACGAGCAACTCATGCAACTCGTCAATGCTTTCGAAAACATGAAGAAATGAAACAGNCTGTCTGCCTTTTCCGACTCCTGATACTCACGGTGCTTTTTGCACTGTGCAGTGCGACGNATGTTCGCGCTCAGTCNTCGGATCCGGACCCCCTCCCACTCCCCGGCGATTCCATTGTAGATGCCGAGTTGCTNGTGAAGACCCCTATTGAGGCAGACTTGACTGAAGAGGATGGACATACTGTTGTGGTGGCCGACGACTATCCCTATGGATTCAACGGCAAGAAGATATTCAACCCTGACCCTATGAGGGCTGTATGGATGTCTGCTCTTTTTCCCGGTCTCGGACAAATCTACAACCGGCGTTACTGGAAACTCCCAATTGTCGTTGCCGGATTCATGGGCTTGGGATACGGATTGAGTTGGAACAATACTCAATACCAAGATTACTCTAACGGATACATGGACCTCATGAGCGGAGACCCCAACAAGAAATCCTATATGAATTTCTTCCCTCCCAACACTGATGAGGACTCNCTCGACAAAAACTGGCTCAAATCCGTATTGCAAAATCGGAAAAACTATTTCCGAAGAAACCGCGACCTTTGCATCATTTGCATGGTGGNAGTCTNCCTGATAGCNATNNTTGATGCNTACGTCGATGCTCAACNTGCCCNCTNCGNTATNAGCCCCGACCTATCAATGGACANANGCCCGGGATTCTCAACTNACCCAATCACCCGGAAATATTCCATCGGAATGAACTGGGCATTCACATTCTGACAATGTTTATCTCCCTCAATATATAATTATGAATTATGCATTATGCATTATGAATTAAATAAAAATTATGCGCAAAACCATATTCCTTTCATTAGCCCTTATGACTCTTTCCGCGACNACTTCTTTCGCGGCTAATCCCAATGTGNTGGACATTAAAAACTCCATCACTGACGATGCTATAGTATTCCCGGAAACTTTCGAGCAAGATACTCAAAAACTTCTCGAAGGTTGGTTTATGCGTAATTACACTGCAACCGACAAGAACTATGCCTCTAAAAAAGACGTGGAGACTTCCGACGCTGCTATTGAGAAGAGACTTGCCGATATGCATACAGTCATTGAGATGCCTTTCAATCCCATCGTACGCCAATATATCGACCGTTACACTAAAAATGGCCGACAGCAAGTGGCTGCAATCCTCGGACTTGGACTATACTACATGCCAATATTCGAGCAGGCTCTCGAAGAAAGAGGACTTCCCCAAGAACTCAAATATCTCCCCGTCATTGAATCCGCTCTCGACCCCAATGCCGTAAGCAAACATGGCGCAACCGGCCTTTGGCAACTGATGCTTGCCACTGGCAAAGGACTCGGTCTTGAATGCTCAAGCCTTGTCGATGAGCGACGCGACCCTTATATGTCGTCGAAAGCAGCCGCCGAACTTTTAAAACAACTTTATGACACATACGGAGATTGGAGTCTTGCTATTGCTGCCTACAATTCCGGTCCGAACGCTGTCAACAAGGCTATCCGACGCGCCGGCGGAGATCCCACAAAAGCTGATTTCTGGACCATCTACCCTTATCTCTCGGATGAGACCCGTGGCTATGTCCCGATGTTTATTGCCGCCAACTACGTGATGACTTATCATCCTCTGCATAACATCAACCCGGTGCTTCCTACAAAACCTATTGTCACTGACACTATCGGAATCCCGGAACGAGTGCATTTCGACCAAATATCCGCAGTACTCGGACTCCCTATCGACGAACTTAAGATACTCAATCCTCAATATCGTGAGAATGTGATCCCGGGCACACCGGAACATCCATATATGCTCGTGCTCCCGTCTAAGCAAATCCAGGCTTATATCATGAGCCACGATCAAATCTTAGGCTATCAAGCGGATAAGTATCGCCAGCGCACCAATGTTCTCCCTGCCACCGCTTCCCAAAATGTGGATGCAGATGCATCTGCCCAGCCTGCAGGCCAAGATCTCCCTACCGCTTCTCTATCGCCCACTACTGTTTCTCATAAGGTGGCTGCCGGAGAGACTCTTAATTCAATTGCAGCAAAATACGGCGTGCAAGCTGCCGACATCAGAACCGCCAACAATCTCCGCAGAAGCGCAGTCAGAGTTGGGCAAGTGCTCACTATCAATAATGTGGCTCCTGAAATAGCGGCAGCCGCCCAAGAGGATATGGATAAACTCGTGGCTATGGTTGCCGACAGTTCAGCCGCATCTCAGGCTTCTGCTACGCAGGCTCAACCCAAGACTCAACCCAAGCAAACCCCTGCTTCAAAGTCGAATGCAAGTGCAAGCAAATCTTCTTCAAGCAGCAAGAGCACCTCAAAAAAGACTTCTCAAAAATCCACAGCAAAGAAGTCGACCACTCATAAGATACAAAGCGGTGAGAATCTTGGCCGCATCGCTAAAAAATATGGTGTCACTGTCGATGCCATAAAGAAAGCAAACGGTCTTAAGAGCGATGCAATCAGGGCTGGCGCCGAACTCAAAATCCCTGCTAAAAAATAACACATGAAAGACTTCATAAGATTTCTCCGCCGTTTTGCCCGTCCCTATGTAGGCACCATTTCGTTAAGTATATTGTTTAATATCCTTAACGGCTTAATGACGGTGTTCTCTTTTGCTTTCATCATACCCATTCTCCAGGTAATTTTCGGCCTTCAGCAAAAGACATATCATTTCAAGCCNTGGAATTCTCACGACTTCATGGACACCCTGACTAATAATTTCTATTATTTCACCGGAAGCATCATTGAGTCGAAGGGTGCNTCNAANGCNCTTGCCATNTTNGGNGTNATNTTTGTGGTGATGACTCTNGTAAAGGTNTTGACNGGATACNTGAGNGAATANTTCACNATCCCTATGCGCAACGGTGTGGTCCGTGACATCCGCAACGCCATGTATTCAAAAATCCTTTCTCTNCCGATTGGATATTTCAGCGGCGAACGNAAGGGTGATATTATGGCGAGGATGAGCGGCGATGTAAATGAAGTGGAGGCTTCTGTCATGTCATCGCTCTACGCTCTTTTCCGCTACCCTCTGCTCATCATCATCTATCTCGCCACGATGATTGCCATCAGCTGGAGACTTACCCTCTTCGTATTCATACTCCTCCCTGTCATGGGATGGGTAATGGGTATGGTAGGAAAGAAACTGAAAGCTCAAAGCCTTCGCACCATGCAGATTGGTGGGCAGATATTATCCACACTGGAGGAAAGCCTTGGCGGTCTGCGCATCATAAAGGCATTCAACGCCGAAAAGCAAATGGACTCACGATTCAAAAGTGAGACTCAAAGTTATGTAAAGTCGGCCAACGCTATGCTCCGCCGTCAGGCCCTCGCCCACCCTATGAGCGAATTTCTCGGCACTATCGCTGTGATGGTAGTCCTTTGGTTTGGTGGCAGCCTGATCCTTTCCGGCACGTCACAAATCGATGCCACATCCTTTATTTTTTACATGACAATTTTCTATAGCATCATAAATCCTGCAAAAGATCTCTCCAAGACAGGATATGCTGTCCAGAAAGGTATGGCTGCTCTCGCCCGAATCGATAAAATCCTTGATGCTGTCAATCCGATAAAAGATCCGGAAAATCCGGAGACCTTACTCCAAGAATCCTCTGCCGACACTCCTTCGATTGAATTCAAAGACGTCTCATTCCACTATGACGATGACGAGCGAACTGTGCTCGACCACATCAATCTGAAAGTGCCTACCGGCCACACTGTCGCTATCGTTGGGCAGTCAGGATCCGGAAAATCTACACTCGTCGACCTTATTCCGAGATTCTATGATGTCTCCCAAGGGAAGGTGCTTGTGAAAGGACGTGATGTACGGGATGTCAAGGTGGTCGACCTTCGTGGACTTATGGGAAATGTCAACCAAGAAGCTATACTCTTCAACGATACTTTCCGCAACAACATCGCTTTCGGAAATGAGAATGCGACTCAAGAGGAAGTGGAAAGAGCCGCTAAGATAGCAAACGCCCACGATTTCATAATGGCTACTCCGGATGGGTATGACACAATGCTCGGCGACCGCGGATGCCGACTTTCCGGTGGAGAACGCCAACGTATCAGCATCGCGAGGTCGATTCTCAAGAATCCCGATATTTTGATTCTCGACGAAGCCACTTCGGCTCTCGACAATGAAAGCGAACGCCTCGTGCAGGAAGCCCTCGACCGACTAATGGCAGACCGCACCACGATAGTGATTGCACACCGCCTCTCTACTATTGTCAATGCCGACATGATTTGCGTAATGAAAGACGGACGAATCATCGAGACCGGCACCCACTCCGAACTCCTCGCCCTCAACGGTCAATACGCCCGCCTCCACGCCCTCTCCTCATAATCTCAATGCATAATGCTTAATGCATAATGCAAAATCATCTTATGTGTTTAATCTTATAAAAACGTATGATTCATCCTGCACTGTATTAATTATGAATTATGCATTATGAATTATGCATTGATCAAAAGCCATGACAAATATAGCAGTATTCGCCTCCGGCACAGGCTCCAACGCCGTCAACTTAGTAAAAGCTTTCAACTCCGGCAATCGTATACGCGTTGCCCTATGTCTCACCGACAAAGAGAATGCTCCGGTAATAGAAAAGATGAAAAATCTTGGCGTGGAAACTATCTTCTTCCCAAGATCCATATGGAAAGAAGAGCCCCAGGTCATCCTGGAGATTCTCCGCGAT
>WFLX010033978.1_pt1 | contig 10044 bp, 8 predicted proteins | sample 4967041 | NCBI WGS metagenome assembly WFLX01 (sample SAMN12857096, study PRJNA449069) | gut metagenome | isolation source: stool from male and female vole | host: Microtus ochrogaster | place: USA:Florida | collected 2017
GGTCCAAATGCGGTAAGCTTCGTCATCATCGGTATAAACAGTAATGTAGAGTTTGTCTTTATCAAAACCAATCCATTCTGGACTCGTTAAAAATTCCCAAGCAAAAGGAATGGCTTCTTTTTTAAAGTAATCCCCAATGGAAAAGTTTCCCAACATTTCAAAGAAGGTATGATGGCGAGCTGTTTTCCCTACGTTTTCAATATCGTTAGTACGAATGGATTTTTGAGCATTAGCAATACGATTTTTCTTTGGTTTCTCCGACCCATCGAAATACTTTTTCAAGGCGGCCACACCAGCGTTGATCCATAACAAGGTTGGATCATTATGAGGAACTAAACTTGCTCCAGGTTCGATCATGTGATCTTTCGAAGCAAAATAGTCGAGGAACATTTGACGAACTTGATTTCCAGTCAATTGTTTCATTTCAATCTCCTTTCAAGGTTTTATAAGGGCTTCCTAGCGAAAAACAAACAAAAAAAAACGTCCCTGATCTCCAGGAACGTGAATACGCGTTACCATCCCGGTTGGTCTTTGCCTTTGTGCAAAAACCCCCTTAATTCATTCCGCTATCGCTGGAAGCGGCAGCTCCAGGGCGGCCTTTGGGCAAGTTTCGGTCAGCTTTTCACCAAACAGCTGCTCTCTTAAACACAAAAATCTTGCTTACTTTTCCCCTTCTTGACTGCAAAAGCGATTATAGACTTCTTTTTAGCCACTTGCAAACCCATTTTTAGGCTTCCTCATATCTCTTTAGTCTTTTTTCTAACTTTTGGCTTGTTCTTTTTTAGGCTTTGAGGGAATTTTTCCACTATTTTCCCATACCTCTTCAATTCGTTGCAGTAAAGANGTTTTTCTTTCCTCACTATTTTGATTGCGGGTGCCTTGAATAAAGAGAGGCTTACTTCCAATGATGTATAGTTGCTTTTTCGCCCGTGAGACTCCCGTATATAAAAGGCGTTTACGAAGCATATAAGCGCCATTTTGATCGGCAATTAAACACGCTTTAGGGTATTCTGATCCTTGCGATTTATGAATGGAAATGCACCACGCGTGACTTAAAAGGCTTAAATGAGTGGACTCATCTTTAAAATCAAATTCCACTGGATCCTGTTTGCCAAAATCAACTTGGATCACCTTTTTTTGGGGATTGATATCTATAATGTGACCAATATCTCCATTGTAGACATTATAGGAAAGGAGATTTTGGGTTAAAAGAACCTTATCCCCTACGCGAAAAAAAGTATGGGGACGTAAGGCATTCTCCTTTTTATTGGATGAAATCAATTGCGGCTTTGAAAGCGCGAAGGGATTGATGATCTCTTGAATCATGGCGTTGATTTCATCAATGCCACTCTCTCCCCCATACATTGGAGCTAGAAATTGAATGTCTTCCGGATTATCTTCCTGTTGGATCAAATTCTTAATTCCCTCTAAAACCTGATTGGAAGTTAAGGCCTCTAAAAATTGCACTGGTTCGATAAATTGAATCGATTCTTGGTCGCGAATAGCTTGGGCCAAAAAGGGAATCCCACTGCCTTCTTTTTGGCGATGTAAGGTTTTTAAGTTCGCCACTGGAATTTTATGGGAGGCAATCAAATCACTTAACACATTGCCAGGGCCTACGCTTTCCAACTGTTCTTCATCTCCAATAATCAAAAGACGACAATCTTCTTTTAAACGCTTCAAGAGTTCAGAAAACAAGCGCGCATCCACCATTGAAAATTCATCCACGATCAAGATATCACAATCCAACACCCCCTCTTCAAACCGGTCTTCTTGCCAATTCCAATGCAAAAGAGAATGAATGGTACGTGCTTTGTAATGAGTCAATTCGGCCATCCGCTTCGCTGCTCGTCCAGTGGGGGCACAAAGAACAACTTGCTTGGAAGGCATTAAAAGACCGAGTACCCGTAAAAGGCCTAGCAATAAAGTACTTTTTCCCGTTCCTGGACCCCCATTTAAAATCATGAGCGAGGAGTTCAAAAAAAGCTCAAGCGCCGCTTTTTGCGAATCATCATAGATAATGGCTTGTTCTTTTTGNGCTANGTCTAAAGCTTGNGCAAAATCTTGTGAAGAAATGGGTTCTACTGGAAAATTATGCTCGTAAAGGTGAAGTGCAATACTCCATTCCGCCTCGTATTGTTCCTTTAAATATACTCGCTCTTCATCTACCACAATTAAGTCATCCCGACTTTCCAAAAGCTCTAAACCTTGGCAAATCAAAGACCAAGAGAGATGCGATAAAGAGCGCAAAGCTTCAAGGGGTAAATANGTTCCTCCTTGGGATAATGTNGAATGACTTAACGCTTGAAAGATGGCCGCTTCACTGCGTCTTGGATCGGAGTCCGATAAGCCAAAGCCATCGGCTAAGCGNAAAGCCCCTTCATAGCCAAATCCACTGTGGTAATAATACGGATAAAANGGATCGGCTCCAAGCCGCTTAAACTTTTCGGGGTTTTGTTTGGCAAATTTGCTTAAAGTCTTAATTTGTAAAGTGGAAAGGCCCCATTTTAAAAGACAGGAAATGGTTTTTCCGCTAAAATGCAACTCCCATAAGCCTTTATGAATGGCTTCAGCTTGATGAGCCGTTAANCCACACGTCGTAGTTAAAACAGAGGAATCCTCAATCAGTTTAAAAATCGCTTGATCCCCTAAGGAGTCCATGATCTTATGGGCGTGTTTTTTAGTGATTCCTTTAAATAAACTAGAAGAAAAAAAGCCAATCCAAAGATCCAAAGGCTGATTGGGGGCAAGGGTAGCTTTTTGAATAGAAAATTGTCGACCGTATTGTGTATTGTTTTGCCAAGTTCCTTCAAAATTCCAACGTTCCCCTTCATGCAAAAAATCATCGGGCAACTTTCCTACAAAGCGCATTTTTTGCCGAGTGTCTTCGTTGATCATCTGTCCAGCCCAAAAATGGTTTTTGGAATGATAAATATGAGAAATTTTGCCTGTTACGGATGTTAAAGGCTCAACTGACGTGGAGGGGGCTTCAGCCATGCCGCACCTCATCTACCTGATTTTTAATTGTTTCAAANACATCNGTACCGTTTAAGCGCACAGTTTCAATAACACCGCCCCCTAGACAAACATCACCATCGTAAAAGACAGCTTCTTGGCCAGGAGTCACTGCCGCACTTTTTTGCGGATACAACGCTTTTACGCTTTTGCGATCTTCACTCACTTGTAAAGTAATCGGAATGTCTTTTTGGCGATAGCGAAATTTTACTGTACATTCTTGGGGTAAAGGATAGTTTTCATCCACTAGCCAACGCATATTTTCCACTATAGCCTCATCGGAATCGAGCCAATGGCGCTGATCAATGCGGGCTACATACAATTCATTTTTTTCGACATCTTTGCCAGCCACAAACCAAGGTCCGGCAAAATGATCGATGTGCAATCCTTTGCGTTGTCCAATGGTGTAATACAACACCCCTTGATGTTGACCGACGATTTGACCAGAGTCTAAATCGATGATATTGCCCGCTTGAGCGGGTAAATAATTGGATAAAAATTCACGGAAATTGCGTTCGCCAATAAAACAAATTCCAGTGGAATCTTTTTTGGTGGAAACGGTATCCAAATTGAGTTCTTTCGCTAAAGCTCGCACTTGGGATTTATCCAGCACGCCAAGGGGAAAAATCGTTTTGGAAAGTGGTTCCCGTTCAATTTGGGCTAAAAAGTACGTCTGATCTTTATTTTGATCATGGGCTCTCGTTAAAAGAGTTCGTCCATCTATATATTTGGAAGAAGCATAGTGGCCAGTCGCAATCGCATCAAAACCATGTTTCATAGCATAGTGATAAAATGCATCAAATTTGATGAATTGATTGCATAAAATATCGGGATTAGGGGTACGCCCGCGACTATATTCCTTTAAAAAGACGGAAAAGACGTCATCCCAATACTCACGAATAAAATCTACTCGTAAAAGCTCTAAGCCTAAAGATTCAGCCACCGCTTTCGCATCTTGATAGTCTTGTTCTTGAGGACAAACATTGTTTAATAAATCCGGATTGCCGGCAATATCATTGTTGGCAAAGGAGTCCCAGTTGCGCATAAAACAACACGTTACATCATAGCCTTGTTCTTTTAAAAGACTAGCCGCTACGGCACTATCAACCCCACCACTCAGTCCTAATAAAACTTTGACCTCTTTTGGATCTTTTTTTCGCCAGTTGGGTTGTGTTGTTTTTTGATCTATCATATTCTTTACCTTTTCCTTCACCTTTCTTACTTAATAGAGTAGAGGAAACAGAGCCAATTTTAACTTTGGCTTTACCTATCCTCTTTTCTAATCCTAATACAAAAATAGAGCGGAGTCTCTCCGCCCTATTTAAATCGTCATACTTTTAGAAGTTTTTATCTTTGAAGATAAGAAGTCTAACCTAATATGTAGGCCAATTATGAACGAAACCAATCCCAAAATCAATAATTTATAGAAAATTAATTTTCAATATCTATAGCTTTTTTATTACTTGTACATAAAAATTATAGAAAAATTGTAAAGGAGAACACTATGCAAAGTTCCACTCGATTTACCATTGCCGTCCATATTTGTATTTGTATTCTTGTATTTGAACACGACCACAAGATCACAAGTCTCTTTTTAGCGGGGAGTACAGGGGCTCACCCTGTTATTATTCGCAAAATTTTACAACAGCTAAAAAGTGCAGGACTAGTTGGTGTCCATCGTGGCAGTGGCGGTGCCTATTTATTGCAAGATCCAAGTGAGATTTCTCTATTGGATATTTACAAAGCAGTAGAACTCACTCCAAAAGAAGGGGTATTTCCCTTTTCGGAGACCTTAAATCCCCAATGTCCTGTTGCGAGTCATATGCATGCTTTAATGGATGATCATTTGCAACAAGCACAAGCAGCTATGGAAAATTCTTTACGCCATGTGACTCTTAAAACTCTTCATACCCAAGCGCAAAGTCTCATTACTGAAGAAAATAAAGTTGGTTGTAACTGTTGAAGTTACAACAAGACCGGTCTATTCTTTCCTTAGAAGCAAGGAGGAGATCCTCACTGCTCCTAAACTCCGCTCATGATGAAGGAAGTTTAAAAAATGACTCCTTAAGATTAGAGCGGAAAATGATCAAGGAAAGGAGAAAGCATCCCTTAGGATGCCGTGGGTCATAATTATGAAATTTGATGTAATTGCCGCCAATGGCCGTGTAGGAAGCAAAATCGTAGAAGAAGCGCGTAAACGGGGAATTGAAGTTAAAGCGATTGTTCGCGACGAAAACAATGTTCCCGAAGCCGATGAAGTACTCGTTCGTGATCTCTTTGATTTAACGTATGATGATTTAAAAGATGCCGATGTGGTTATCGATGCGTTTGGAGTATGGCAACCTGAACTTCTTCATCTTCATGAAGAAGTTATCGAAAAACTTTCCGATATTTTAAGCAATACCAATCTTCCATTATGGATAGTTGGTGGGGCTGGCTCTTTGTATATGGATCCTGAACATAAAGTTCAACTCCTAGACACGCCAGATTTTCCAGAAGAATACAAACCTTTGGCTGCGGCTCAAACGAAAGCCTTGGATATTTTACGCGATAAAAAAGATTTAGATTGGACGTTTGTTTCCCCTGCTGCTGATTTCCGGGCCGATGGAGAAAAGACTGGTCATGTTTTAGTAGGAAAAGAAGAATTTTTTACCAATGATAAAGGAGAAAGCACGATTTCTTATGCCGACTACGCGGCTAAATTTGCTGAGTTAGCCCAAAAAGGTGGACATAAACAAGAAAGAATTGCGCTTATTCAAGAATGACCCAAATTCAACGTTTAGATTACATGATCCAATTTCTTTTAAATGAATCCCCTGAGTATCAAGGAATTGGAATCCCTGAAAATGTAGAACAAAAAAAAAGCCTCTTGCGAGCTTTAATGAATCTGCGCTTACCTAAGCCTTTAAGTCAAGAGTTTTTAGACATCCAAGATGCCTATTTTCAAGAAGAGAAAAGACATTTCCAAATCGTTTCTCTTCAAGATTTATCTCCCATTGAAGACCACATTTATTTATGGCGGGGCGATATAACCCATTTAGCTTGTGGAGCGATTGTCAATGCCGCCAATTCGCAAATGCTTGGTTGCTTTATTCCCAATCATCGGTGCATCGACAATGCCATTCATACTTTTGCGGGAATCGAGTTACGCCTTGAAATGAAACGCATTATGGATGAGCAAGGCCATCCAGAAGCGGTAGGCCAAGCTAAAATTACTCCTGCCTACAATTTACCTTGCAACTACATTATCCATACGGTTGGCCCTTATGTAGCGGGAGTATTAACTCTTCAAGAAGAAGAGGAACTAAAAAGTTGCTATGAAAGCTGTTTAAAACTGGCTGATCAATACGATGTGGGTTCCATTGCTTTTTGTTGCATTTCAACTGGAGAATTCCATTTTCCCAATCAACGAGCTGCAGAAATTGCGGTGGCCACCGTTAAAAATTATTTGAAAGAAACCCAATCGTCCTTGGAGGTGATTTTCAATGTATTTAAACCAGAAGATGAACGAATCTACCAACAACTTCTTGGAAGACATTAACCAAGCCGCCAAGTGGATTGAAGAAGCCGACTACGTACTCATTGGCGCTGGATCGGGCCTGTCGACTTCGGCTGGCTTTGATTACGCCAATGATCGCTTCGATACCTATTTTCATGATTTTGGCAAAAAATATGGGTTTGAGGATATGTATTCTGGAGGATTTTATCCTTTTCCTACTCCCGAAATTTATTGGGCGTATTGGAGTCGACATATCTACGTCAATCGCTATATGAATCCTCCTATTCCCGTATATGAAACGCTCCTTCAATTGGTACGCGATAAAAATTATTTTGTTCTCACGACCAATGTGGATCATATGTTTCAAAAAGCAGGATTTGATAAGAAACGTCTATTTTATACTCAAGGTGACTATGGACTTTTTGAATCGATAAAAAATCGTACGACGATGGACAATGAAGAGGCGATTCGAGCAATGGTTTTAGATCAAGGATTCTCCATTGACGAACAAGGAAATCTTATTCCAAGTGATCATCTAAAAATGAGCATTTCCTCCTCCTTAATCCCTTTCGATCCCACAGATCACAGTGCTGTGCGTCCTAATTTGCGCAGTGATAGTTTATTTGTAGAAGATGAGGGCTGGCATCGCGCAGCGCAGCGCTACGAAGACTTTTTGGATAAGGCGAGTAAAGGAAAGACAGTTTTTTTAGAACTCGGTGTGGGATGGAATACTCCAGGAATTATTAAGTATCCGTTTTTAAGGATGACTGCCCAAAATCCTCAAGCCCACTTAATCTCTATTGATGTAAATGCTCCTTTAATTCCTATTGAAGCTAGACAACTTTATCTTCAAGGCGATATTCAAGCGATTTTGCTACAACTTGATCAAAGACTTAGAGATCAAGAAAAAGATCAATAAACTCATTTAAAAGACGTCCCTAGGGACGTCTTTTTTCTCATTATTAAGGTGCTTTTTCAACTCAAAACCAAGAAAGTAACACAATCTCCAATTACGCTTTTGGATCTTGAATATCTTTATCAAAGGCTTCGCTGGGATTTTCAATGGGTACAAAAGAAATTTTTAATTCCATGCCTAGACCTCTTGCCAAGCGTTTTAATAATTTTAAAGAAGGATTTCGNGTACCACGTTCTAATTTTGAAATATCNCCTTGGTCAATACCAGTTCGNCGAGCGAGTTCCGTTTGCGTNATTTGAAGTTTTTCACGGGTATCTTGAATGGCNTGGACCACCGAATATTCGGGACTTCCTTCTTCTAACTCTGTAAGAGCAGATGATTTTTTGCGTACAACCATATCTCCAATCCTTGCTTCTCGATGGTTCCTTAAAGCTAAACTTCATGCTTCAAACCTGTCAGAAAAAGAAAGGGGCAGTCTGACAGTCCACATGCGTAAATTCCCGTCCAGCCTACGGTACATCTATTCAGGCCTAACTGCTATCGAGCTTGAACAGTCGTTCCATGGAAGTCATGTCCCAAACGAGAAGCGTCTCCTTTCCCTATGAATGGTTTTCCTCTTCAACGAAGAAGTGGCTGATGAGAACATGAGCTTAAAAGTGGAACTTAAAGACAAAAACTTTATCTTCACTTTTTTTGGTGAGAAAGCCATAAGACTTTAAAAATCTTATAGGTGAATGAACACCTGAACCGGTAGAGCCCACGCCCCTTTGCTTATGATTTTAAGCAAGTTATGCTGAAGACAGGGAGTTTATGGTTTAGAGATTCAATCCTGTATCTTCCTTCTTACAATTATCTTACACGGTTTTAACAAAAAATTTTTTTCTTTTCCCGATTTAGAAATTTTTATTCAAAAGAATGACGCAAAAACGGCATTTTATCTATCAGAAATAATAAAAATTACACTATTTTGGTATGGATTATTTACCTTTTAGTGACTCAAAAGAAAACCTTATCTTTACATCTTTTACATGGTGTAAATCTTTTCATCTTTAATGCTTTTTGGTGATTGGATCCCAAAAAGCAAGTGTGAAAGCATTGATTCTTTTTAGAACTGAGTTAGAAAATTCCTGTTAGAAAGGAAATTTATGGCCTATTACCCTTTATTTTTTGATTTCACCAATCAATCTATTTTAATCATTGGAGGAGGAAAGGTTGCTCTAGAAAAAGCCAAACGCTTACTTAAGACCCAAGCCCATGTGGAAATTATGGCCCCAAAAATTTTAGAGGATTTTTTTAATTTGCCTGTTGTCTGTATCCAACGTCCTTGGCAAAAAGAGGATTTGATCAATCATCGTTTAGTGATTGCGGCAACCAATATCAATGAGGTGAATCAAGCCATTGCGAAAGCTTGCCAAGAACTTCATATCCTTTGCAACGTGGTCGACGATGCCAAGCTAAGTGATGTAACCTTTGGAGCTGTGATTTTAAAGGATCATCTGTCCATTGGCGTTTCAACTTCTGGAGCTTCCCCTAGCGCAGCCCAGGCGATTCGAAATTGGATTCAAGAGGATTTATGCAATTCCTCTTTAGAAGAGATCGTGGATTGGTTAGCCTTGAAGCGTCCGGCTTTAAAACAGGACCTTGATCCAACTTTTCGGGCTAAAGGATTTCATGACCTCTTTTGGTTGTGTCAACAAAAAGGAGGTCCTCTTGATCAAGAAGAATATGAAGCGTTTGTAAAAAGATATCGCTCAAAAAAAGAAGGAGGTTGAACATGTCTGATTCAAGTCTTGGCCAAGTGTTTTTAGTAGGGGGAGGATGTCATGATGCTTCATGGCTCACTCAAGCTGGTTACGAAGCTTTAAAACAGGCTGAAGTGGTGGTGTATGATGACCTTATTGACTCCAGTCTTTTAAAAATTCCAAAACAAGCTACGCTCATTTATCGTGGCAAACGGGGCCATTTACCCAGTGCGAAACAAAGCGAAATTCAAGATTTGTTACTAGAACTCGCAAAAAATCATTCCCATATTGTCCGTCTTAAAGGGGGCGATCCCATGATTTTTGGACGGGCATTAGAGGAAATTGAATTTTTAGAACAACATCAAGTTCCCGTTCAAATCATTCCTGGTATTTCAAGCTTTGTAGGAGTGTTGGCGAAAGAACACTTTGGCCTAACTAAACGCAACCAATCCAATGCGTTTATGGTTTTAACTGCAACTTCAGCCAGCCAAGAACGCTCTCAAGAAGAGTGGAAACGGCTCGCTTCCTTTTCAGGAACTTTAGTGTTTTTAATGGGAATGGCTAAAATTGATTCCATTTGTGACCATTTACTACAAGGAGGAATGAATCCAAATACTCCAGCCGCCATTTTTACTAGTCCAGCCATGACCTTAACCAAAACCCTCAAAGCACCACTTATTCATTTGGCTCAAGAAGCCCATACCCATCATCTTCAAAGCCCTGGATTGATTGTGGTAGGGGGCAGCGTAGAAAGCTTTAAACCCCTTCATCCTATTCGCATTGGTCTTACTTCCTCACAAACTTTTAATCAAAAATTAAAAGAGAATTTTCCTGCTCGCTTTCAAAGCGTAGTAGTTTTAGAAAACCACTAC
>WFLX010039241.1_pt1 | contig 10043 bp, 3 predicted proteins | sample 4967041 | NCBI WGS metagenome assembly WFLX01 (sample SAMN12857096, study PRJNA449069) | gut metagenome | isolation source: stool from male and female vole | host: Microtus ochrogaster | place: USA:Florida | collected 2017
ACAATATTTCGGTGAGACAATTGTGGCCAAGACCATTTGAAATCAATATTTGAATCAATAATATAACTGTCTGTAACCGATGCAGAAATATGATTTAGCCCCTTTACGCTAAAATTCTTATCTTTATAATGTTCAAAGAACTCGGGAGTCCATATAATATTAGGATTACATTCTAAGCCAACAGTGTTATTAGTAGATTTCCAATTGATGAAGCCCATTTTTTCATGCCAATCAACCAATTCTATTGACCATGGATATTCAGCCTTATTTGCGTTGTAGTTTGTGGCAAGACGTTCTTTACTTTCAATAACTGCAAAAGCGAACGCACTAGATTCACAGTATGAATGAAGCCAACTATTATCAGAGAATGCTCGGGGCATAACATCTTCAATATAGATATAATTACCTAATACGGATATATTGTCAAGGATAAATCCAAGATTTGCATTCAGTGACAAGAATTTCCAATCCCACTTGCGATGAGGGAAAGTACATATTAACTCAGGATGCTGAGACAGGTATTTATCTGTCTGCGAATACATTACAAACGGGATAGAGCCAATATATTGAAGCACAAATTCATCTTCCAATTTAGGCATCAATGTCTCCCAATCCCAATCAATGGAATCATTATGTAGTTCTGGTATAACAATAATTCTCTTAACAAAATCTATACTCCGATTTGCGGACAGAGATTCAAAGTCCCATGGATACTTCATGATATTCTCTACAATAAAATCATCATCACATTTTTCTGAAACGATAATCCAGTCCAATGAATTCTCATATTGTTTTAGATTAGGCTTTAGTGCTTCAATAGGACAAACTGCTGAGATCTTTGACCATTGTGCACCATTTGCTACTTTCGCAATACTATCAAACAATTTTTTGTCATTCCAGTCTAAGTACGCACTATCCAGAAAGTCATCTAATGACCATACATCCATATANGGGTACAAAGACTGATAAGTAAGTCTCATNCCACTTTCTCTAACCAAGTATAANTATTCACCAATATGAATCTTTTCATNAACATACTGAGAATTACGNTCATCAAACAATAAGTCATTTGCTTTTAAAGACACNTNATCCTNATAGAAGACTATAGGATACTTTTGACCGTNATACTCATATAATTTGAAATCGACATACGCTTCACCCATTCTTGCCTCAGTGGAAACTTTGGCTCTGAATATTGAAATATNATCTTCAGACTGCAATAACANTCGTGCCACAAGTTCCTCTNGCGTACCATACAAATCCTCTTCAACTGTATTGACGTTGAAATCATAATAAGANAANGGTTTGAGNCCTTGAATTCTAGATACAATACCAAGAGATTCTCTAAATGGGAAATNCAGGTANTCCTTTTCAGTCTTTTGAGCAANATCGAAGCATTCNTTCAACAACTGTGCTCCTGAATAGAATTCGTATTTAACTCCTTTCTTAAGAGCNAATNCACCTATTGGTGTCATTGNTACCTTATGATCGACAATGGCAATTAATGCGTANTTGNTTAATTCTTCAAGCATTCCGCCAAAGATAGATACTTCGCCGTTATCTTTATATCTTTTTGGAGTTACATCAAAATCNTCCTTAACATTGAATCCAAGAATCCTTGCTAATTCATCTTCATGCAGAGAACCACCGTTATAGTTTATGGTCATTAGAAGGACCTTATCCAACTCCGTCAATTCAATTGTCTTGTAATAGTTTACATAACATACCCTTTTGCTCAATCTCCACATGCGGAAATTAGAATCTGTGGACCGTGAAGCATAAACCAGCTTACCTTTATTGATAATTTCATTATAATCAATATTCCTCAGCAGTTAAAATTTTACCATTTTTATGATTAGATATGGTCTTATACACATTGTCATAAATATCCTTCGTCCTAAATAGCTGACTATCTCCTACGATTATTAGTAAGCGTTTTGCTCTAGACAAAGCCACATTCAATCGATTTGGAGATTGAGCAAAGCCAAGTTCTTCCTGTCTCGGATAACCTTCTTCTCCATATTTTGTATAATCCGGTTTCTGCCCCTTTTCTGTTTGGATGCGGTGGCTTCTTACCATTGATACGATGATAATATTGCGCTCCATTCCTTGGAATCTATCAACAGTACTAACTCGTATAGGCATCTCGTCGGAGTTGAATTCTCTTGCCATTTCTTTAAGTAGGCGCAATTGCTTACCATAAAACGAAATCAAGCCAATTTGTTTCTCTTCAACACTGCTCCACTGATTGTTATAGTTATGGAATGAATCCGAGTCATTCAACTCACGCATCAATTTGCGGATTATCTCAATCTCTCCATAATTTACTCTTGACGTACCATCAAGCATCTCTGGAGATGAAGAATCAATCCACAGTACATGAACGTCTGGATTAATAGGACCTGCTGTGATACCATGGAATCTTGATGCTCCGTTAGAGATAAAGTCAGGGTCATTNATACCCAAATCTTNAGGGTANACCAAGCCGCACTCCAAACCACCATCNTCCTTGTAGAATTGTTTTATTACTTCATTGATGGCTGGATGCATTCTGAACTGATAGTTGAAAACGCCCTTGAGCTTTTCATCTATCTGATTGTATAAGCGTTCAAAATGCGATATTTCAAGGACTTTGAAGTTTTTGATAACAAAACTCTTCAGTTCTTTTATTCGCTGTAATTCAGTATTNTTCTTTTCTCGTTTGATAAGATAATCAAAGGAATNAGTGAANGACTCTCTTGAAATCATTGGAGGCAACTGTCGATGATCNCCAATGATAATATTCTTCTTACCATAAATCAANGGTAGAGACANCTCTGCTGGNGTTGCNTTACTTGACTCATCCTGAATCACAACATCAAACCNNATTTTAGGATTNTACTCNTTATCTCTNTGNGAGAANATACTCCGATATGTTTTNTANAATGCNGTAGGAACAAACTTNTTNCTCTTATTCTGTGAAGCAATATTNTCTGTAAAAATGATATTCTTCTGNCCNATTGAACTACATGTCGCACCCACAACATTACAGTTNGCAATGTAGTTGTCAAAGAAGAGTTCCTTAAGATTGTCTGAAGGATTATCTAGCAAATCCTTCCACAACTCCTGAGCTTCTTCGGGCATACATTCCTTATCCATTCTTCTACTGATATTTTCCATCCAGTTCAGNAGNATTAACCTNTCAGGTGCATCATNANCTGNATCTTCTATAGTTGTAGNAACTATNTCATCGTCATCATCATTTGATGATTTCTTCTTTGCTGTAATGTCTTCACCTTTTGCCCATCGGTACATTGCAGAATATGAGAATTGAAGGCCCTCTGTTTCCAGACGAGACTCATCACCTATACGGATAGGTTTAACCAAATTGTGATAGGGATTCACAACTCTATCTATTGCATTATCAACAGCAAGATTTGTTTCCGATGTTAACAGAATCCTTATATTCTGGTTCTCACGTACATGCTGCCAAATCAGTTCTGCAATTGCAGTTGACTTTCCTGAACCCGGAGGTCCCTGAATAAGGGACAGATCTGGAGCAAGAATAGCCTTAGCAATAGCCTCCTTCTGTGGCTCATTATTAGCGATTCTTTTATTCAGAAGGTGNTTGTCAACTTCTTGTAGNTCNAATTTGATATTCTCTTCATAATCCTTGATACCAGCAGCCTTAGANGCATCGAAAATGAAAGTACCAAGAGACGGATTCTCGACATCACGACCTTCAACAATTCGATTCAACGATTCCTTCAGACGTGCAAGTTTCTCCAAATCACCAGAAAGGTCTGGCGTTATTTCCGTGACATCAGTCTCTTCAAACAATTGCTTTGTGACTTCGTAGAAATCACNAGAANTATCCAAAACCNGCTCGGGGTAGTTGGNTGTTCTTATCAGTTTTCCTATCTTCAGTTCTCCAACTGTAAAATCAGCGCCCTTCAGTTCACGCGTTGCATCAAGACGATCTTCGTCTCTGCTGGCAATATCATTAAAATATACCAATTTGACTTTATCTGCAGGTACTTCTGAGATTGTGCACAAATATCTGGATTGGTCAAATGTTTGAAACTTATGGGTTAACTGAGACTTAAACGTCAACAAGTCTTCTATTTTCTGAAATTCTCGTGAGAAAAAAAGTTCTGTCCCTTTCTTCTTCAGTTCAAAGTGCATATCATCAGAGAAATCATGAAGTTGATTCATGACTTCTGTCATATCTGCTTTTCGATATTGAACGTCAAAGTTGCACTTATGACCATTCTTGAATAAGCCAAAATCCACAAACGGATAGTCTCTGCTCAGCTCAGTAAGAAGCTCAGGCAAACTCTTTTCCTTCCAATTGAAGTCAATACCGATTGACGTACCCTTTGACGATACGGAATGTTCTATTGATGGCTTAAACGAAATGTGCAAATCATCATTGAACTTATCAAGTTCTTCTACGGTTGCCCAATCTCTATTCTCACGGTACTTGTAATAGTACTTCTCGGTATAATCATAATTGCCCTTACCAAACAATCTTTTCATCAGTTTATTCCAGAGATAGAAATCAAAGTTGAAATCGGTAGTTTCCTTTGTATTAAAGAACTCTGATGTCGTCATGTAAGAAATATCAGAAGTCTCGTTAACTTCATCTTCTACATTATCATTGTCTTCTGTAACCTCTTCTATATTTTTCTGTAACTTAGAACGCTTTACATTCCTATGGAATGTTATTGTATTGCCGTTCAACTTAGGCAATCCAAGTTTGTTAGCTTTCCAATCATAACTATCCAATACCACCTCTTTAATTATGAAGGTGAATTCAACCTTACACATTTGTAATTCAAACACTGGCTTTATCTCATCCAAGAATTTTTGAGTGAAATATCCCCCCTCAACTGACACTTGCTTATCTATATTAACACCGGTGTTTATTTTCTTTCTGCTACTTTTGAACGTTTCAGTGTTATTAAGTTTAAGCCCAGGACATAGTTTCTCCAGATATACTATTATGCTAGGATATGTAGGAATGATGGCTGACGCTCTATCTGGCAAAGCCAATTGAAGACTTTTGAACTCTTCATTTCCCTTAAGCCTATTTAATTCTTCTATGGAAATTTGCAGACGATTATTCTTATCAAAATCATATTCTACCTCCAGTTTATCCAGCAACTGTTTCACACCAGTAAACTGAGCATGCATGTCGATAACACTGCCATCAACCACAGGATAGTAAGTGAAAGTGACATACTGTTCATTCGCTTTCGTGCTGATGCTTGCTTTTACATATTCATCCAGCTTCTGCCAGTTAGAGATTGGAGAAAAAATGTAGCCTTCTTCAAAGTGACAATCTGAAGAATCAATGTCCAAACTATCAATTATCTGTTGTTGCAATTCCTCTGTGTTATCAGAGGTATCAACTCTGACATACAGTTTTTCATTGATAATAGTAGTGGCATCCGGCAAAATGACAATAGGAGCAGTTCTTTGTCTAAGAATCTGTTCCTGCACTTCTGTATGTTTTTGCCATATTTCCTTCAGCAATGTTTTATCAGTAGTTTTCTTTGCCAGATTTTCTTCTATAACAGCTTTTCTGCTTACGACAACATTCCGATACTCCTTATTTATCTTTACAACCTTAACATCGATTGGCTGACCCACAAAAGTTTCTAAATCTACTCTGACTATATCTGTCTGAGAACCTGGCATAAATGCGTCTATTCCGAAGACATCTACAATTGTACCACCCTTTGTGCGGCATTTAACATATGCTTTTATCGTATCGTTGTTGTCAAGAGCTTCATTTAACCTATCCCAAGCTTTTGATGCTCTTGCTTTCTTGTGTGACAAAATTAAATTTCCTAAAGAATCACTCCTTGATTCTATGCATACATCTACTATATCACCAACCTTCAATTCTGGATTATATAAAAATTCACTTGCTGACACGATTCCATCATTACTGCTACCTATATTAACTAAAACATCATGCTGGTTGATGGAAATAACAGTTCCGGAAACTACTGTTTCCTCATCCATAACAGTAGTTTCTTCGGTTGATATTTCTATCGATTGTGATGAAGCCTGATTGACAAAGGCATCCCAATCAAAATCATCTATTGGTTTATTATTCGCCATGTTAGTTTATGTGAAGGATATAAGTCTATAGTTATGCATCCACAAACAAATCATCAGCTGTGATTTGCGAATGGATGCTGTTCATTGAATAGGAGTTCTTCACAAGTCCAGAACTTGTTATCATGGTCAGGGCGATGCCCTTGCGGGTCTTTGTCAGCTGTCGGAATAGTGCAGCTTTGTTTCGCAGATTCTCCATATATTTCTTGTCAATCGTATATGGCCCGTCAGAATATTTTATTTCGCAAAGGTTTATTGCTTTGTCACTTCGGTCTATTAACAGATCAATCTGTGCTCCGGGATGCTCATCATTAGCAACAGTACGCCATGAGTATTCGTTTGTGATTACTCCGCTTATTCCAAGAGCCTTNTTTATCTGNTCNGAGTGCAANAGNCATANNCGCTCGAAAGCGAGTCCACNCCAGTTGTAATATATTGGCGCTGTCTGTATCTTTGACCAGTAATTTGCATCTGTGATATTCTTTCCGTCCATAAAACGGAAATAGAATAATGTGAAATTATCGACTAGTTGATACAGGGCGTTTTTTGTCTTAGAGCCAATAGCCTGATATCGTCGAATGAATCCACAGTTTTCCAGATCTTCAAGATAACCGGTTAATTTCCCTCCGCTATCCAACTTTGCTGAACTGATGATTTCATCTCGTGTCATTCCGACTTTCTTTGTTCCAAGAGCCCTGATTATATCAACATATACTTCTGGTTTGGCAAATAATGACCTATAGAGTTCTTGAAATTCATCTTTCAACTTCGCATTCCTTCCGAAGAATAGTGAGTCAATATTCTGTGTCAGACTCTTATTCCGTTCAAGAAGCGACCAATAAAAGGGGATTCCACCAAATACCATATATCCATCAATTACCTGTTGGCGATCTAATGGTAAATCCATTTCTTTTGCATAATCCTCGCACTCCTTCAGATTAAAGGGCTGAAGACAGATTTGATTCGTTAGTCTGTTATGCAACCCACCCCTATTATGAAGAATTTTCTTCACAATCCATGATGTGGCAGAGCCACATATTATCAGAAGGATATCGTTTCGAGCAGATGCCCACGCATTCCAGAAATTTTCAAAAGCAGGAAGAAAACTTGACTGACGACCATCCATCCAAGGCAGTTCGTCAAGAAATATGACTTTCTTGCCTTCCGGTTTAGATGCAACTAATTCCCTTAACATAAAGAACGCATCAGTCCAATTTTTGGGCGCAGACTGAGCCCGGCAGCCCTGCGCCAGTAATTCCCTATAGAAATTATGGAGCTGAATCTTAGTAGAGACATTCGGCATTCCTGAGTATGTGAAGGCGAATTTATCAGCAAATAACTGCCTCACAAGAAATGTTTTGCCAACTCGGCGGCGACCGTATATGGCTATAAACTCTGATCGGTTAGAATGAGATGCTTGCTCTAACAGTTCTGTTTCTAGCTTTCTTCCTATCATAGAATTNNTTTTAGGCTGCAAATTTAATAAAAANNNACGAGAGTGCCAAATGNNGGTNTAANTTTATTGATTTGGCACNGTNGNAAANCANTTTTTGCCTGTATTTCCTACATCAGGGTGCCAAATCGCATATTTTCTACATGCATTTGGCACCCTCGTGGATAATTGTAATCAGTTTAGTTTGGTTCGGGTTATATGTATGCCCGATAAACTAAACTCAACTATATATGGGCTGATGAAAAGAAAAACATCATATTGGCTACTGACTTATGCGAACCGCACAAGTCAGGGCACAAGTCAGGGCACAAGATAAAAAGCTAAGAATGAATACGAAACAATTTGACTTGATGCCTGACTAAGTGCATAGACATCAAGTTCAAGCATCAAGTTAATTAGAATGCCCGTTGTAGTCACACTTCAAATGACAATGGCCGTATTCTCATCTGGTAATCGGAAGAACNCCTATCTANATACANCTCATACTCTTTTAGNCCTTTCTCAATGGCCATATTATGCAGAATCTTTTTATTGATANCTGAAATNCTACTGCCATAGTATATTCCTGTNGGAGCATATTTAAAACTTGGATGAGGATGNTCTTGGTTTANAGAGTTGATTAGNCGCCATTCTTTNTCATAAGNCCACTCAGANGATTTATATAATGCNCTCTTTATCTTATCCAGTTGATCAATACGATTCATCTGCAATCCTAACATTTGCGNCGTACCCCAACCCAATAAGTTGGTTGAGTCATATCTGACATCAGAGTATATGACAGGTAGAATCATTAGTCCATAAGGCTTGGATAGAACTAAGGATTTCATATCGTATGAGAGAGCGAAACCTTTATGATAATCAGCATAATGCGCCCACATTGTAGAAGATGTTATCGATTCACTGAAGCAAGCATAAGATTCGCTGTCCCGTAGATTATTTGCAAAGTTTTCCACCATATCCTTTAGCTTAGCGTGAATGTCCGCCCAATTAGGTTCTANATTTNCCNCGTTTTTCACAAATTNCGCCTGGATCTTCATAAAAATCAGCATCTGATTCAACAAAGANGGCGGAAACAAATCCTTTATATTTTGAGGGATTTCCATTCCTTTCAAGAGTTGGTCTCGGAAGGCAGTCATTAAACTTGTAATACTCTCATCGTTACACTTCATTATTTCCTCAAAGCTAGGCGAGGTCAGCAAGGATTCATACGGATCGTTGAAATCTTTAGCTCGTGAAAAAAAGATTAGATCCTTGTCAAAAGCATTCAATGAGTATTCATTAATGGTACGGAAACGGTATAATGGAACTGGTAGAGTTTCCATTAAGGCATTCGCAATAGGTTGTAAATACGGAGTCATGTCCGTACACCCAGCCGGAATTATAGTATCTTCCAATAACTTTATCAATTCATCTTTATTCATAGTCTCTTATCTGTATTAAAGCTATCCTTTTTCAGAATACTTCTTCTTTTGCTCCGTTGACGATTGCGTCTATCTCGTCGGCGATTTCGTCGGAGGAGAGTTTTATGTAGTCCATGAAGGTCTTTTGGGTTTTGTGGCCGCTGACGTGCATCATCTGGACGATGGTAAATTTGTGGGATAGGTACATGTTGGTTATGCCACTACGTCGGGCAGTATGGGTGGTGACACAATCATAACGTGGCATTAGAACTTCGCCTTTGTCATTGCGTTCGACTGTCATTTCGCCAAGTTCTTCCTTCTTCTTTTGCTTCATCGTCAGTTTGGTGGGGACTTTAACCGCTAATGTCGGAACTGCTTCCGAAAGATCTTTAAGAATCTCCTTTATGTAGCGGTTCAAAATCTGATCAACGACAGATGGCAGACGGAAGTTGTATTTCTCGCAGATGGCTTTGAGGTTGGGATTCATTATNGGTATTTTTACNTCGNTGCGNGTTTTCTGNTGAATCAACCGGATTATGGGTGTGCCTTTTGCCGTTGTCGTGAAATCCTCNGGCTGNATATTGTTGTANTCACTNACACGTTGACANGTNTAGCAACCAACGAGAAAAATATCTCNGACTTGGTCTTTAAGTCCTGNCAACTCCATATCCGCCAATGCCTGTAACTCCGTTTCCGTCAGATATATCTCAACAGCCTTGTCGCTTTCCTCTACTTTGCGTTTTGAGAAACAACTTAGCGCGCGGTCGTTGTTGTGAAGACCGTCCTCATAAGCATATCCTACCATTGCTCTGAAAGAAACAAGATACTTGTTCACAGAACTTCCCATGTAATCCAGTTTCTTCATGTGAGCAAGGAATTTTGTAACCAATTCGCGGTCAACATCAGCCCATGTCAATTTGTGCCGAGGGTCGAAGCCATTATACAGTTTTCGGAAACTACCCCATGCCTTACAGCTACCCGGAGTATATGGGTTATTTCCGTTGAGACGTTTGCCTGTCTTAATGTCATTTACAAAGCGATCAAGGAAATTCCAGATATTGGCACGTTCGGCAGCGGCAGCA
>WFLX010389907.1_pt1 | contig 10039 bp, 9 predicted proteins | sample 4967041 | NCBI WGS metagenome assembly WFLX01 (sample SAMN12857096, study PRJNA449069) | gut metagenome | isolation source: stool from male and female vole | host: Microtus ochrogaster | place: USA:Florida | collected 2017
CGTCAGTTCGGTATAAGAAATGTTCCATAAAAGTTGGTAATCTCGCAAATATTTTGTACCTTTACAGGTAATATTCAACAACTTACAAAAATATAAGCGATGATTACCGAGGACAAAGTTACAGAAATTTTCTGTATTATGGATGAGTTTTGCAATAATTTCGTATCCGAATGTGCGAAAAACCTTCTTTTTGAAAAAAAGGGACACCGTCACCGCAACCGCAAGGGGCGGTTGAGCGACAGCGAGATAATGACCATATTTGTGTGCTATCACTTCGGCACATTCGCCAATTTCAAGCATTATTACCTGTTTTATATAAAGCAGCATCTCTCCGGCTGTTTTCCTGATTCCGTCTCGTACAACCGTTTCGTTGAGCTCATGCCTCGCGTGTTCTTCCACATGATGCTCTTCATGATACTTCAGGGCTTCGGCAAGTGCAACGGCATCAGTTTCGTGGACTCCACGATGATACCTGTGTGCCATAACCTCAGACGCTATGCCAACAAGGTTTTCAAGGGCATAGCTACGGATGGTAAGGGAACGATGGGATGGTGTCACGGATTCAAGCTGCATCTAATGTGCAATGACAGTGGGGAAATCATAACGTTCTGTCTTACTGGAGCAAACGTTGATTACAGGGATGAACGGGTCTGGACAGTCCTCGCCAAGGAACTTTATGGAAAGGTCTTTGCAGACAGGGGATACATCAAGCAATCTCTTTTCGAGAACCTCTTTGACAGGGGCATACACCTTGTACACGGGCTGAGGGCGAATATGAAGAACAGGCTCATGCCTATGTGGGACAAAATCATGCTCAGGAAAAGGTGCGTCATCGAGTGCGGCAACGACCTGCTCAAGAACAAGGCTAACATCGTGCATTCAAGGCACCGGTCAATACACAATTTCATCATGAACGTCTGCTCTGCACTCACGGCATACTCGTTCTTCGAGAACAAGCCGGAAGCGTTACCTGTGCATGTAGAAAAAATGAAGCAATTGACTTTGTTTTAAGAGTTACTTATCCCGAACTGACGTAATATATGAAGTTATCTGACTCCATTGTATAGAGGTCAACCTACTATCATATTTTTACAACAAAGTTTTCTATCAAAAATTTGGCAATATCATTTTTTTTCGCTAATTTTGCACCCGAATTAAAAATTTAAGTGTAGGTTCCGTAGCTCAGCTGGATAGAGCAACAGCCTTCTAAGCTGTGGGTCCGGGGTTCGAATCCCCGCGGGATCACATTTAGAAATAAACTCATAAACCTTATAGATGTATTCTGTATTGTTTGTGAGTTTATTTCTTTGGTAGCAGATCAAACGTTTTTACACCTTTTATATAATATTGCCATAACAAAGAGAAAGACATTTTCCCAGGTACATAATCACTATTTATATTTTTCTGAATACACGATCTGTCTTCTGTAAAATTTTCTTTCCAAAGGTTAAAATCATGCCTTGCTTTGACTATAGCCTTGAATCCCTTTATACTTCGTCCCATTATCAGCAACTGCATAGCGGCAACATAATCCAATATCAGTCTCATGCGCATAACTGATTTTAGCTCTTTATCCGGAAGATTTTTATATAGCATAATAAGATTATTCCGGAAGTTCAAATATGTCTTTTGGGGATTAGTTTTCTTTAGTGTCCCCCCGCCAAGATGGTAAACCCAACTTTGAGGTACACATACAATACGGCGTCCCATATTATTCAATCTCCAACACAGGTCAATCTCTTCGTTATGTGCAAAAAAACGGCCATCCAAACCTCCGGCACCCCAATAGTCTGAACTACGTATCAGCAAGCATGCCCCCGTAGCCCATAATNTTTCCNTAACCGNATTATATTGCCCGGAGTCTTTCTCCACAGTATCAAATATCCTTCCTCTACANTAAGGATAGCCNTAGCNATCAATAAATCCGCCACATGCTCCTGCATATTCAAAGTGAGTAGGCCGTGTTTCAGATAACACTTTAGGCTGACATGCCGCAACATCATTATGCTTGCGCATATATTGCATCATCGCATTCAGCCATCCTTCTTCCACTCTTACGTCACTATTTAACAATATGTAATACTCTGCGTCAATTTGTCTCAACGCTTTATTGTACCCTTCAGCAAAGCCCCAGTTTTTCTCCAACAATATAGTCTTGACAGTTGGAAAATCCTGACGTAACATTTCCAAAGAGTTGTCAGTAGACGCGTTATCAGCAACAATAATCTCAGCTCCCTCTGAATACTTTACAACAGACGGTAGATATTTTCGCATCATGTCACACCCATTCCAGTTGAGTACAACTATCGCCAGCTNTGTAGCATGATCGGTAGAATATTGTTTTGATTGTTCATTATTATCCATTGTCGTATTAATTTATTCCAATCCGGCAATCAATGCAGATTTGTCATGATTAAAGCCCTTTAGTTTTACAGATAAAATCATATTGTCATACTCACTGGAGGCTATAGACGCCGGCAACTCAACCTTTATATAGTTGTCGGTAAAACCATACATAGCTTTTTTGTGTGCAGCTTTTTCAAAAAGCACTTCTCGTGTATCTCCAATGTATTGCGTATAGAAATCTTTTGTTTTANANTCGGAAAGAGCCAATAGCTTTTGACAACGCTCTTTCTTCTCTTTATCACTCACTACATGTGGTATCTTTAGTGCCGCAGTTCCCGGACGTTCACTATAAGGAAACACATGCAGTTGTGTAACAGGTAATTGCTTGAGCAGGCTGTATGTCTCTTCAAAATATTCCTCTGTTTCACCACGTGTACCCACCATTACATCTACTCCGATAAAAGCATCCGGCATAAGCCTTTTAATTTTANTGATTATATGTGAAAACANTGTAGTGTNATATCTTCTACNCATTAATTTCAANNNATCNTNGCTTCCACTCTGCAACGGAATATGGAAATGTGGCATAAAGCTGCGGCTTGTCGCACAATACTCTATTAGTTCATCTGATATCAAATCCGGTTCAAGACTTGATATTCGGAAACGCTTAATCTCATTTACCTGATCCAAGGCCCTAACAAGATCAAGAAAACTCTCTCCGGTAGAACGCCCGAAGTCTCCAATATTCACTCCTGTTAGAACAATCTCCTTTCCTCCCTCTTGCGCCGCTTTTCTTGCCTGTTCAACAAGTGACGCTATAGTTGGATTTCTACTGTTTCCTCTTGCAAATGGAATTGTACAGTATGTACAGTAGTAATTACAGCCATCTTGCACTTTTAACCAATAGCGTGTCCTGTTACCTTTTGAGCAACTATGCTGGAATGTTTTGATATCTTTTGTCGGAACAGAAAAATATTTTCCACGCCCTTTGGTAATGTTTACATCATGCTCTCCCCAAAACCTGCTAAGATACTCTATAAGGTTTGCTTTCTCATTGCTTCCCAACACAAGATCTACACCTTCTATGCTATTAACCGTTTGCGGCGACAATTGCGCATAACAGCCTGTAACGACTACAAATGCTTGTGGATGCGCATGTATCATCTTACGTATAGCCTGACGGCATTTTCTGTCAGCAACATCCGTTACAGAACATGTATTTATTATACAAATATCAGCTTGTTCATTTTGTTCCACTGTAGTCATACCCATTTCTTCCAACATTTTGCCGAAAGTAGATGTCTCAGAAAAATTCAATTTACAACCAAGAGTATAATAAGCGGCTCGTTTTCCTTGAAATGCAGAAGTGTCAATCATTAAAATGTTTGCTTATTCTATTGTTATTGTTTTTATAAGACGGATTCTGTATGATCGTTGTGCGTTACTTGTTGAGACTGTCCCTGTTTGTACATAAGAGTAAGCTAAGGTTCCGTCTCCACACAAATATCTAATGTCATCGTTAGGCTTACCATCATGTATTTTCTGTATGCCATTATTGCTTAGAAGTGTATTAAGTTCTTTATATGTGTTTTCTGTCAAATGATATTTCTGGGCAAGTTTCAACCCTTGAGCTTCTGTGGGCAAAGACCATCCTGTAATATTTTCTTCGCTATATTCGCTCATTTCTTCCTTCGGAAGTATGTTAACATCAGAGAGTATCCATTCTTTGGTACTCAACAAAGTAGCAGTATTGCCATCTACAAGTGCAACGATATGGCCATTCCATATAGTACCTTCTGTTAGTTTATCTCCTGTGCTCGGTGTGTTTGGAGTCTCGTCCGATGTCCCGCCCGGAATTATTGTTACATTATCCTTATCGTTAAATCCAAAATTATTTACGATGTCATCATCCCATCCATTAGCGGATATTGTAATGCTGAGAGCATATTTCGCATAGCTACCATTATAAGCTCCGTTAAAGATATATGGTTTCCCAGCCTCAAGCGGAGAAGTGTATGTTATAGTAAACACTTTAGTCTCTTTCGGCGATATTTGATTAATAGTGATTATCGTGTTATCACTTGTACCCGGAAGGACATAAAATGTTCCACTTATCCATTGGCCATCATCTGTACGTGAACACTTAATTGTTGGAATCGTCTCACCGGACAACTCCCCTTTGGGCGATATAGCAGCATACTGTGGCCCTACAGTAATTGACACGTCAGTTACATTTGTCGCAATGTCACTCAGCACGACCTTTACAGATGCAACCTTATAATCCATGACTATACTCTCTGTAAGATCAGATGTCAGATTTATATTTTTAGATCCCATCATAAACGGATACGATGTTGTATAACCATTATTAAAATCCCGATCTCCACTTATGGCAAAAACGGTATATGTCCCCGTTAACAACGAGATTGACATTGCATCTGACGCAGACGATATCGTTTTTTGCTCAACGCTACTGCCTTTCTCATCATAAACATCAATAGATACCGGATATTCTATACCGTTATTATCGGAGGCTTTTGCGTTAATTGTAAGATTACATAGAGGTATATCAGTTATATCCGTAACAACATCATCACTGTCCGGACAGCATGACGCCAACAATGCCAAAATGGCAATAAAGTAAACACTCTGTTTCATATTTGTTTTATACATTTAGTTTAATTCCGCAATATTATTCGTTAATATTATTTATAGGTTCCTGGACTACAAAAGTTTCCAAAGATATATCATATCAGATTCTTCACTTATCTTAGTGTTGCAAAACAAAAGAGATAAAAAATCAACATTGAAATGCAAAGGTATAAATAAAATCTGAGAAACTTACACATTTCTGTGTGTTTTTTTGAGTAGCCAGCGAAGAGGGTGTAGAGTGTAACTTTGCATTTGCTGTTGGACTCTACAGCACTTTTTATTAAAATTGGCGCACCATCCGTTGTGGGTGATGCGCCTTTTTGGATTATTCTATTGGAGAACAATTACTTTTGCACTATTATTATCCATATCTGGCATTGTATGTCCTACTGATGCTCCAATATAAGTAGGATCGCATACAACAAACTTTGCCCCATTCACATTGATGTAATCTCCGTTCACCTGATTGGTGAAGTTTACTGCAGAAGCAAGATGACCTGGGTAATAAATCAGAATACAGCGTAATCCTAACAAATCCCTTACTAAGCGAGTAAACAAAATAGCCCTGTCCTCACAATCACAATATGGGTAGTAGAGCGTTTCGTCAGGAAAGAAAGCTCTATCTCCACCCCAAACCTTATCGTCGTATTCATACACGAATGCAGTTTGAACCCAATTTAATAGGCGTTCAACGGCTTCTAATTGTGAGCAACCAGACAAGCAATTCTTCAACTGAGGATACAATTCGTTTTGTGCTTCTTTGCAAATTGGCGTATTTGCATACATTGCCCATCGTGTCATGAAATTTCCGCCGACTTCAGATGTTGGATAGGAATTGAAGAAAGATAACAAATTCTTATTGACACTTACCTGAACTGACATTTCTGGATAACGTTTGGATGTGAGAGTCCTTACAGGTGTACCCATAAATTCTACTTGTGGGTCATTATTCACCCATAAAGATAAAGATTGTTCTTTGGGATACTTGGCAGCATTGATCTTGATGGAACCAGATATTTTTGACATCGCAAAGAACTTGTCTCCATCGCATTCGAAATAAGGAACTCCGTACACATTATGTTGGCTTGCATAGAGCATTTCCAACTTTTCGTTGTGTTGGCATAATCGGATTTTATAGCCTGATTGACTATAAATATACGCCATCAGCAACTTTGCCTCATTTGTTCCAAAACCACAGTATGCGTCTGCAAAGGTCTCCAGCATCATTAGGTACGCCCAATCACACAATTTCTTTGAAGAACGCATTTTGATGCAATCTATGATTGTATTGTTGAAGCGGTTATCACACAACGTCTCCCAAGCATTTGCAACAGCGGATTCATCAATCCCATTCAGTCTTGGCATATTCCCTTGTGGTTTGCGGATCTGCAAAGATGTTCCAAGGTATGAGAATGAAAAGTATTGAGGATTATTGTCGGGAACTTCTTGAACTGGTGCGATTGGTTGTGGCTGAGTGTTATTTTTGATAGGGGTAACAGAACCATTTATGTCAATTCTGTTGTCCTGCTTATCCCGTCTTGCATCTTCGTCGGACATATTGATAGGTGAGACCGGTTTTGCATCTCTATCAGGCAGAGTTAAGCCTCGGAACGAATTGAAGTCTTTCCATTTCTCACGAGTTATACTTATGTACTCAGCATTCAGTTTCTGTCGGTAATCATTAAAATTTGACGCACGGTTTTGATTGAAGGCAGACGTATTGCTGCCTCCAACCTTAACTCGCGAATTATTGAATGCGTCATTATTGTTCTGTGCCAGTGCATTAAAACAAGCACAGAGAAAACAAATCGGCAATATTTGCTTGATTAACTTCATAGAAACGTGTCATCTTGATTATCTTACCAACCAGTTTTCTCTGACAGTAAGAGCTTTCTGATTCTGACCGTATGCAACACCGATTGCACGAATAGCCTCAATGCGAGCCCTTTCAAGTTCTACGGCATCACGCTGCAACTCCTTGGCGAACTCCCAGTCATCACCANTACGTTNTCTGNTTTGTTCTGNAAGGGCAAGAGCATCATCCCAACAAGAAGATGCAGGATCTATAGNCGNAAGNTAAGCACCANCAAGAGNTNNGCCTTCCTTATCCTGTGAGGCAANNCAAATAGCGCNAGCCTTGTTTACCTTTACTGCGCAATCGAAGTCTACGTATTCCTGATAAATATCAAGCATGCACTTTTCTANCATGTCATACTTACTACAACATGTTGGCACAGAGGTTAAAAGGCATAGAGCCTCCTCATATTCACGTCTTATAGCAAAGCCCTTTGCCTGAGAAATGATATTATGTACTTGCGTTTCATAGTATTCATTTACTTTGCGCTTTGCGTCTTTCAGGAACTTCTGTATTTGAGCATTGTTCGAGCCAACACTTGCAAAGGCTGCAGAATATGCTTTTGCTTCGTTACGACCAGCACCATTAATAGTAACTGATGTAGATGCAAATTTCTCTCCTGTATAGTTATTGCCCACAAACAACTCCAAATCAACGGTCAGGGTAACCAATGGACGAGTCCCACTAAGAATCTCTTTTGAGCCTTCCGTAGTGTTTGCAACAATACAGAAGTTCGAGAACTTTGCACCGCCTTCCATTCCGTTCAGCGTAACCATTTGACGCAACTTGGATTCCAAAGTGTTTTGCGCAGTTGCAGGAATTTCTTCTGCCTGTTCTGGGACGAACACCATCATAGGAATAACGCAATCACTCTGTGCGAATCCTGAAACATNGCAAGCTAGCAACATTGCCAATGAAACTAAAATNTTCTTCATGTTGTTGTCCTCCTTACTTTATGAATATGTTTACTTTGCCTAATCCTCGAATCTTGTACTCGGCAGTAACACCATTCTGTTCCAAGAAATTAACAAGTTTCTGTGCCACATCCTTTGCACCCTGCTTACGCTGACGACCACGAATAGTAGAAATAAGAGGCACATAAACACCATCATACTGCAAGAAAGTATTTCCGCTCTTAACTCTTTCCAGTCCGTTGCCGTCCACAGAGTTGTCGTAAAGGAAGTCTTCAATCTGCTCTCTAAGGGTATATTCACCAACTTTACTGTTCATGCTGACAGAGGATGTTGAAGTTGTTTTGATTTCAAATGCCATCATTCGACCCTTTGTCAGCATGCTTGAATAGTATGAAAGCATCTTTGTAAGGAATGCATCCATATTGCTGAAAACAGCTTCACGCAATAATACAACAGGATTTGCAGATGTNNAAGGAGCACCCATGCCAGAAATTGGTGCGAACATTCTGTTAGTGTATGCATCNGTTCNTGCCAATGTGTATGATACCTGATNCTGAGGACCATTNTTCAAAAGGTCGAACTGTACNTTAANAAGAATATCAGCNTCTGAATTTCTGATAATCGCTTCATCAACACTCTCTGACTGATCACCACCATTAGCAGCAGCCATAGCAGCGTCTGCCTTTGCATTGTTGATGGCTTCAATCNAATCAACAATAACAATATCACTATTTCTGTCNGTTATAAGNTGTGCANNCTGCATCAACACAGNGTGAAGTGATNGATCTTCAGACAATGCCTTCTCATAATCAGGCACAGTTTCTGTCATTCCCATGTTGTTGAACTGCTGAACATAACCATGTGCTTTACAATAAATCAGATCAGGCACAACCATTACATGAGGCGGTGTCATTGCTTTCTGAGCACAAATACTACCTGTTATTTCGAACAGGATTGCAAAAATAAGAATTAACTTTTTCATATTTCTTCCTTATTTTACGATGATATTATCACTTACAAATCGCTGACGCAAAGCAGATCTGTTTACTGTTACTATTATGCCATACATTTGGTTCCCATCGCCTTGGAACTTGTCCATTGCCGATTTCTTCTGGTTAGCTATACTTACATACTTGCTGTAAGCACCACCATCTGCAAAGAAACGATCAAAGTAATCTTCGTACTTTTTGTGGGCATTTGCCTCGTCAACTACAGGATAAGCGTTACATTCTCCACCACCTGCATTAATTCCTGTAAAGGTTACATCATAAACAGCTTTCTTCTTTGCTTGTTCTATAGCATCGGCTTTGTTACGCCCTGTAGCCCACACACGTAACGTCTGACTTCCGTCCATACCTTTGCCCATGCATTCCGTTGTGTAGTTGTGAAACGCAGTTGTAGTTGCATGTTGATGGCTTTTACATGCGGTTAGCATCAAGGCTAATGCGCTAGCACATATTATAATATATTTCTTCATAATCTCATAATTTAGAATTCATATCCAAGTTTCACCATTGCGCCACTATAATTTGTCATACTGCCAAGACAAGTTTTAAGGTGACGAAGGGTATAACTTACACCCACAAGAAACGCAGAACGTTTCTCGCCAATTCTCAGCCCCACAGTAGGAGTCAGGAAGAATCCGTCAGGTATGCTTGTACCTACATTTACTGACCAATAAGGAACGGTTCTACAGATTTCCTCTGATAGCATGTTACCTCTAACATTGATAAACAATGGCATAGACAAATGATTCTTGGTATCGCGTACATCATTATTATTTGGATAGTACATCACACCAATACCAGCACCAACCTTCAGCCATTGACTAAAACGGTAGCCATTTGTAAACTCAGCGTTAACCAATGTTACATTTCTATGGTTTTCCATCAATGTAGAACCACCATTAACTTCAATAGAACACCAATAACCTTTGTTGTTCTCTGCAATATTCATGCTCTTGACAGGTTCTTCAGGCATTCTTATCACTCTATCTTGCGCAAAGCCCGAGATTGCAAGCATAAATGCGCTACATAATAATAGAATTTTTCTCATAACTTACCATAGATTAGAGAAACCTTGAATAATCCCCGATTCTTCGAGGTAATGTTGGAGAGACTCCTTGTCAACTAGAAGAAGTGCTGACGCTTCATATTTTTTCTTTGGAACTTTTGTGCATGAGAGACTTGATTCAACGACTGAAACATACTTCAAGTCAGCCCCCTCTGAAAAGAACGCATCAAAAAAGGCCTTTTTTGTATTCGTCACGTTA
>WFLX010161822.1_pt1 | contig 10038 bp, 8 predicted proteins | sample 4967041 | NCBI WGS metagenome assembly WFLX01 (sample SAMN12857096, study PRJNA449069) | gut metagenome | isolation source: stool from male and female vole | host: Microtus ochrogaster | place: USA:Florida | collected 2017
ACCAGAGCATTGATCTCTTTCTGGATGTAATCACGGTCTTCTGACTGGTTGGTCTCGTTTGCAGCCTTTACTGCCAGCTCGTTCATTCTCTGAAGCATATCATGCACTTCATTCAATGCACCTTCTGCTGTCTGTACGCAGGAGATACCATCCTGTGCGTTTGCAACAGCCTGTGTAAGACCTCTTACCTGTCTTCTCATCTTCTCGGAAATTGCAAGACCTGCTGCATCATCTGCTGCACGGTTTACCTTGTAACCAGAAGACAACTTCTCGGTGGACTTTGCCTGAGTGGTGGATGTCAGTCCCAACATCCTGTTAGAGTTCATTGCTGTAAGATTGTGTTTTACTACCATAATTTTTTCCTCCTTGAAATATGATACCGCTTCCTTGCGGCAAAATTTGCTTGTTTACTGCTTGCATGATTCGCACATACCACCCTCACAGTAAACGGTTAGCGCTTCCTTTCAATTGTGCGAATTGAGACAGAAGCATTTGATGAAAGCTTTCAAAGCTTATATCAATTAGCTTATCTGCTTTACTTGATAAGTATATCGGAAAGTTTTTCGATTACTTTAGGGGTAAAAGTAAATTTTTTAAATTTTTATTTTACTGTTTGCTGTCCAAGAATTGTGAATCCATGGTTGCAACCCTATTCATAGATTGGTAATAGTCAAAAGCCGCCTTGGATGACTTGCGGTTATTGCGGATGCCCGCCCGTTCTTTTGCAAAATATTCTTCTATCAAGGCTTTGTTGCGGGCTTCCTGCGCCTGAATAGACACACTTTTGTCCGTTACCTGCTTCACAAGTTCCTGCATTCGTTTAATCTGCTCTGAATATTTTGATTTATTATTCTGCAGTTCTTCTGCGACCTTAGCATACAGGCTTTCAAATCCATCGTCCAAGCGGGAGAGCTGTTCAATCAGCTTTCCTTTTTCTTCAATGGCTTCATCAAATTCATCAAGAGATGCCTTTTCCTCGGAAAAAATCCTGTGCTGTTCGGTATTGTAGTCCTCAATTTTTTCCAGAACCTCCAACTTCTTATGCAGCGACTCTTCCAAGATATTGAGATAATTCTCCATCATCCGTTTCCTTTCTCATGATTGATGCGCATTACCTCTTTCCATGTATCACGCACAGACCTAAGATGCACCAAAACCTCTTCCAGAATCTCCTTGTCTTTCTTCAGATTTGCCTGTATAAGGCGTTCTGATAAATAGACATATATCCTTTCAAAATCCTGTGCCACCGGGTATTTCATATCCAAAGTCTGGCGTAAATAGTCGATAATCCTCTGCGTACGCATAATATTATCATGGGCCTTAGTAATGTTTTTCTGTTCAATAGCCACTACCGCCACATTGCAAAATTTGATGGCCCCTTCATAAAGCATAAGGGTCAGTTCCGCCGGTGTTGCCGTCAATATTTTACTGTTATTATATTGTGCGTACGCATTTGGTAATGCCATGTTATCCTCAACCTCCTAATAAACCTGTCACTGCACTCATATTGGACTGCATTTTTGCCATTGCAGTCTCCATTGCACTGAATTTCTTGTACCATTTATCTTCGTATGCATTCAGCTTCTTTTCCAAATCTGCAATCTTGGTATTATAGCTTTCATAATCCGCTTTCATCTTCTTGTCATCATAAAAGCTGCCATAGGTACGGTAATCTTTTATGCCAGAAGACAATTCGGTCATCTTTGCATACATATCTCTAGACAATTGCGTAAAGAAGGAAATTACGGTATCCGGATCGCTGGCAATCATGCTCTTAAGCTTATCTGCATTACCCGCCGTATCTGCATCATCCGGATCGCCGTCAATGTGATAAGCATTCTTTTCATTGTCCGCCGCATTGAAATATCCCAAAGTCTCAATTCCAAAATCAAAGAGATACATACTCTTCCCGTTTATGTCAATGCCAGCCGTCATAACGGACTTCAAGGCTGAAGTTATGGAAGAAATACCGCTGTCTCTGCGAAGCAAGGAATCTTTAATCTTGGTCTCCCACTCCTTGATTTCACTCTCGGACATAGCATCCTTCTCTTCGCTGGTGAGAGGCTCATATCCCTTAGCGGATTCCGCATTGTAAAGCTTATCCATTTCATTTATGACACTATTATATTCCTTTATAAAGTTTTTAATCATGTCATAAATGCCATCAGTATCCTGCTGGGTGGTTAAGGTTACGGTTTCACCTTCTTTGGTCTCGCTAAGTGCCGTAATCGTCAAGCCGTTGATCTCAAAGGTGTTGGTGTTACCGGTAAAAGTTGCACCGTTTAAGTTAATCTCTGCATCCTGTCCTGATACCTTGGTAGCTCCAGCTACAGCCTGTACACCGCTCTTTAATACCAGATTGCCTGTTGCATCCGTCACATATTTTCCGCTACCGTCCGTCTGATAGTTCTGCAGTGCAGAAACTGCATATTCCGCCTTTTTGAGATAACTCTGTTCTACCTCACCAATAAGCTTGTTTAAAGCATCTGAAGGCTCTGCACTGTAAGTAGTCTTTCCATCAACGGTGGTTTCCTGAATATTCACATAAGTCTTGATATCAGCCATCTCGGCATCATACTTAACAATGTTATCCTTCTGAGCCTGCAGGGAATCCGCATCTGCCTTGAGTTCATCTATTTCCTTCTCCAGACTTTTCCTCTGGTCAGGATCCGTTGCATTATCAAATTCTGTCTGTTTCGCTGCTATCTTTGCCTGCAAGCCAGCAGCAACCGTGTCTGCACTGAACGCTGTTTCATATCCATACTTTTCTTTCAGCTTTTCTATTGCTTTCTCGGCATCTGCCTTGGAAGATACCAGATTCTTATATTTCTCCACATAGGAGTCGACACTAGATGCAACAGTCTCATTGATCAGACTGCGCAAATTAGTCAATGTCGCAGTCTCATTTCCTGCCACATAAGCTTCTGCATATTTTACATACAACGCTGCGGTTGCCTTGTCGCTGGTCAAATCCGTCTGTAAGCCCAGAGCGCTCAAAGCCTTACTTCCGTCTGCATCCATTGCAGTAATACTGAAATCATTACTTGCGCCGGATTCCTTGGACCAGATATAGAATCTCTGTGTCTTAGCATCAAAGCTGGCATTTAATCCTGTATCCTTAAGCTTGGTCAGCACATCGGAAATGGTCGTATTGTCATCTACATTGATATCTACTACACGTTCTCCCGTCTTTACGCTGATAGTTCCGTTGCCGGAAAACAGCTGATTGCCGTCCTTATCCGTAAGCTCGCTGAGTTTCGTCTCTGCGGTATAACCATTCTTGTTTGCACTCTCAAGTTGTGCGCCTGTCAGATAGCCGGTTTTTGCCAATTTCTTAATCTGCAGGGACTGTACGCTGTTTGCCGCACCCTCTCCGGTAATCACACTGACTGCATCACTGTTGGATACTTTCGTAACCTNCTTGGAATNNNCACTAGAAAAACGCATATTGCCCANGAATTTGGACTGTAAATTTTTTAACTNGGNATTGAGTTCTTTCCANGCCTNCTGCTTCCAAGAGAGCTTTGTCTGTGCCTTTTTCTGTACATCTACTTTCTTCCGTCTGACGCTGACAAGATCCTGTATAATGCTTTCGGTGTCCATGCCGGACATCAAGCCTGTTAAACGCATTGCCATTTTATTATCCTCCTATCTTTCCCACTATCGCTTCTCATCCACAAGAATACCTGCCATCTCCCAGACTTTGGCTATCATATCCAAAGTCTTTTCCGGCGGAACCTCTTTGAGAACCTTCTTGGTATCCCTGTCTACAATCTTAATTGTTACACGGTTTGTGCCTTCATGAATGCCAAAGATAGCTTCTGAATGAGCCATCATGGACTTGTTCATCTGCTCCACCGCTTTTTTGATCTGTTCATCGCCTACCTGCTGTTCGGGTCTCTGTCCCATATTTCCGTTCTGACCCTTTTCACCGGCGTTTTCCACCACTCTTGTGGCAGTATCCGCCTTGTCGACAGATTGGACATTGGCATTGGTATATTCCGCCGCTGTTTTCTCTGTCTGCACCACCGGTTTTTGTACTGCCGCCGGCTGTGCCTGAACGCTCATCACGCTCCCGATTGCTTCCATCGCCATTGCTAATCACCTCCGTGTGAATCTTAGGAGTCCTTAAAAGGACTCTGCGCCTTCCTTCGGCGCTTTTATTGTCTCCGTAATTAGAGAAAAATTGGTTTCTNAGGTTTTTATCGGCAAAAATAAACAAAAATTAATAGCAGAATACAATTTTTTTAAAAGAAACTGAAAGCTGCCGCATTACTACCATACGACAGCTTTTTCTATCATTCTGATTTGCCTTAGCCCAACAGATTTTTCAACGCTTCCATACCGTCCACATCCGCAGCTGCCTTATTTGCCTCCTGAATCTGCAGATATACCTCTTTACGGTACACGGGTATCTCCTTGGGAGCAGTGATGCCTATCTTGACCTGATCGCCCTTTACTTCAAGAACTGACACCTCAATATTATTATTGATAATGATTGCTTCATTCTTTTTTCTTGATAATGCCAGCATCCTACTCACCTCCCTTTTTTGCCTGAAGGATATCATAAATAGGGAATTTCACCGGATAGGCTTCGCTGTCCAGAATAATCTGGCATGCTTTCATCTCGTTTACATTGATGATAATGGGACCTTGAAGATTAATGCTCATCTTGGTCAAATCGGAAGGAACCGTAGCGGTCACTAACACCAGCACATTTTCCTCTGTCAGATTGCCTGTGCTCTTTAACAGCTCATCATCCACCTCAGGGTCATAATCCGGTTTAATGGCCAGAGGATCCATCACCGGCATGGCAAAATTGGGCTCTTCTATGGACTGCAGGAATCTGAGTCCTACCTTGGATCCCTGTTCCACATCATGAAGCAGGGTAAAATGCTTCATGTCAGGAAATCCAATAATGCCGTTTTCAAAGGTAATAATCTTGTCGTCTGAAATCTCGATTTCACCAAAAATTCTTGTGTTTATCTTCATATGAGCTCCTATCTGCGCCGCCCGGCGCTGCCTATTATAAGATTAGGCTATTGCAATTGTCTGTTTAAATAAAATTCAACAGTGTATTCTGCACCACTTTACCCGTTGCCATCAACGCCGATTCATAGGTCATCCCTGCACTAGTCAGATTAATGATAGTTTCTGCAATATCAATGTCTTCATTTTCGCTCTTTAAGGTTTCAAAAGTCGTCTTCTGGTTCTGCATACGGGCATCTATCAGCTCCAGCTTCTTACTTCTAGTACCGCAGTTTGTGATACTTAAGCTGGTGTCATTCAGATAGCCCTGAAAAGCCGTAATGCCGCTTCCAAAAAGTCTCTGGCATTTATCTTTGGCAAGGGTAAATGCTTTTTCTGCCGCATCCTTCTGTTTCTTCAAAATCGGATCATCCGGAGTATTCTTCAGCGCTTTTTCTATATTTGCCAGAATGCCTTCCATATCCAAAGCTTCCTGCAGGGCATTTATCACATCATTCACTTCTCTGCCAATGCCATGTTTGAAGCATTCGTCTGCAGTGGAGTTAATGCGGATGGTCTGGTTAAAGCCCACGTCATATTCAATGGCCTGTTTTTCCGGCTCCCCGGTCAAGTAGTCCTGATTATACTCAATCGCTTCTGAAGCGCCTGTGGCTTCCTGTACACAATAGAAATAGTGTTCCGGACGGAGATCTCCCTTTGCCCAATCGCTCTTTTTATAGGTAATTCGGATTTCGCTCTCGTCATAAGCGGTGGACACATCGTCCTGAACATCTACCAATGTTTGATGAACATTGGCTCCTAACAGAATCTCTCCTGTGTCCGCCAGATAAACCGCTTCATCCGGATTGTCATTCACATATTTGTAGGGATTAAAGTCCGTATCCACCGTAATGCTGCCGTCTGCTGCCACGGAAGGCTCACCATAGGAATATGCCACCTTTATAGGGGTTATTTCAAGCGGCTCTGCGTCTGCAGTGCTTCTTCCATAAGTAATGGTGGGAGGCACTAATTCAGGGGGATTTCCCGCTACCGGTACATCACAGTTATTGTATGACAGGCGGAGACGGTATACCTCCAATGCAGATATGTCATCATCAGTGATATTTGCCATATCGCCTGTATTATAGTTTCCTGTATTCCAATTTACCAAATCACCCACTTCCAATTTGGTAATCTGGTCTATGGCATCCTTGTGCACCTGTTCCGTAATCGTATACTCTCTCTGGGTAGCCTCGGGGAATCTCACCGAGGTGTCCGTACGGTATCCGGTAAAGACATATCTGCCTGCAAAATCCGCATCAGCAGTAGAATATACTTCATCGCTAAGAGCCTTTAACTGCTCCAGAATAATCTGTCTGTCCTCTGTCTTCCAAGGACCATTTGCACCCTTTGTACACTGTTTAATCATGTCCGTCACAATATCGGACATATTTTTAAGGGCATCCTCGGTAATGGACAGCCAGCTCTCCGCATCAGGAATATTCTTGGTGTAATACTGTGTCACTTCTGTCACATTGCTGCGCAGCCTCAGTGCACGGATTGCCACCACCGGGTCGTCAGAAGGTCTGTTAATTTTCTTCTGGGTGGACATCTGGTTACTCAGCTTATCCTGATAGATTTTGTTGGTATTGATGTTCTGCAGGTTATTTCTTTGAATAATCTTGTTTGTAATTCTCATGTTTGCCTATACCTCCCTGCCTGCTAAAGCAGGCATCCGTTAAACTCCAGTCTCCAATATCAATCTGTCATAAACTTCCGTCAGTATCTGTATCATCTTGGATGCCAGATTGTAGCCGTTCTGGTATTTTACCAGATTGATAGCTTCCTCGTCCTCATCCACACCGGATATAGAAATTCTCTGGTTATCAATCGTGTTTGCAAGATCAGCGAAATTCTGCTGGAACTTGTTGGCGCTGGATGCATTCAATGCCACATCCGACAATATACACTGCAGGAATTCCGAAGCGGAAGCCCCTCTGAAACTCATTTTCGTCTTATCGGTAGCCATGTTTTTGAGGGCATTCAGCAAGTCATCCTGTTCCACGCCGTCCCCTGTCTTAAACTTGTTTGCCATCAGATTCGCATCCTGCTCCATTGCGGAAAGAATACTGAAATTTTTGGCTGTCAAGAGATAATAACTGTCCTGCGCCACACCTACGGTTATGCTTCCAACCATACTTGCCGCCGTAACCTCCGTTACGCCTTCCGCTGTCAAAGCATCTTTGGCCTGTTCCAATGCCTCGGCATCCGTGATAGGTGTACCAGCCTCCTCCGCCTGAGCTTTCAATTCGCTTGCACGGGTTGTCAGCTTCGCCTGATAGTCCTTATAAGCCTTCACCTTTTCGTTCTGTTGCTGCACAAACAAATCATATCTGAAATCACCCGGAAAATCAAACTGCTCATCACTGACAGCATCATCTCCGGTAAACATGATAACGCCTTCCCTATTTTCAGCGGTATAACCGCTTGTAAGAATATCGTTAAACTTCTGGGAAAAAGTTCTGATCCATTCATTCATCTGATTCATGTAATACGGAATACCCTGATAGGTAATGCTGGAACCGATATCCGCAGGCTTATTCATGCGGTCATTGGTAACACGTCTCGGGTTTTTCTCACCGTTTCCTGCCTTGGACAAGGTAAAGGTATAGGAATAAACTGCCTCTCCATTCTCGTCATAGGAGCAGGTATAAGTCCATGAATCATAGTAAAATTCCTGATTGCCCAGATTGATAATGCCGCCCTGGTCAGAAAGATTACATTTATTCAAATCCTGCAGATATTCCCGTCCTACCTGGACGGTAACGGTATCATGAAGAAATCCGTCAGCATCCGTTGTTTCTCCCACATCCGTAACAGTGCCATGGAAATTCTCGCCATTATTACCGTCTCGCATTTCTACCAGACCTCTTAAATTGCCGCCCATTGCCGCATTATTAAGATTAAATCTCTGACCGTCCTCCCAATACACATCATACAGACCGTCAATATCTGTCTGGTTCACTTTCTCATAATTACGCCTTGCAACACATTCCAGCCCTCGATATTCATTGGTATCTACCAAAAGCTGTCCCCCTGCAATTTTTACAAGGAAGCGGTTGCCGCCGGTCTCTCGCTCAGGATTGTTGGCATCCGTAATGGGAACTTCCCTTATCTCAACATCCACGATTTCCGAAAGTTCATCTATCAAAAGGGTTCTCCTGTCCCGCAGTTCGTTTGCCTTAAGTCCGGTTAATTCAATGGTGTTAATCTGCTTATTCAGGGTGGCAATTTCCCCCGCAAGAGAATTAATCTGGTCAACCTTTAACTTGATTTCCTGATTGACATCCTTCTGCATTGCTTCCAGATTGCCTGCCAAACCATTGAAATATTCCGTCAAATCTCCGGCACATCCGATAAACTGAGCCTTGGCATTCACGCTGCTGGGAGTTTTTAACAACTCCTGTATACCCTTTATCATCATTTGGTCAAAAATCGTCTTGAATCCGGCATTGTAACCGGTATCTTCAAAGTATGTCTCAATCTGCTGAGTATAATACTGCTTCATATTGTACTCACCAAGTCTGGTATTATTCTCCCAGAACTTGCCGTCATAAAATTCATCCCTGATGCGCTCAATTGCCAATGTCTCAACACCAGCGCCCGCACAGCCGTAGGCTTCAAATACACGCAGGGCATTGCATGCCTGCTGGCTCACCTGCTGCCTGCTGTAGCCTTCCGTATGCACATTTGCAATATTATTGCTGGTGGTGTTTAAAGCGGCATTACTGGCTAACAGCCCCGTATATGCAATATTCAGTCCAAAAAATTGTGATGGCATGGCTGCCTCCTTACTATACTCCTAAAGTATTGAGAATGTGTTCCAGCATCTCATCAACCACATTGATATAACGGCTGGATGCATTGTACGCGTTCTGGAATTTTATCATATTGGAAAGTTCCTCGTCTGAAGAAACTGCTACCACCTGATCCCTTGCAGACAGAGTGGACTCTACGGTATTCTCCTGATTCTCATAAATGCTGCGGAATACCGAGCCTGAGTTTGCCACCTGCGCTACCAGGTCAATATAATAACCGTTAAATGAAGTTAACTTTCTCACATTGGGATTTAAGGTATAAGCCTCTTCCGTAAATGCCTTTTTCAAAGCTTCCACCGTCTTCTTATCCACCTTGTCTTCCGAACCGTCCTTCAGTCGGAATCCTAAGCTGGAAGGCTTCTGCATCAACTCTGGATTCACCCGGAGATTGTTTATGGTGTAGAGCGTATCCTGCTGCTCCAAGTCCTCTTCCACATAAATCCAATACTCTCCCGTGTTACCGTTTGCATCGGTTGCCGTCACCTTCCTATAACCGTCCGTGGTGTACTTGGTAAACATCTGGAGAGGTCTTCCGTCCTCTGCCCTCATATAACCGCCCACGTCATCCTTGGCATAGCGCACATTACTCAGCAAAGCTTCTGTAGTTCCGTCCTCAAAGGTCACATTACTCAACGTACCTGTTTCTACTCCAGCGGCAGTTGCCAGAATATCGTTAATCTTGGAGCATACATTGTGCACCAGCTGGTCAAACTCCGCCTGAACATTCATAATAATCGATTGGGAAATGTCGTCATAATTATTTCCCTCAATATCGCTGTAATTCGCCCTGTGGTCGCCTCTTGCCAAAAGCATGGCCTTCAGTCCGCCCACATCAGTCCCCAAATCGGAGGAAATTTCAATATTTAAATTAAAGACTTGCGCACCGTCAATGTTATATTTTCTGGTTCCGTCCGGCAACACCCTGTATGATGCATTCTGTGGCCAGAACGGTGTGTAAAATCCTGTGGATGCATCCACATCCATATCTATTTCATAGCACATGCCGCCTTTTACGAAATCAACGCCCTCTATCTGTACGGATACATTTCCAAGAGCATCTTCTTTCCAAGACATATTGGTCAGCTCTGCTAATTCATCCAACATTCTGTTTCTGGTGTCCCGAAGATCGTTGGGATGCTCTATCCCGCCTACTTCAATAGAGCGAATTCTATCATTCAGCTCCAAAATGGCA
>WFLX010220644.1_pt1 | contig 10037 bp, 8 predicted proteins | sample 4967041 | NCBI WGS metagenome assembly WFLX01 (sample SAMN12857096, study PRJNA449069) | gut metagenome | isolation source: stool from male and female vole | host: Microtus ochrogaster | place: USA:Florida | collected 2017
AGATATAGGGCCGCCTTGCGGGCATCGGTCGGCGCGTCGGCCGACGGCGGATTTTTGGCCAGGATTGAGTCTACGAGCTCAAGCGTCAACTCGGTCTGCGCCTTTATTATGCCGTCTTTGTCCTGCCAGAAATGAGTAAGGTCCTTGCGGGCTGAAGCGGGGTTAAAGTTCAGGACAATCAGGATGATTATAGTGATAATGCGTATCATTTTGACGTATGGGGGTGCCTTTAGTGGCAGCCATGATGCGAATTTAAGTATAAATCCGGAGTTTCGCAATTCACGGCATGGAGCTTTCTTTGAATGATAATGAATGATGGCGTCGCCTCGCCGAGGGTCCTCTCCACTCTATCGGACCTGTCCCCAAGCGCAGCATCTCCGATGCTGCGCTTGGGGTTATTCACAGCGTCGCACCCTCCGGGCGCTTTTTCTTTTTAACTAAACCAATCTGCAAATCGGGGATGGCGTCGCCTCTCCGAGGCTCCTTTCCACTCTCGCGGACTTGTCCCCAAGTTTGCATCTCCGATGCTGCGCTTGGGGTTGCATACGGCGACGCACCCTCCGGGCGCTTTTTCATTTTAACNAAACCAATNTGCAAATCGGGGATGGCGTCGCCTCNCCGAGGCTCCTCCCNACTCTCGCGGACNTGTCCCCAAGCTTGCATCTCCGATGCTGCGCTTGGGGNTGNTNACNGCGTCGCACCCTCCGGGCGCTTTTTCTTTTTAACNAAACCAATNTGCAAATCGGGGATGGCNTCGCCTCGCCGAGGCTCCTCTCCACTCTCTCGGACCTGTCCCCAAGCTTGCATCTCCGATGCTGCGCTTGGGGTTGTTCACNGCGTCGCACCCTCCGGGCGCTTTTTCTTTTTAACTAAACCAATCTGCCAATCGGGGATGGGAGCGCCGGAGGCGCGATGCTGTCGTAGCTCCGGGTGCAACGTCGGAGACGTAAACCCGGAGAACGTTTACCGACATTCTGTAAAGGAGCCTCGGAGAGGCGACGCTCCATAAGGGTAGCCAACCCCTCCGGAAAGGGTGTGTAATAAGAAAATGTTTGTTGTGTGACAAAAATGTAACTTTTTCTCGAAAATTTTATTTCGCTGTGGNTCAATACAGTAACAGATGCTGTAACAGGTATGTGATTAAATTAACATATTTTAAATCCATAAAAGTTTGGAAAATTGAATTCTTCGTACCTTTGCAATGTAATCACAAAACAAACAGGTCACCGACCGACAAAAACAAAGAATCGTTTCACTACTCAAAAATATCCGTCATTATGGAAGCAACCACTTTTCAAAGCCGTCTGATGAGCCTCCAGGCCAACCTTCTCAACTTCGCGTATATGCTGACGTCGAACCGCGACGACGCTTACGATCTTCTTCAGGACACGACGCTCAAGGCGCTCGACAACCGCGAGAAGTATGTAGACAACACCAATTTCAAAGGCTGGGTGTTTACCATAATGCGCAACATCTTCATCAACAACTACCGCCGCGTGGCACGTTCGGCCACGGTGATTGACCAGACCGAAGACTGCTACCATCTGAACCTGTCGCAGGACAGCGGGCTCGAGACGCCCGACGGNTCGTATGCCGTATCGGAAATCACGGCAGCCATCAACGAGTTCCCGGAGAAATACCGCGTACCGTTCTCGATGCACGTTCAGGGCTACAAGTACAACGAGATAGCCGAGGAGATGAACCTGCCGCTGGGCACGATCAAGAGCCGCATCTTCTTCGCCCGTCAGGAGCTTCAGAAACGCTTCGCCGACTACCGCTAATCGCGGCGCGGCCAACAGGCCCGGCTGACGGAGCCGGACCGGAAACGAACAATGAAAGGTAAGAAAGATTGATTAAAAGGTTAAAGATATAGATTGATTAATAAGGTATTAATGATTGGTTAAGNTAAAGCCTNACTTGGTCTCAANATACTACCGACAGACACGCAAAGCTATGGAATAGACTCTTTAGCAANATATATGATAATTACTATGGTATTTGACAGCGCCCCGGCCGAGATGGTCGGGGCGCTGCCACGTTATATTGATGATGAAAACCATTTTGTCAGGTGAAGGCGAGCAGGGCAGCCATGACGAGGACGGCTACAGCCAGAATGGCATAGAGCGTGCGCGCGGCCCACATCGGCATGCGGTCGGCTATCCATCGCACATTGGGCGAGCCGAAAAACCATCGGCTGCCGCGAAGCGACGCGTAAAGACAAAGCAATCCTCCGGCGGCAAATATCGCTGCAAGAAGCATGGTGAGCCCGTCGGGAGCCGGGGGCGGAACTGATGCCATAGTTGAGCGAATTAGTCGGGAGTGGTTAATGTGAGCGTGCGGGAGTCATCGGGATTAACCGTCAGGTCAANTCTGACGGTCTCCTCAGGCAGTAGCGGCTCGATGCGTTCGGGCCATTCGAGGAAACACGGATTNCCTGAATCGAAGTAGTCGTCGATACCGATGTCATAGGCTTCTTCGGGCGACTCGAACCGGTAGAGGTCAAAGTGGTAGAATGTGCGTCCGGTGGAGTCTGACTTGTATTCGTTGACAATCGAGAACGACGGTGAGCCGGCCAGATCGCTGGCTACTCCAAGTTGGCGGACAAGTTCGGCGATGAACGTCGTTTTGCCCGCACCCATTCCGCCATAGAAGGCGAAAATAGTGTTATTGCCCATAGCGCCGAGAAACTCCCGGGCAGCCCGGGGNAGGTCGGCANGAGTGGGTATTTCAATCGTTGTGGTCATATATATGCAGTTGAGTCTGTAGTTATTATTGTTTGCGAGGTGTTAGGGTGACGAGCGGCAGGAGCATTTCCTCAAGTGAGATGCCTCCATGCTGGAACGAGCCGCTATAGAGCTGCACGTAGTGGCTCTGATTGTGACGATAGGTGAAGAAGTCGTGGCCGGAAGCGAAGATGTAGGTCGTGGCAATCTGAGGCGAGGGCAGTCCGAAATCGCGCGGCTGCTTTATCTCGAACACCCGACGCGGATTGTAGCCGAGCGTGCGTCCGAGTTTGTAGCGCAGATTGGTGTTGGTGGTTTTTTCACCGGCTACTTCCACTGGGGTGTCTACGCGTATCGACCCGTGGTCGGTGGTCAGCACTATGCGCCACCCCTTTTCGGCTGCGCGGCGCAGCAGCTCGGCGGCAGGCGAGTGACGGAACCACGAGAGGCTTATCGAGCGGTAGGCGGCTTCAGTAGGAGCCAGCTCACGCATCATCCGGCTATCGGTGCGCGCATGCGAAAGCATATCGATGAAGTTGAACACTACGACATTGAGCCGGTTAGACTCCAGATTAGTGAGGTCGCGCAGAAGGCGCTCGCCCGCCGGAGCGTCGTTGATTTTCGTGTAGGAGAATTTTATATCTCGGTGCGTGCGGGCAAACTGCGCGGCAATCAGTGGCTCCTCGTTGAGATTCTTGCTCTCGGGGGAGTCCTCGTCGACCCACAGTGAGGGAAACTCGGCCGCTATGCTTTCGGGCATAAGTCCGGAGAATATGGCATTGCGCGAGTATTGCGTGGCGGTAGGCAGTATCGACCATTGCACTTGCTCGCTGATGTCGAAACTGTCGGTCAGCAGCGGGCGGATAGCACGCCACTGATCGAAGCGGAAATTGTCGATGAGCACGAAAAGCACTTTTTCACCATTGTCGAGCAGCGGGATGACGGCTTTGCTGAACACATCGGGGCTGAGTGTCGGCCGTCCGGGGCAGCCGGGCTTCATCCACGACTGATAGCTGCGGCGCACAAATTTGGCGAAAGCCGCATCAGCCTCATCTTTCTGCATCTGCAGCAGCGGAGCCATATCGGCGGCTGCGGTGGTGTCGAGGTCTATTTCCCAACGGATGAGAGTGCGGTAAGTCTCCTCCCAGTCCTCGGCCGTGGCACTGCGGTTTATAGCGTCGGTTATTTCCGCGAACCGGCTCCGGTAGGCATTGGCCGCCGACGCCGACTGGAGTTCCCGCGAGTGAAGCAGTTTTTTGACCGAGCTCAGCAGCTGGCGAGGATTGAGCGGTTTGAGCAGATAGTCAGCTATCTTACTCCCTACGGCCTGTTCCATTATGTCTTCCTCTTCGTTTTTCGTCACCATGACAACGGGCACGTCGGGGTTGGCGTCCTTGATGCGCGTGAGCGTCTCAAGGCCGGAAAGTCCGGGCATATTCTCGTCGAGGATTATGAGGTCGAACGGCTTCTCGGCAGCCAAAGTCAGAGCATCGGCGCCGTTATTGACCGTTGCGACGTCGTAGCCTTTCGAGTTGAGGAAAATGATATGGGGCTTTAGGAGATCGATTTCATCGTCGGCCCATAGTATTCGATAGCTGTTCATCGGCTTTGTTGTTTCGGGGTTGCAACGGGCATAGCCGGTCGGGGCTGGGGACGGAGTCGGCGCGTCGGCCTTACGGTAGGCTTGCCTGAGGGTGGAGGTGGAACGGGGATATCAAATTCCGGAGTATCTTCCGGCGCTTCTTGCATAGTCTTTTCGTTGGTGATTTCCGGAAGCAGCAGGCACTCTTCGGCCTCGGTGGGATATTCGTCGGGCGGAAGTACGGTCTGACGCACCTGCTCCATGCGCTGACGAGCCAAGCCTTCGAGGTAGTCGCGCAGGGAGTTGCCCCGCGCAAGCAGGCTGTCGAAATCGGCGCGGGCCATGACTATCGGGGCCGCTCCGCTTCCGGGCGGTATACCGCCACCGGTCTCGAGCAGCGTGCGGTAGGCGTCGGCCTCCTCACGGTTGTCGAACCCGCTGACGGCAATCAATCCGAGGCGGCCGAAGCGCATCTTCTCGAGGTCGAAATCAGCGGTGGAAAAAGTGTTGAAATTGAAGCGTGCCAGGTCGAAAAGCAAGGTGTTGGCGTCGGTGGTCAAAGCGTTGTAGACCACCAGCACCACCTGCGGACCGTCGGTCTCGGTGGGCGTAAATTCGTCGTCGCCGGGGGCTGCAAGGGGAGCCGTATCGGGGTCGGCGAGCATGCGCGTGTCCCATTCGATACCGCGCGGGTTGCGCGAGGTTGCGGCCAGTGTGTCACCGCGCTCTATGCTGCTCACGTAGGCCGAGGCAATCGGCGAGACATCGCTGTCGGGGTAGCGGGCGGTGAGTTCTTTAAGAGTCGATGTGAAGGCCTTGCTGTCGTTTTCTTTCACATGGCTGAGAGCCTCGAGAAACATGAAACGGGGCATGAGGCGCGTCATAGGATAGTCGGTCCTGACGGTCGAGTAAATGCGATGGAGCGTAGCATTGTCGTCGGTCATATAAGCCTGATAGGCTACGGCATACAAGCTATCTTCGACCTGNGACATTCGCGAGAGTTTAGTCAGATAATTAGAATCGGACAGCGTTTCGCCATAGGCCGTTGAAGGATATTCGGTCACGATAAGATTGCGGTAACGGTCGGTGCGCTCGGTGTCGCCTGAAAGGGCGGAGAGTAGATAGAGATTATAGGCGGCATCGAGGCGACGGTCTGACGAGGGGAAGCGACGCATAAGCGTTTCGAGGTTCTGTATGGCTGTCGGATAGTCNCCAAGACGGTCCTTGAGAATGATACTCATATTGTAAAGACCGTNTTCCACAGCCTCACGCGCTTTTCCTACGGCGACGGCATCGGCCGGTATCTGCGCGAGATAATAGTCAGGCGATTCGGGGTCGGCCCTGCGGGTGAGTGTCTCGCGGNCGAGCTTAGTAGGGGTGTCGGACGGGTCGGACAGGTCAGAGTGGTCGGTCGTGTCGGATGGGTCTGAGTCTTCAGCGAATGTCTGGGTCGAGGTCTTGTCGGAGCGGCGCCAGTCGTCTTCGAGCTTGCGGTTGCCCCACTGTTTCTTAAAGTCCGCGCGTCCGGACTTTACCGCTGTAGGATTATAGAAGTACCATGAGCGGTCGGTGTTAAGGGTGAAGTTGGCCGGGGTTGCTGCGGCTCCGTCGAGGCGAGCTATGCCTGAGTCGGCACCGGGCGCGTCGGCGCGACGCTCAAGGCGCTCATTGTCCTCGGCCTCGCGCTGACTCTTTCTGTAATCGGCTGCAAGGCGCCGCGCAATGGCAATCTGTTGCTCGGGACTCATGGCGCTCAGACGCAGCAACGAATCCTGAAGCTCGACGGTGCGGGCGTGGACGGCAAGCTCATCGGTCACCTCGCTTCGCTCGCGCACCGTGTTGTAGCCCTTAAAGTCGTCAGGCAGGAGAGTGAGCGCTTCGGCCAGACAAGGCTGCGCTTCGGTGTAGCGATGGAGGTCGAAATAGAGGTTGCCGAGAGCGGCCAGGGCGTAGCCTTTGTCGGCGCCTCCGCTCTCGGAGCCGGTTATGGCTTCGCGATAAGACTGTATGGCAGCAGCAGTGTCTGTCTTTGCAAGNTAGAGATTGCCTATGGCNTAGTAAATCTGGTCGAGATAAGGAGCGTTGACGGCATAGCGGGCTNTGGAGCGAAGCGATTTNATCTCGCGGTCGACGTCGGTCGAGGCGCACACTTCGCTTTGCCGCACGCGTGCGTTGATACGCATCCGGTTGTCGGCGCCCGACATTGATGCAACTTTGCCGAATGTGGTGTAGGCCGCTGTCTTGTCGCCGGTGGCGGCGTAGAGTTGGCCTAAAAGGAACGTAAGCCTGGGTTTCTGTATGCCTTTGGCGTGCTCTACGGCNTCGCTAAGCGGGCNAATAGCCTCGGAATAGCGCTGCTGACGAATCATCAGTCCGGCCTGATCGAGATTGTAGAGTTCGCGAAGGGCCGGTGTGGTAAGATGCTTCTCGCGTATGCTCCGTAGCGCCATTTCGGCTTCAAAGAGATGACCGGCGGCCAGATAGCTTCGAGCCATCCATAGTTTGGCTTCGGTGACGGTCTCGGGAAGCCAGGTGAAATGACGCGAGATGTAGTAGAACGTGGCGGCGGCGTCGAGAAACTGCCCGTCGGCATAGCGNCTGCGGCCNAGAAGCATCCAGGCGTTGTGGAGGAACGGATTATACTCCTCGCGACTCATCCACTCACGGTAAGCCGGGTCGGACCGCCGGCCGCGCCGGGGCGCCGGGCGGCGCGTTATGGAGCGGAGGCGTATGGNCTTCTCGGCTTTGTCAGACGAGCGGCTGAAGTCGCCCGACGGCTGGGGTGCCTGCGGATTCGCGCGTGCTTCGGCAGGGTGGATGTAGAGCAGGTGAGAAAAATCGTCGGAGTAGGTGCGCTCCATCTCGTCGAGAGTCTGGCGATAGTGTTCGTCGCCGTTGAAATAGACATTATAGCGTGTGATGAAGGCTGTGTAGTTGCGCGATAGCGCGGTGTTTTTCTTCATGCTGCAGCCTGCGAAGGCCGACAGTAGCGCCGCCGTTACGAAAATCTTTATCGAAAATCGGACTCTTGNCAGCATCGGACATCACACTTTGAGTTTCAGGAGCGGCGCGCGAGAGCCACGGCAATTCGGGCCACGGCATAGGCCGCCACCATAATCATCACAATCAGGGCCGACGAAGGCACATCAATAGCGGCACTGAGCAGCAGCCCGCTGACGCAGCACGTGAGCGATACGGCAACCGATAGGCCTATCATGGTCCCGAAGCGGTTGGTGAACATCTCGGCAACAAGCTGCGGGAGCACGAACATCGACATGAGNAGCATCACGCCCACCAGTTTGATGGTGAGCACTATGGCAACGGCTACGAATGCCGTCATCGTGTAGGTGATGAACCGCACGGGCAGACCCATGATGCGGGCGAAATCGCGGTCAAACGCACAAGCTACGATTGGACGGTAGAANGCCGNCATGAACGCCACGAGCAGGCCGGCAAATATGGCGAAGGTCCAGAGGTCGGCCGTCGATATGGTCAGCACGTTGCCGAAGAGAAATGAGTTGAGTTCCGGGACATAGCCGGGAGTGAGGAAGACAAACAGGATGCCTATGGCCATGCCGAGCGCCCACACGACGGCTATGGCCGAATCTTCGCGTATACGGTAGCGCGACGCCATCCACTCCACACCGGCCGACGCTCCGATAGCGAATGCGGCTGCCGACAGCAGCGGGTTGATACCCAGAAAGTAGCCCAGCCCGAGTCCGCCGAAGCACGCGTGGGTGATTCCTCCGCTTATGGCCACAAGGCGACGGACAACGATGTAGGAGCCAATGAGCGATGCGGCAATGGAAATAATCACCACGCCTATTAGGGCGTTGGTGAAAAAGGAGTAGTGGAATATGTCGAAAAATCCGGTCATCGGTCAGGGTAGAATGGGTTGTCGGGTTGGTGTCATGTGCCGGGACGCAGTGCACGGGCCTGGCGCTCCTCGGCCACAATCATGAGCAGCTCGTCGCGCACGTCGACCGGCAGTTCGATACCGCGCAGCTGTATGCTGCGTGCCCATCCGGCAATGTCGTGAGGCAGGAGCGTGAGCAGTACGCTCCGGAATTCTTCGGTCTCAGCGGCCGTGTAGTCGTCGGGCGTGCGTCCGCGGAAGCGGTCGAGTTCTTCGTCATCGTAATATTCGATGCCGGATGCCATTGCCGTCAGAAGCGAATCGCGCTCGCAGGTGATGTGCATGCCGCAACATTCCTCCTGAGTGGCTGCGGGAGAAGGTTCCTGCGGCCCTGAAGCGGGAGTGGCGTCAGGCTCACGACGGTGGAGAATGTAGAGTATGCCGCCTACGACGACAAGCGCCAGAAATATGTAGAGAGCAACTATCATCGTGCGAAACGTTGATTAGAAATCGTCGTCGTCATCATCATCAGGCTCGTCGTAGTAGCCCATGGCTGCGAGGGCGGCGTGCGCCTCCTCGGGGTTGAGGGCGGCGTCAATCATGGCGAAGCCGCAATGACTCAGATGCTCCCAGAATTCGGGATAGGATTTGTTGACGGCCTCGACGTCCTTGATGACGATGCCCGGAATGTAGGCAGCAATCGGAGCGAGAGCCATAGCCAGACGATGGTCGGAATAGACGTCGAATGGTGGAACTTCGGTCACTTTACGAATCTGGCGCTCCCACTCCAGCCCGTCGGGCAGGGCGCGCACCATAAGCCCGAGTTTATGGAGCTCGGTCGCTATAGCCTCGATGCGGTCACACTCCTTGATGTGAAGCGATTCGAGCCCTGAGAGATGGAATGGAATGCCGGTCAGGGCGCAGGTCACCGCGATGGCGGGCGCCAAATCGGGCGTCTCGGTCAGGTCGGCGTAAAGACGGCCGTCGATGTCGGGCGACGGTGAGATGACGGCACCTTCGGGAGTATACTCGGTGTTTATGCCGATGCGGGCGAAGATTTTCGCGCAGTCACGGTCGCCTTGAAGCGAATCGGCCGAAAGTCCGGGGAGTGAAAACGTTCCCGACGTCATGGCACATAACTCATACCAGAAGGCNGCGGCGCTCCAGTCGCGTTCGGCGCTCTGGTTGACCGGGCGGTAGCTGCCGGTCGCCACNCGGATTTCAGGCAGCGAAAGGTCACACTCGATGCCCGCGCGTTGCATAAGGGCCAGAGTCNTNNTTATGTAGGGGAGCGACTGGACTTCGCCCTGCAGACGGAGCGTCANAGGCTCCTCGCCGAGCGGGGCGACCATAAGCAGGGCCGATATGAACTGGGAGCTTATCGAAGAGTCGACGGTGATTGTTCCGCCGGTCAGCCGGCGCCCGCTGATGCGGAGCGGCGGGAAGCCCTCTTCGCCGACGTAGCTTANCACGGCTCCCTGCGCCTGAAGCGCATCGACCAGCTCGCGGATGGGGCNGTGGCGCATTCGCTCGTCGCCGTCGATTATCACCTCGCGTCCCGGAGAGCAGGCATAGTAGGCGGTGAGAAAGCGCATCGCGGTGCCGCAGGCTCCGACGTTGATGGCGTTGGCCGATGATTCGATTGAAGAGCGGAGCACGCGGGTGTCGCCACAGTTGGCCACGTTGTCGGGGAGCGGCATATCGGGGGTAAGGGCGGCTATTATCAGGGCTCGGTTGCTGACGCTCTTCGACAGCGGGAGCGGTATTTCGGCATCGGGAATCTGCGTCGGTGGAAATATTCGGTAGTTCATGATTGCTTGTACGTAAATACTGAAAAGCGGACTTACAGTAGCGCAAAACCTGCTTTTGAGCAAAT
>WFLX010012668.1_pt1 | contig 10035 bp, 9 predicted proteins | sample 4967041 | NCBI WGS metagenome assembly WFLX01 (sample SAMN12857096, study PRJNA449069) | gut metagenome | isolation source: stool from male and female vole | host: Microtus ochrogaster | place: USA:Florida | collected 2017
TGATGAGCTTCTCTGACTGTCCTTCGGGATTGCCGAGCAGACGGTCTACGGTCTTGATGATCACCTTGATGAGGTCGATGTTCTTCCACTCATTGAAGCCACCGATGTTGTAGGTGTCGGCAATCTTTCCTTCATGGAATATGAGATCGATGGCGCGTGCATGGTCTTCTACGAAAAGCCAGTCGCGAACGTTCTCGCCCTTCCCGTAGACAGGAAGTGGCTTGCCATGGCGGATATTGTTGATGAAGAGAGGGATGAGTTTCTCCGGGAACTGGTATGGACCATAGTTGTTGGAGCAGTTCGTCACGAGTGTCGGCATGCCGTATGTGTCATGGTATGCGCGTACGAAATGGTCGCTGCTTGCCTTGGATGCGGAGTAGGGGGAGTGAGGGTTGTATTTGGTAGTCTCGAGGAAGAACTCAGTGCCATAAGCCATATCATCCTCGCTTGACGCCTTGGTGGTGAAAGGAGCAGGAACACCCTCTGGATGTGTCAGCTCAAGAGCTCCATATACCTCGTCGGTAGAGATATGATAGAAGAGTTTTCCTTCATACTTTGATGGAAGGGATTCCCAGTATTCTTTTGCTGCTTGCAACAAGGCCAATGTACCCATCACATTGGTGCGGGCGAAGGTGAATGGATCCTTGATGGAGCGGTCTACATGGCTTTCAGCTGCCAAATGGATGATGCCGTCGATCTCATATTCCTTCACGATGCGGCGCATCTCGTCGAGGTCGGCGATGTCGGCACGCACGAAAGTATAGTTTGGCTTGTCCTCGATGTCCTTTAGATTGGCGAGGTTGCCTGCATAAGTCAGCTTGTCGAGGTTGACTATCCTATAGTCAGGATATTTGTTGACGAAAAGTCGCACCACATGGCTTCCGATGAAGCCTGCGCCGCCAGTGATAAGAATGTTTCGCTTCATAATGAAAAATGATATNTTAATTAGAGAGATTTTTAATGCACTTTTTCAGGGAATCGGTCCAATACGGAACTGATATGCCGAAAGTATCTTTTACTTTGGTTTTGTCGAGTACGGAGTATGAAGGACGTGTGACTGGAGAGGGGAACTCATCGCTATGGCAAGGCTGGACATTGCATCCCTTATTGCCTGCTATCTCTGCGATCATCTTCGTAAAGTCATACCATGAGCAGACACCCTCATTGGAATAATGATAGATTCCTTCATTGCCATCGATCTTTCCTGTTTCGATGATTTCGAAGATTGCATCTGCAAGATCCTGGGCGTATGTAGGTGTACCTACTTGATCGAACACTACTTTCAGCTCAGGCTTGGTAGCTGTGAGATTGAGCATGGTCTTGACGTAATTCTTGCCATATTCTGAATATAGCCATGCAGTGCGGAAGANCAANGATTNAACCCCTGATTCCTCAATNTGCTGCTCGCCGTGGAGTTTGGTCAGTCCATATACACCTGTCGGATTGGCAGGTTCGGTTTCAGTGCGCGGGGTGTTGCCAAGCGACCCTCCAAATACATAATCGGTAGAGACGTGTATGAGCGTGCCATCGTTGGCTTTCACAGCGTCCGCAAGGTTTCTGACAGCCTTTGCATTAAGCACTTCGGCAAAGTCTGCATCACTTTCTGCCTTATCTACGTTGGTGTAGGCAGCACAGTTTATAATGAGCTTAATGTCATTNTCTTCGACCATTTTCTTGACGGCTGCAGGGTCTGTGATGTCAAGTTCTGCTACGTCGGTGAAAATGTATTCGTTGTCCGTTTTCCGTTGTCCGTTTTGCGAACTATTTTTGACAGCATTGCGGATGCAAGTTCCAAGCTGGCCATTGGCTCCAGTGACAAGTATATTCATATATGCTGATATATTAATGAAGTATTATTTTATAACCATTTATTATCCATAACCCAGGGTCTAATTCAGAGATAGAAGTGACTCTTTTGACAAATCCTGTCGGTGAGATAGCCTCAATAACGTCTCCTTCACAAAAATCAAGAATACTTGTTATTACGATTACATTGATTCGTTTTGTAATTTCTTGTGAAATGAAAGGGTTATAATAATCTACACTACCATTGACCCCCTTTATATAATGGGGATAATTGTCGGAAGTGGATTGAAGTCCATGCACATCCGACCCAATCTTTATTCCATTATTATAGTATCCTTTTTGGATAGGATTTCCCATTATCTCAAACCCTTCACTTGCCGTCACATTGATCATGCCTTTTTCAAGAGCATATTTTAGAATAGAATAGAGCATTTCTAATTTTGTGCCAGGGCATGGATACCATTCATTCCAACTGCTTATTCCCAAACGCGAAGGAGGGCTCAATTGCTCATCTATGCTATCTGTCTCAAGAATAGGGATTACCCACTGGTCGGGATAATTTCCCCCTTCTGACACTAATTTCCCAGGTAAGGAGTTTTTCCAACATCTTCGGTAGGCATGCAGATTAAAAGCTACCCATCCTCCAGCCGCAGCTGCTTCATCTATTCGTGATTTGAAGATTTTGAAATGTTTATCATTGAAAGTATTGTCAGGATCACTTTCTCCCTTATAGCCCGGTAGGGTAGTGCCTTCTACAGCAAAACGAGCAGCCGTGGAGAGCATTGGAGGGGTATTATAAAAAGGGAGAGTCACATCAGAAAACCCATATTTGAGATATTTCTGTATTTCTTTTACTAATGCGTGAGAAGAAGAAGTGTTATGCGTCACAAAAGTGCGCATATTGATACCGAAATCGTTAGCTCTTTTTGCTAATTCGCCCCAAGCCCATTCGCTGTCGAAATCGGGGTTGTACATAGCAGGCTTTTTTGTGTCATAGTGTCCNGCATAGGGCTTTATATACCTGGATTCAGTTTCCACCCACCCTGCATCAGCAAGGTGATATTGTTTGTGAGTCTGGAGGTCGTAGATTGAAACGCTCGAGGCAGGATTTGCACCGGGAGTGTTCTCCTTAAGAAGCTTTTCTGCCAATGGAGCGTGGATACTGTCTACAATCCAATTATTGAGGATTTCCCCGAGGCACTCCATAGAATGACCCATCACTTCCCATCCCTTTACATCTTGCAGGAGTCGGGCTGTTTTGCCATTCTCGTTAAGTTCCGGTGGCGTGGACGACAGGCCTGCGCGACGCCCTTCGAGTGCTATATTCCCCCGCAAGCCCAAGCTTTCAAGGAGGGGATATAGAATAGATAAATATCCGTAGTTGTTGACTCCATTTGCCGAGGAATATATCTGGCCGTCGATCGAGTCATCGTCGATAATAGAGAAGATTCCTGGATGGGTCCATCTGGTGCCGTCAGATTTCCAAGCTCCTAAAATGCTTAACTGTTCAAGTTCTTTATCCTCATAGTTTTGTATATCCCACTCTTCTCCATAATTTGGCACAATCTCAAAGAATCCATCTGGAATTTCCAATGTCCATCCCATGCTGTCGATAGGAGAAGAAGGATACAATTTGCATCTCTTTCCATCAGCATCGAAGTCTGCATTAAGATTTACAGTATTGGCTGAGTCTTCTTCATTTAGCAGATAAGGAGTAGAGAAGTCAGCGTATCTGATAGGGAGTGCTCTTCTGATTATTCCATTGAAAGATTCAGGAAGAGAGACTGTGATTGGCTTTAAGATGAGTCCGTTGGAAGAAATTACCAAACTTGAATCCACAATGAGGTCGGCATTGGAAAATTCTTTGGTGAGTGCCCAAGAAGAGCAACCAAAAAGAATCACCAGAGAAGCCAGTGCCTTTTTCATCTGCTGCCAATTAAGATATTTGCTCCAAGACCTTTTTAAAATCGTGGGCAATCACATCCCAAGAATATCGATTGAAGATATCTTCTCTTATTTTAGCTAAATTTTTCTCATCTTTTGGCGAATCAAGAAGGGATAGAATCCTTGAATTGAGGAGCTCTGAATTGTCGGTAGATATAAGATTGTCGCCAAAGAAAGTGAAGTCTTCCATTGCAGTCTTATCGTTGCAGATCACCGGGACGCCGCATGCTCCCGCTTCGAGAGGAGGAATACCAAAACCTTCAGCTTCCGATGGATACACGAATAGTCTGGCTCCTCCATACCATTTCAATAATTCTGCATAAGGAATGCTGTCGAGAATATGGATATGACTTTTTAATTCATCGTTGCATTCTTCATAAGCCTTTTCAAACAATGGGTCAGGAATAGACTTTACTCCAATCAGCACTAATTCTATCCCACGCTTGTCGAGCCGTAGCTCCTTATACGCATTCAGAAGAGTGACTTGCTTTTTTCTTGGCTCAAACCGGCTTACATACAGGATGTAGTTGGAAATGCCAAAAGTGTCACGAATGTAATCTTCGCATGCTTTCGGGTCGAGCTTTCTGAAGTCATTGCTCACTCCATTGTGGGTGATGTAGATATCCTTTTCTGGAATTTTATATACATCAGAAATTCTATGTTTTGAATAGTCGGAGACTGTGAGAAGCAGATTTGCTCTTTTTGCAGACTCTTTGAAGAGGAAATGGCGCGACAATCTGTAGGTCAACGGGAAGAATTNAGGATAATCTTCAAAAAGAATGTCATGTACGGTCACAATTGTCTTGCACCCTTTCACTCTGGGGGCGATATATTGGAAATGAGCTAAATCAATCTTATGCTTCTTGATGATGCGAGGATATTCTATCATCAGACGGTAGAGTCTTGAATGATCGCCCAATTTCACATATTCGATATTTTTCTGATTGCCAAAAATTCTCTTGATATTCGCAAGGTTTTGAGCTGCGAATACAAAAGTAATATCATTGGATATTCTGATGAGTGACTTATAGAGCCAACGAATATATGTGTTGATTCCTTGTGTCTCTCCTGCATCAAAGCAGTGGCAGTCGACTAATAATCTCATTTCGAATGGGTTATTATTGATTTTAAGAATTTGACAGTTTTTATCCTGCAAATTTGATATTTTAGGTTTAATTTTCTGGGGAGAAGATTTTTTTCTCCTCTCCATGCTTTTTCCCTTTCCATCACCGATGCCTTAATATTATCGGTAGATGCCCCCTCAGCTTCAAGAAAATCTACAATTGTCTCATTGATATAAGAGAATGTCTCTTTATTGCGCCAAGCGTTGTAGAAGAAATCATAATCAGCACTTAGCCGGAAAGAAGTGTCGAATGGATGCTCCTTATGATACGATGATTTTATGAAAGTAGCCTGATGGCAAATGGGCATCTCCGTTTTCAGTGATTTTAGTGCCTTGGGCGAAGCATGCTTCACATTGCCATTGGAATAACATCTATCCCAGTGGCCTGAGACGATTGTATGCTCTCCAAGATGTGGGGCTACTGAAGCAAGAACGTTGCAATCGGCAAATTTATCACCTGCATTCATAAAGATTATATAGTCGCCCGTAGCACAAGCTATCCCTTTGTTCATGGCATCGTATATCCCCTTGTCTTTTTCGCTTACCCAGTATGTGATTTTATCTGCATATTTTTGGATTATATCCACGGTGCCATCCTTTGAAGCTCCATCTATCACTATATACTCCACGTCAGGGTATGTCTGATCAGCCACCGACTTGATTGTCTCCTCAATCAAGCTGGCAGCATTGTAACATACAGTGACTACAGATATCTTCATTTTTTATCTAAAATTTCTTTGTANAGACTATAAATTGCATCGGAATTGGCTGCAGATGAAAAATTCTTTTCGGCGGCTGTTTGTCCATTTTCAGCAAGCTTTTCGAGGGTTTCTCTGTCTTTGATAAGAAACTCCAACTTATCTGCCAAAGATTTTGTATTTCCGCTTTGGTAGATAAGGCCTGTCTGCCCGTCTTTTATTATTTCTTTATTTGCTCCTCCATCTGATGCCAATACAGCAAGACCAGCCATCATGTATTCCACCGTCGAGCGCCCAAAGGCCTCATTCGAGGAGGCCATGACTCCAATATCCATTTTCGTAAGCAACTCGGGCACATCATTGCGTCGACCGGTCAGTGTGACGTATTCCTCCAGACCATGAAGCTTGATGTAATGGGATATTATTTCATCATAATTGCCTTCGCTATTGCCTACTATCGAGACATGAAGATTTTTAATGCCGCGCTCATTGACAAGGATGTTGATGGCTTCAATAAGTTCCATCTGCCCTTTATTAGGCCGGATTAGCCCAACGATGCATATTTCTATACGTTCGCGATTTGATGGCTGCCGTTTGGGAGAGGGCTTTATGCCGTTGTAAATGACTCTGATGTCCTGATTCCCAATCCAAGGGCTATAGTGCTTTTTGATGCTGTCAGATATGGCTATGAAAGTGTTGTCGCCTCCGTAGATCACTTTCTGAAACCACTTGCCAAAAGGAGTCTTCATTCCATAATCGAGGTCTCCAAATTCTCTTAGATGCCATACGTGGGGCTTTCCAAGTTTCTTAGCAATATATGCCCCGGTGCTGATTGTGCTGGAATTGGAATNTATGATATCAAAANCNAAATNNGCTATNGCCTTCGTTGCANCNTTTNNNTATANGNNTGTGCGNAGNTAGNTCAAAGCCNCNNTCTNTGNATNNTNATGNTNNTCAAATCTTATTTTTNCACTNAAAATGCGCGATGCCATGCTTTTCGAGCTCCAGCCCTAAGTCATTGCCATTTTGTATCTCATAATCTGGCATCAAGACGAAAGGGACAATTCCTTTTTCTCGAAGTTCCAAGATCAATTGAAGTAAAGAATTGTTGGCTCCCAACAGTTCCCTGTAGTGAGTCACAAACAATACTTTTATATCCTTCTGATCCTGCATCACGATAGAATTTAATAGGTCTGGTCAGAATTCAAATGGGGAATCGAAATCTGCAAGCAATGGATGATGCTTGTCTTTCTCCGATAGGATGGCCTTCTCTAAATCGATATGCCAGTCTATTCCAAGAGAGGGGTCAAGCAGAGAAAGTCCGCCTTCCGATTCTGGATGATAGTAGTCGTCGCATTTATATTGGAAAATCGCCGTTTCGCTCAGCACTGCAAATCCATGGGCAAAACCATGAGGGATGAAAAACTGTATATGATTGTCTTCGCTCATCTCTACGGCTACATGCTTCCCATAAGTAGGGGATCCTTTTCGGATGTCTACTGCTACGTCAAGCACTTTTCCTTTGACGCATCTCACCAGTTTTGCTTGGCAGAAAGGTGGCTTTTGGAAATGCAGGCCTCTGATTACCCCAAAAGAGGAGCAAGATTCGTTGTCTTGCACAAACTCAACTTCGGCCACTTCATGGTCGAAAAGCTTCTTGGAGTAGGATTCAAAAAAGTATCCTCTTGAGTCGGTGAAGACCCTGGGTCGCAAGATTTTTAATCCTTCTATCTCAGTGTTGATTATTTCCATCTTCAGCAATCTTCATTAGGTATAGGCCATATTGATTTTTGAGCATGGGCTTGGGAATTAAGTACGGTTACTTTCATGATTTCATCACTTATATAGTTTCGCGTACTGTGCAGAAATAGCCTTCCAAGTATAATGCTTTTCAGCTATTTCTTTCATGCGTGCTCCATCAAGATCAATCCTGCCGATTATTTCCAAAAGATCATCCGCTCCCTTGAAATAATAAGCTTCATCTTTTGTCGTGGCGCGGTTGAATACCACATCGTATGAAATTATCGGAATTCCGAAAAACATTGCCTCCACAAGAGAAGGATTTGTGCCCCCGGCGCTGTGTCCGTGCACATATATCCCGGCATTGCTTCTCAGCGCATAGAGCACATCCAGATCGTAGATGGCGTTGAGCATTTTGATATTGGGATATTTTGAGAATCTCTCGCGAAGCTCTTGGGAGTATACGCTATGGTCCCAATTGCCGATATAGACCAAGGTCTTGTCAGACTTTGAGAAGGCATCGAGCACCATCTCGCAATTGTTTTCAGGCTCAATTCGGCAGACGGCAATTGCGTATTCGTTGGTCTGGAGTCCATATTTTTTCAAGACTGATTCTGCATACCCTTCAGGAAGATCTCTGATCACATGGTCGCCGCCATAAGCAATCAATTTAGACTCCTTCCCATATTCTTCAGCCACGTATTCTTGGATTGCCTTGTTGTCGGTGATGATGACATCGGCATATTTCACAGCCATTGCCTCCGACATCTTGAGGATTCTTTTTGCAAACTTTCCCCATTTGTCGCGCTTATACTCCATTCCATCTATGTTGATGATGAGTTTCTTGGAATTAAGCAGGTGGAATACGGGAAGGAAAAGGCATCCTGACACTCCAAGCACAAGGATCACATCATATCCGCCAAGCACCTTGCAAAGGGAGAGTATATCGTATGGTACTGATTGAATTCCATTGGCTTTTAGAGGTATATATTTCAGAGTTGCCCCTTTATAATGCGGCAAAGTCTCCTGCATATCCTTGGCGGAGCAGAAAACCGTATATTCTACATCTTCAGGGCAATTATCGCCGAGAAGATTTTCGACAAGGCTTTCGAAGCCTCCATATTTAGCAGGGACACCTTGAGTGCCAATTATTGCAACTTTTGTCATCTTTCTTAAGACTGGAACAGACTTTCTTAGGGTCTATTCAAGATTAGATTGGTCAGTCCATCCTCCTCTAATTAACGCTCAAATCAGAATGATATTGTGTGTCTAATTCTCCTTTTGCAATATATATTCCGGTGATGTAGGGGAATAGCCAAGAATACCATGTCGGGTATGCTCTTTGGAGAAAGCAGAGACAAACNATTATTAAAAAAGAGATTGTATACCTGTAGTCAGGCTTTTGAGGAATAATACTAACGTAAAGCAGAAATGATAAGATCACCCCGATAAGTCCATAGTGGATGGAATAAATCTTAAATCCAGCTCCGCCTACAAGGTCCATATTCGTTTTGTTCTTAACTCCTACTACTATATCCCCTTTTTTCACTGCTTGTGAATAGACAAAATCAGTATCGTTATAGTATCTGTTGTTGCCTTTAATGCCTTGGCTTTCATCTTTCTCCAGACGGCTGATGATGAGTTCGTAGAGGGTATTGTCTCCTCCAGCCCAGTTGAGTGCTCCAATTACGATTATGGCACCAGCTCCTGCTACAGCCAATCCTTTCCAAATAGAATTAATCTTCATCAGACAGTAGCCGCCAACGAGAAGGAGGTAACCCGCAAGAGAGAATGAGAAGAGCACAGCTAATAATAAAGACCACAGCCAAGGGCGCTCCTTAAATCTGAATCTATTGGCCATGATCATGAAAGTGCTCAAGATGGCCTGATGGCCAGGCTCTAAGAAGAAAGCATTGAATCTCTCAAAATGCCCATAATCAAATGTAGTCTTTAAGTAGAAGACATGATTCGTGTAGGTAGGATATGGAGGATGGTCGAAATTTCCAATGGATGGAAGTGTGATGAATAAGGAGACTGCATAGAACAGCAAGGAGATAGATATTAGAATTCCATACCATTTGGTGGTGAATCTAAGCAGATCTTCTTTATATTCCAGCGGCAGTTGCAATAAGTAGAACACCGGCATATACATCAAGAAGGTGACCACTCCCATGACAGCACCATCGATATATATGAACCATAAAGAAATGAGAGTGACAAGCAAAAAGATGATTCCTTCTCGTGCGCCGAGCCTGATTTTAATGGGCAGCGAGCAAAGGGAGAAAATCATCAAGACATTTATCACAATAAGAATGGGCCCCTGGTTTATATTGGCTGTTATCCACCAGTAGGTAGAAATAAGCAACCATAGAAGATTTGTTATTTTAAACAAGTTCCACATATCCGTCTGATCTTATTGTTTTTTTTATTTAATAGCATTTGAGAGCATGCCGAGTGATTCCTTTCTGGCTTTATCAAGCAGTTTGTTGACTTCATTATAATCGATGGCTGGAAGGTCTGGGATATCGGATGAGTGAGGCAGCAACATCCTTTCCGGAAGGGACAGATTATTTAATAATGATTGTGCCCTGTCTTTATTCTGCTGGAAAACAGCATAAAACTCTTTGTTGAATATCAATGAGAATATCAAGCCATGGTAGGATGATGTCACTATCACCTTTGCACCATGTATGAGCCTTAAAAACTGCTCTGGATCAGCATTCT
>WFLX010025255.1_pt1 | contig 10035 bp, 9 predicted proteins | sample 4967041 | NCBI WGS metagenome assembly WFLX01 (sample SAMN12857096, study PRJNA449069) | gut metagenome | isolation source: stool from male and female vole | host: Microtus ochrogaster | place: USA:Florida | collected 2017
GCTGCCGAAACGAATGTGCCCACGAATTTCCACGTCTCCTGTTTGCGAGGCGTCGAGCCGAGCCAGTAACCGATTTTGAGGTCGGTTACGAAACCGCCGGCCATAGAGAGTGCCGTACAAACCACACCGCCGATTACCATCGAGGCAACCATGCCGGAGGTGCCGCTGATGCCGACGCCGACGAAGATGGCNGAAGCCACAATCAGCGTCATCAGGGTCATGCCCGATACGGGGTTGGTGCCGACGATTGCGATAGCGTTTGCTGCCACAGTGGTAAAGAGGAATGCGATTACCGTCACTACAATCCATGCTACGAGCGCNTGCCAGAAGTTGTGGAGCACGCCGAGCCAGAAGAAGAGAAGCACGACGATGAGCGCTATAGTGATGTAGAACACGATATGTTTCATCGATATGTCGGTCTGCCAGCGCACGGACTTCTGTGTCGTGGCGCCGCCACCGAATTCACGAACGGCAAGACCGGCAGCCTGAGCGATGATACCGCGCGATTTGATGATGCCAATCACTCCGGCCATAGCGATACCGCCGATACCGATGAGGCGAGCATACTCCGAGAACATGGCGTCGGGCGTCATGGCAGCGAGTTCGGCCGAGCCGTAAGTGCCCATCAGAGGCAGAATCACCCACCATACGAAAGCCGAACCTGCGAAAATCACGAAGGCATATTTCAGACCGACGATGTAGCCCAGACCGAGCAGCGCGGCGCCGGTGTTGCAGCTGACGATGAGTTTGGTTTTCTCAGCCAGAGCCGANCCCCACGACGAAAGTGCGGTCGAAATGTTTTCGGCCCACACGCCGAATGTGGCAAGCACATAGTCATAGATACCGCCGATGAGCGCGGCAACTACAAGGGTCTTGGCCTGTCCGCCGGCATTTTCGCCCTTCGCCTGACTGCTCATGAGCACCTGTGTGGTGGCCGTCGCTTCGGGGAAAGGATATTTGCCGTGCATTTCCTTTACGAAATACTTACGGAACGGAATGAAGAACAATATGCCGAGAATACCGCCCAGCAGTGAGCTGAGGAATATCTCAAGGAAGTTTACCGTAATTTCAGGATAAGAGCCCTGAAGGATGAAAAGAGCCGGAAGTGTNAAGATGGCACCGGCCACGATTACGCCCGAGCACGCGCCGATTGACTGTATCATGACGTTCTGACCCAGCGGATGGTTCTTTTTAAGAGCTCCGGACAGACCGACGGCTATGATGGCGATAGGGATTGCGGCTTCAAACACCTGACCGACACGCAGGCCGAGATAGGCTGCGGCAGCACTGAAAATCACGGCAAGAATGAGTCCGAGAGTTACCGAATAAGGTGTCACCTCGGCATAGTCATGAGCCGGATGCATCACCGGGCGATAATCCTCGTCGGCCGCCAGTTCGCGAAACGCGCTTTCNGGCAGTTCGATGGGGTCGCCGTCTTCGTAGATTACTTTTTCGTTGGCTTTTTCCATTGATTGTATGTGTGATGATTTAATGATTGGTTACGACGCTGNGGGATATGGGCCGAACTACTGCTGCNCAGGGCGGGAGAGTATGTCGAGGNAATCGACGTAGACCTCGGTCACGGAGNGTTANNANGGTGTTACGGTCCTCCCATATACGGGTGCGGAGNTTGCCTTCGACGTAAAGTTTGGTTCCTTTGCGCACATACTTTTCAACCGTCTCGGCGTTGCGGTCCCACACTACGATACGGTGCCACTCCGTACGCTCCGGAATCTGATTGCCGGCAGCCGTGGTGTAGGCGCGCTCGTTTGTGGCCATACGGAACTCGGCTATCAGCCGCTCGCCGACATGACGCATCTCGGGGTCACTGCCCACATTGCCTACAAGTATTACTTTATTGACAGACATACTGCAAAGTTAATAAAAAATCCGTTTCGCNATCGGNCTGNCGCNNCAAAATAANTGCCTAACCTTTCAGACGNCCGCGGAGATAGGCGAGGGCGTCGCGCTGGATGGCTGATTTGAGGGCNGCGTTAAGCCCCATATATATTGCAGCGCCTACGGCAAGCTGTGCAGGCAGAAGTACCCACGGACTGGCTATAAGCGGTATCAGCGCAACCATNGCGAGGGCGGCAACCAACGCTTCCNCTGCATAGGGAATCGAATCGGTCACAAACTGCCGGCGCAGCCGCCACGATAGCGGCGCAGCAATCCACAGCGTGGCAACCCACGCAACCACACCGGCCACCACCTGGCCCCAGAGCATAATCTCGATGCCCCATGTCGGATTTCCGGGACGGGTCTCGGCGATGTAAGGCAGTGTAAGAAGTATGGCTATGACTGCTATACCGTCGCGCAACAACTCGGTCCAGACCATCANACCGGCCTTGCCACGCGACATGACGTAGTTGGCGTAAAGCTGCGTGAGGACGGTGAACACTCCCCTGACAAGAAGCAACTGAAACAGCACGATAGATGGATCCCACTTCGTTCCGAACAAGATGTGAAACAGCGGCGTGGCGACCACGGCCAGAAATATCATGGCGGGAAAAAGAACGTAGGACGTGAAGCGGTTCATCTTGGCCGTGGACGAAGCAAACTGCTCAGGGTCGTCCTGATACTTTGAAAGGACTGGCAGAAACGACGATGTGATTACGGCCGACAGACTCGAAATGCCCATCTTACTCCATTTGTCGCTCTGCGTGTAGTAGCCAAGCGACATAAGACCAACGATATTTCCAATGAAAAATGAGTAGATGTACTGGAACACGGTGTTGAGAAACGACGTGCCCATCATGCCGCTCCCGACGCGGAAAAACGAGCGAAGAGCCGCCGGCGAGAAACGCATATCGGGACGCCATCCGCCGGTGATCCACAGCACGGCCGACTTTACGGCGGCCACAGCTATGGCCTGCCACACAAGAGCCCACACTCCGAATCCGGTGACAGCCAGTCCGATACCGGTGATGGCGCCACAGAATAGGCCCAGCGAATTGCTGACGGCTATCATGCGCACCTCCATCCGCTTCATCAGACGATTGGTCTGGACAATGGCCGAGGCGTTGATTATAAACGTCAGCAGCATCACGCGGGTGAGCGGCACGAGCCGCTCGTCGCCCTTGAATAGGTCGGCAATCAGCGGCGCGCAGAAAAACAGGATGATATACAGCACCGTTGCCATGCCCAGATTGAACCAGAGCACGGTACTGTAGTCGGTCTGCGTGGGATTTTTTCGCTGTATTAGCGCATAGGAGAACCCGCTGTCGACAAACAGCGAGCCGAAAGCCTGAAAAATCAGTATGGCACCTATCAGGCCGAAATCGGTCTCTGAAAGGAGTCGGGCGAGCACCACGCCTGTGACGGCATAGAGCAACTGCGAGGCCACCTTGTCGACCACGTTCCATTTCAGAGTGCGCGCCACNCGCATCTTCATGTCCGCCTGTTCGCCCCCCGATGCCATTGCCTTGCGGGTAATCGTTTATTTAGGCAGGTCGGCCGAAACGGCTTTGACCATCTTCAATCCGCTGCGCGTCACCTTAGGCGTGCCGCGATATATCACCTTACCCGGGCCCATGCCCGAAGTNTTGAGCGATTCGAGCGNATAGCAATTGATTGTTCCCGTGCCGGTTATCGAGGCTTTCACGGTGTTGGCCTGCAAATCGTCGGCCTGTATCTGTCCGACGCCTATCAGTTTGAACTGAGCTGCTTTCGCCTTTCCCGACACGGCCACTATGCCGTTGCCCGTAATCAGTTCAGCCTCAAGATTGGTCACGTCGACACCGCGCACCGACAGCCGGCCGTTGCCAACGAGTTTAGCCTGAAATTTAGGCCCGGGTGACAGTGTGAGCACACGCACCGTCGAATCGCCATCGTTCTCGACCTTAGTCAGATACGACGAGTAGACGTGAATCGTCGGCAGTCCGGTCTCTTTAGTGTCGCGCAGTGTCAGTTTGATTTCAAGTTTTTCGTTCGACGGCTCAAACATCACGAGCGAAGCCTTCGACGGATCGCAGTCAAACACCACTTTTCCGGCCATCGACGGGTCGCAATGATAGTCAACATTTATTGCATCGACCACCTTCAGCTCATGAAATTCGCTGAAAGTCATCTCGAAATGCTCGGCCCGCGCCGTGAGAGCAAGCAAAGCNACAAGGAGTGTAATTAAAGGAGTTTTCATAGAATATAATGAGTGTCTTTTATTATGATTGTGAAGTGATGGAGCTTAAACGTTTTGCGTTGCGGGCAGCCGGCAGGATTTCGGTCTCGATGCGTGTGAGTATTGCCTCCAGCTCGTCGAACGTTGAGGCGCGAAGCATCTCGATGCGTGTTGAGCGGAAATCGGGGATGCCCTTGAATAGAGGCGATGCGGCAAGATGGCGACGAATGTGCAGTATGCCACGATATTCGTCGATGCGGTCGATGCTTTCGCGAATCTGACGACGGATGATGGCGAAGCGCTCCTCATCGGTGGCGGGAGCTACGTCGCGCCCTTCAACGGCAGCTTTTATGTCGCGGAAAATCCATGGCGCACCGATTGACGCCCTGCCCACCATCACACCATCGACTCCGTAGCGTGCAAACGCTTCGCGGGCAAGCTCCGGTGTGGTGATATCGCCATTGCCGATTATGGGGATATGCAGACGTGGATTCTCCTTCACGCGGGCTATCATTTCCCAGTCGGCCGTGCCGGTATACATCTGCGAGCGGGTGCGTCCGTGGACGGTAAGAGCCTTGATGCCGNAATCCTGGAGCTGTTCGGCCAGTTCGACGATTATGCGGTTGTCATGGTCCCAGCCCAAACGCGTTTTGACCGTCACCGGCACGCTGACAGCTCCGACCACCGCCCTCGTTATCTCAAGCATCTTGGGAATATCGCGCAGCAATCCCGCGCCCGCTCCCTTTCCGGCAACTTTCTTCACCGGGCAGCCGAAATTAATATCGATGATATCCGGAGCCGCATCCTCGACGATTCGTGCGGCCTCGGCCATAGTGTCGGGCTCACGGCCATAAATCTGAATGGCCGTAGGGCGCTCAGCCGGATCAATTGAGAGTTTGCGGGTGGTTGAGGCAATATTGCGTATCAGAGCATCGGCACTGACAAACTCGCTATAGGTCATATCGGCCCCCTGCTCCTTGCAGAGCAGACGGAAACTGCGGTCAGTGACGTCCTCCATCGGAGCGAGCATCACCGGGCGTGGACCCAAATCGATATCTCCTATTTTCATATTGTGATATTCGTGAATACTGTGCATGCGTAGCGTCGATGCGGCCCTGCGACAAAGCAGCGCAACTCGCACGTTACGAAATTAACGCTTTTACTCGGCCCTTGCAAGCCTCGGGCCCATTTTATGCATTTAATCTCTTCGCCATGACGGGAGGAATATGGTTACGGTCATCCGCATCAATCAGCAGAGCGTCAGCCATGAAAGTTTTTCGGGAGTCATCAGAGCCGCAGCTTCGCTGATGCGGGTACGACTGACTTCCTCAACGAGCGCCCGGGCCTCATCGTCGGTTAGAATCGTCGGGAAGTGGAGCAGACGGCGCCCTACAGCNATAGCCACTGACTCACGATTTTCGCCGCCTACAGCCATTTGACCCAGGAATTGGCGCTTCATGGCTGCGAGCTGCCGCTCGCTTACTCCATCGTCGGCCAGACGCCGCAACGTGTCACTGACTATTCGGCGGCAGCGTGCAAGGTCTTCGCGGTCGCAGCCCATATAGATGGTCAGTTCGCCACAATCGGTGAACCGCGCCGACGAAGCTTCTACGGCATAGACAAGTCCCCTCTTCTCACGCAACTGCACGTTGAGGAGCGAATTCATGCCGGGCCCACCGATATGGTTGACCAAAAGCTGTATTGCCGGATTTAAGGGCGAGTGAAGGCCCGGCAACCGGCAGCCGCCTACGGTGTGAGCCTGATGGCTGCCTTCGAGTGGTTTCACGCTATCAAACGGCTCCACAATCGGAGGCGTCGTCCGGTTTAATGATGCCGCCGCCGGGGAAAGGTCGGCGAATCGCCGCTCAACCACGCGCCACACTTTTTCGGGAGCATCCGGCCCGAGGTAGAAAAACACCATGTTTGGCGCTGTGTAGAATCGTGAAAGATAGTTACGGCAGTCTCTCGGAGTCAATCGCTCGACCGTGGCGCGGGAGCCGAGAATATTATGCCCCATCTCTGACCCGGCGAACAATAAATCCTCGAAATCATCATAGACGGCTTCAGAAGGCATGTCGAGGTAAGATGCGACCTCGTCGAGCACAACCTCGCGCTCGCGCACAATCTCCCGTTCGGGAAACTGTGAGTTGACCACCAGGTCGGCTATCAGCTCTGCCGCACGGTCGAGATTGCCGGTGGGAAATATCGAATAGACTACGGTGGTTTCTTTAGTGGTAAACGCGTTCAGCTCGCCACNGCACGNCTCNATCCGATTGATAATGTGGTAGGAGCGNCGNCGCTCGGTGCCTTTGAAAATCGTATGCTCGACAAAGTGGGCNAATCCCTCTTCGCCGGGACGCTCGTCGCGACTGCCGGCATCAACAGCCAGCCCGCAATACTCCACAGCCTCTCCATCGCGCACATGAACACAACGCAGCCCGCGACCGGTGATATAATATGAAATATTATCTTCATTCATAAGACCGCAAAATTACTAAATCCATTTCATCCACCCAACCCCCGGCGCTCCAATTAGCCTGCATGCTCTTAACCGACTGTTTAAAATCAGAAATTCCCCCGCCGGAGCGGAGGAATTTCATTGCGGTATCGCGTTCATCATCTTTGGCCCGTAGGCCTAAGAATGGAGCGGTCTATTAGAGTCCTTCGAGTTTGAAGGTTACGGGCAGGGTGAACCATACGTTCACAGCGTGGCCGTTCATCTTACCGGGAGTGAATTTCGGNAGTGACTTAACAACGCGCACGGCTTCCTTGTCGAGGTCGGGGTCCTTCGAGCGGGCAACGCGGACTTCGCCGATTGAACCGGTCTTAGTAACAACGAACTGAACAACTACNCGTCCCTGAATACCGTTCTCCTGAGCTACGCTCGGGTAGCGGAGATGGTCGGCAACCCACTTGAGGAGGGCGGTCTGGCCACCGGGGAACTGAGGATCCTGCTCTACTGACTCAAACACGTGGTCAGCCGGGGGTTCCGGAGATTTTTCCTCAACGACTACTACCTCTTTGTGTTCCTGTGCATTGATGATATCGTCAACGCCACGATCTTCGTTGACTTTACCGATAGCGGTATCAGTCTCCTTGATTTCATCCTGGCTCTTGATTTCTTCCTGCACCTGGCTGTCCTCTACGATAGCGATTTCAGTCAGCTTCACAGTATTGAGGAGTTCTTCTTTGAGTACTTCGGGTTTAGGTTCTTCGATACGCTGGGGTTCTTCTTCTTCAACCTCTTCTTCGGGAGCTTCGGTCACCATTTCAACCATTGCCTGTTCGGCCTGGTCTTCCGGACGCGCTTCTACCGATTTTATCACGGTGTTCACAAGGAACGCCAGAATGAAGAGAATTGCGATGAGTACAACCACAGCAATCATGGCCTTATTGTGGCGGCCATCTGAACCGCGACGGAGTTCGTAAGCACCGAACTCTTTGTTTTTGCCTTCAAAGACAAGGTCGCGCCATTCTTTCGATGAAAGATCTACATCTTTTGCCATTTTTCTTCTGGTTTTTCGGTTAATATATATCTGTCATCAATTATTTGCCACGGTTACGTCCAATGTAGTCGAGGATAAGAAGTGAGTCAACCTGACCGATGTTATCAATCTGATAACGTGAGATCTGGTTAATCTGCATTTCGTCAAGAGCTCCGATGAGGCTTTCCCAAGATGCTTCGGGAGTAGCCTTGATAATCACAACGGGGCGGGTCAGAGTCGAGTCGTTGCGGATTTCTTTAGCTTTTGCCTGATAGATACTGTCGTTGACTTCTTTCTTAGGCGAAAACTCTTTATTGCGCCACTGCTCTTTGAGAGCGTCGATTTTCTGAAGCACCTGTTTGTTGCGGTCGTGAAGAATCTTNCGGATTCCTCGCTGAACGCCGTTCTCGTTTCCGAGGAAGGCTTCTTTCTGGAGCTTGTTTTCTGCGAGACGGCCATTAGCGTCAAGGTCGGTGAGATTGGGCTGGCCTTCGTAGAAATACNNAATGTTCATGGGTCGGCCCTCGTCGTCGTGTTTGATGTCACCGTTGGCGTTGCGCTCGGTGGTGACGATGAGGGTGATAGCCTCTGATTCCTTTGCTNNNGTCATGTCCTGCTGCTCAACCTTCTCATNNGTANGAAGGGTAATCTGCAGNGTCTGCGACTTAATCATGGTCGTACAAAGCATGAAGAACGTAATCAGAAGCATGTTCATATCCACCATAGGAGTAAAGTCCACGTGGATTGCCATCTTTTTCTGGGCGCCTTTTTTCTTTTTGCCGCCCTTGTCGGATTGTTCTATCTGTGCCATAATTAGTCGTTCTCTGTTTTGAGTGCAGTCATTAAGCTGAAGCGGTTCATCTTCAGGGTCTGGAGGTTGTCAAGCACGTCGTGAACGGTGCTGTAGGGGGTGCCCCTGTCAGCTTTCACGGCGATGCCTTCGCCCTTCTTCATCATCGACTGGAGGTTGTCGTTGCCTGCTGAATAGATGGCGCGCATCCAAATCTGGAACTCGTTGGGCTTTTCAAGATCTTTGTTGTCATCGATAGGAATGCCGATGTCGGCACGGGTCATATCGCTGATAACTTTGTCCTGTTCGGTCTGTGACATTCTTAAGAACTGGGGAAGAGCCTGGAAGGGAACGCCAAACGTGTTGAGCTTGGAGAATACTTCCACGTCTTTGTCAGTCAGTTCTACTTTCTTGTTCGGGTGAAGACGGTTGTATTCCGTAACGGCCTTGCGGAGAATCTCCTTGCGGATAGGTTCGGTGGCCCATTCGCCGCCGGCTACGTTNGGATCGGCCTCACCTGAAACCGAGATGAATACCTTTCCTTCGGGGCTGACCAGAATCGAGGCCAGGTTGGAGGTCGGCACCTTGATTTCCGANACNGANGNCGGNGTNATNACGGTNACNGGNTCCTTNNNNAGGAANGTNGANGTCAACATGAAGAAAGTAAGCAAAAGAACGGTNACGTCACTCATCGCGGTCATGTCGATGAGGGTNCTCTTTCTTTTAATTTTTACTTTTCCCATATTACTTATGCTGTTTATTTAAATTAATGTGTAAGTAATGCGGGATTAGTGAGTAGCTGCGAAAGTCTGTACAATCGAGAAACCGATTTCGTCGATAGCGTAGGTAAGGTTATCGATTTTGTTGGTGTAGAAGTTGTAGGAGATTACGGCGAAAGCACCGGTGGCGATACCGAAGGCGGTGTTGATAAGAGCCTCCGAGATACCGGTCGAGAGCTCGGTTGAGTCGGGAGCACCTGACTGAGCAAGAGCCTGGAACGATTTGATCATACCGATTACAGTACCGAGAAGACCTACGAGAGTACCGAGAGTGGTCATGGTAGCAACGATGGGGAGATTCTGCTGAAGAGCGGGCATCTCGAGAGCGGTTGCTTCTTCTACTTCTTTCTGGAGGGTCTGAACTTTCTGCTCTTTGGTGAGCTCGGTGTTCATGTCCATTTCCTGATATTTTACGAGAGCGGCAGCTACTACAGCGGCAACAGAACCTTTCTGGGTTTTGCAGAGAGCCTGAGCACCGGCGATATCTTTCTTCTCGAGGCATGCCTTAACACCGGCAACGAATTTGGTGATGTTGCCTTTGCCTTTAGCACCGGTCAGAGCGATGTAGCGCTCTACAGAGAGAACGATTACGGTAAGGAACAGAGTCTGGAGGATAGGCACGATGACACCGCCTTTATAGATGGTGCCCCAGAGGTCGATGGGGTGACCCTCTTCGAAGTGTGATTCGTGACCGAACCAGAAGATGAACAGACATACTGCAACGACGAAGCAAGCGATGATCACCAAGAATGCGTTCTTGATGCCGCCTACATTGCTACCTTGTTTNNTANCCGCNTGGNGCTTGGTNGTGGGCTTNTGAGCTTCCNTNATTGATAATTACTGAGATTAAAGTTAAATATTGGT
>WFLX010097989.1_pt1 | contig 10034 bp, 10 predicted proteins | sample 4967041 | NCBI WGS metagenome assembly WFLX01 (sample SAMN12857096, study PRJNA449069) | gut metagenome | isolation source: stool from male and female vole | host: Microtus ochrogaster | place: USA:Florida | collected 2017
TTTTACGCCAGTCCTTTTTAACAGGCCGTCAGCGATAGCGGTAGTCGCGCCTGCTTCGGATAACACCTGGCCGAAGATGATGCCAAGGCCAATTACAATTCCAATGCCTGCCAGCGTGCCGCCAAAACCGCTGGAAAGCGTCGAGGAAATCTTGCCAATCGGCATGCCTACCATAAAAGCGGTGAGAATCGAGGTGATCAGCAGCGCAAGAAAGGGATTGAGATGGTAGCGAATGATAGAAATGAGCAAAATCAGAATGGCAATCACAAAGATCACCAGAAGCATTGGACCTGTAACCATTGCTTAACCCTCCTGGGTCTTTTTCACTTCAACTCCGGCCAGATTCTCAAAGAATTTGACGATGGCGCCATGATCCTCTTCGAAATGACCAGCGACTTTCAGGCTCTGCATGATCTCAAACAGCATTGCGGACATGAACGTTGGCACTTCCAGCTCATGCGCAGAGGCGAGAACATTTTTGATATCCTTATGATTAATCGAGATTTTGCCGCCGGGCCTGAACTGGCGATTGACGATCAGCGGTATTTTGGCATCCAGCACGGCGCTGCCGGCCAGACCGCCGCGAATGGCTTCATAGACCTTGAGGGGATCAGCGCCGGCCTTGCTGGCCATGACAAATGCTTCCGATACAGCGGCGATTGTCAGATTGACGATCATCTGGTTTGCCAGCTTGGTGACGCTGCCTGAGCCGGACGGCCCGACCAGAATCGCCGATGAGCCCATGATCTCAAAATAGGGACGCAGGGTCACGAAATCCTTTTCATCGCCGCCAGCCATGAATGCGAGCGTCCCGTCGATCGCCTTGGGCTCGCCGCCGCTTACCGGCGCATCCACAAAACCGACGCCCTGCTCCGCCAGTTTCGCATGGCAGAATCTGGACTCGCCAGGCGTAACCGAACTCATGTCGCAAACCGTCGAGCCCTTGCGGATTTTGCTGGCCACGCCATCCTGGCCCAGCAATACTGACTGTACTATTGGGCCGTTAGGCAGGATAGTGAAGACGACTTCACATTGCTCTCCAATCTCCGCAAGCGTGCCCTTTCTGGCGCCTGCCTCGACCACTTCTGCCACAGCCTTGTCATTAAGATCGTGCACGAGCAGATCAACGCCCTGCTTCAGCAGATTTTTAGCCATTGGCTTACCCATGATGCCAAGCCCGATAAATCCCACNATAGCCATGTTTNTCCCTCACGCTAAAAGTTTTTACTTTCCTTAAAATTACCAAATTGCTATTCCCAGTCAACTTTATACAGTGGCTTATTCTTAATCTCACATATTCTGCAGGATTTGCCCATGCGCCTGATTTGCGCTATGGAATCTGACGGAGGGAAAAGAATGCTTGTCAATGCGCATAGAATGCTGACCCGCGCAAGCCTTAACCACTATGCGATCGGGCAGTTCAATATCAATAATCTTGAATGGATCAAGGCGATAGCAAGAGGCGCGCAGCAGTGTCGCGCGCCGCTCATGCTCGGAATTACGGAAGCGGCCTGCGCATGGATGGGGGGCCCGGCGACTGTCCAGGCAATGGTTAACGGCATGTTGCGCCATCTTGATATTACCATTCCTGTCGCTCTGCATCTGGATCACGCCAGCTTTGCGATGTGTCTCCAGGCAATCGGCGCAGGCTTTAGCTCAGTCATGTTTGACGGCTCGAAAATGCCATTTCAGGAGAATCTGGCCCTGTGCAGAAAGCTGGCGCCGATCTGCGCCGATCAGGGCATCTCGCTGGAAGCGGAGCTGGGCAGTCCGGGCGGCGAGGAAGACGGGATCAGCGGCAGCGGCGAAAAAGCTGATCCCGAGCAATGCGGCGAGCTCGCCGCAACCGGAATTACCGCGCTTGCNGCGTCCATCGGNAATATGCACGGCCAGTATCCGGAAAACTGGCAGGGGCTCGACTTTGAGCTGCTNCGCGCGATTAAGGCGAAAGTCGGCAATCTGCCGCTGGCTCTGCATGGCGGCAGCGGNATCCCGGCGGAAATGATCGCAAAGGCGATCAGCCTTGGCATCAGCAAAATCAATGTCAATACGGAATGCCAGATGGCCTTCGCAAGGGCGCTCTGCGAATATTTCAGGACTGGCAAGGATAAGGAGCCGAAAGGCTACAGCCTGCAAAAGCTAATGAGCCCCGGGATTGACGCGATCACAGAGACAGTTGTCGAAAAGATCCGCTNTTTTGGCTGTGAAAACGAAAGCCAGGTCGCGTAAACTTGACAACCTGCCAGCGCAATCTATTTTATCTATGCGCGGGATTGCGCAAAGGAGGTTGTCATGGATGACACGCAGATGCAGATGAGCGTTGCCATCACAAAGGAAGCGCTCGATTTCCAGGCGAGCATGAGCTCCGCGATTATCAATGGCTCCTTTGAGAAAGCGGCCGAGGTGCAGGCTAATCTGGCCAGAAGCGCTGGCCTTGCCGCAGAGGGAATCGGAACGAAAGTGGATCTGGTCGCCTGAATAATCCTCTTTGNCAAGACACACAAAAAAGCCGCATTGTTGCGGCTTTTTTGCCAAATCCGGAGATCCTTGTTCTGAAGCAGGGCCANGACTCCGTTACCTGCCTTTCGGAAAAAGCCTGTCCAGGTTATTGCTGATTATTGCCTGCAATTCGCTCTCAGCGCTTTTCGAACCTGCGTTATCCTGGAAAAATGGCAATGCCGCGCTATTGCGTGGGGACTGGGAAAGGGTAATATTTCCAGGAAAATCTTCCCGTATATGATTCCTGGNATCCCCAAACAGGCCCTGGGCGCCGTTCTGCAGGAGNTTTNACATGCCGGATCCGGCGANGCTCCCCAGTTTNTCCATGCAGACNGATGCNCTGGCAGAGCGCGGCAGATCGAGGATCGCGGCAAGGATCGAGCCTTCTCCATCCTGGTTGCGCCTCTCTTGAGGCGGCGACAGGAAGATGCGTAAAATTGAAAACAGCTCATTGCGGGTNTTCCAGCCGCTCGTTGCAATTGCGCCANGGAGAGGATCGANCCCGTTTTTGGTCTCCTGTNTGATGATCTCCAGCAACGTATTCAACGGACCCTTNTTCTGCAGGATAAAACGCAGCGCTTCNCGCTCGTTTTCCGCTTTCGCGTATTGTTCTGTCGCTATTCATTATTGTCATCCAGNCCAAGTAAAATGAACGAGATGTTATCCCTTGCGGGCGCTGAGAGGGCAGCTTCCAAAAGGCCTTTAGCGGCCTCTGCAAGTCCATGCGCCAGCTGCGCCTCCATCTCCGGGTTACCCAGCGCCTCCCACAAGCCGTCGCTGCAGATCAAAAAGGCCGCTCCGGATTTGATGCGCGCTATCNTTGTGAATACCGGCGGATCAGGATCGTCNGCCATGATCGCGGCCGTGACGATGTTCTTGCGCGGATGGAAGCGCATCTCCTCCTCTGCAAGAGCGCCATCGTCAACCAGCTCCTGGACAAGCGAGTGATCATGCGTAAGCCGCTCCAGATAGCCGGAGCGGATCTGGTAAACGCGGCAATCGCCGCAATTGAAAGCAATCGCCTTTTCCGGCAAAAGCCAGACGCCCGCGATCGTCGCCCCCATATGCGCCCATTGTGGATTTTCGCGCCCATCCCGCCTCATGATGCGCGCGAGGTCCGCAAATGCCCGTTCGAGCCCCTGCGGTTCGGCTACGCCATGCAGATTTTCCAGGACAATATCACGGGCCCGGTCTCCGCCGCCCATGCCACCCATGCCATCCACAACTGCGAACAAACCCCGGGCAGACGCATAGCTCCGCGCTTCTGGCGCGTCGAGATCAGTGAATGCCTCACCGTCCAGATAAAGGCCGTCCTGATTCTCATCCCTGCCCGGCCCTTTGTTTGTATAAAACCACGCTTTCATCTTGCGAAACCGGCTGCCTGCCGGGCATCATCCTCAGTCGCCGCCAAGCGCGAATCCACAACTNCGAGCACATCATCATCCGGCTCNACGCGGTACACTTCCTTTAGCTTGATCCCNGATTCCTTTTCAGGCAGCTGTGCCAGGATATCGACGTGCTTGCGCCACTGGGANGCCTTTTCCNGGTCGCGCCTTTTTTGCGCTGTCGTAATGCCGGCTTTCNCCCTTTCGCAGCCTGCTACCCGCACAAAGCGCATCGAAAGCTGGTCATTAGCGGGATTAACCTTTGCCATGATCCGATAATCGCCATCCGGAGTATTAAAGAAAACTATGCCGTTTTTATCCTCGCATGCTGGGCTGTAGCCAAGCTGCTTCATCCTCGCGATCGTCTGCCCTTCAACTATCTCCTTGCGCTTCAGATCCAGCTCCTGCGCCAGAATGCTGCCATAATCCGCCATCAACTGCCGAAACTGATCCTCGCCAATCCCNTCTGGCTGGTTTAACAAAGGCTGCGCGAGATTGGANAATTCCCGGGCNCTCGCGTCAGTCAATAAAGATTTCANGCCAGNAGAAAGGCNGAAGTTCATNCCGGACGCGCGGCCGGATCAGGCAAGTGCGCAATGAGCAGGGNCAGTTNGCGTCAGCCTGCTGGCCTGCTTCATCATGCTGGCGCGGCCAGGCGTCAAAAAATTTCGCGTGAAAATCACAGAACTGGAAGCGCAATTTAGCCGGTTAAGACAAGTGGACAAATCCGGAATATCTACGCGCTCGCCTTCTAAAAAATATTTCCAAAAAAGTCCTTTATCTTCCCGAAAAAAGACCCATCGCTCTCCGCTGCCTTTTCTTCCAGCTCGGCTTTGCGTTTGTTTATTTCCACCAAACATCCTTTCAGATCACTTTCCTGATCAGAAAATTGCTTGATGCCCCGCATGAAAGCATCCCCCATGGAATTTGCTGTCTGCCCTGACATTGCNCTCTGCAGGCTGAAATTAAATTCTTTCGAAAAAGCCAGTATCTCNTGGTATGAATCAAGTGAATTTGCGGCAAATGTCATCGCGGCATCCATGTTGCCAGGAGTCAACAGATTCACATTTTCGCTTACTGATTTTATCCCGTTCGCTGAAGAACGCAACGCATTCAGAATAGTGACTGCCATAAAGGCATAACAGGCAGGCGCTGCTTCTTCCGAAATTCCGTAGAGATGGCTGGAAAATGATCTTATGAAACCCGGCGTCACCTGCTCCAGCAACTCCACGCGCGATAAATATATCGAATAAAGAAGCGGCAGAAATGGACTCTCCCTGCAGTCTCTTAAGGAAGTCCCAACAATGTCCTGCGACTGCATCAGATCGACCACCCTAAGCGCTAATCCGGATGTGCCGAGAATAAAGAGGATCAGATCCTTGCTGCCATCACCTTCCCTGTAAAAGGAATCCGCAAGCCTGGCGCTTTCATGAGCTGCGGCGTTATCATCCGCCATAAACTGAAGCAGCGCTTTCAGGGCATACACGCGCAAGAGCTCACGGCGCATATCCTCTTCGTATGATAGATTCCAGATTTGCTTCTCAGGCGCCTTGTAGCCATCAAGAATGGCAATCGCCCCATTCAGGGCGGCTCTATTCACATCTGACGCGGGCAGTTGATTCCTGTCATAACGTTTATTGAGAAACTCCTTTGCCTCCGCAATGCAACGTGGCCCGCTGCCGTTCACAAAAACAGGAAAATTTGGCGCAGTTTTCAGCTCTTTTGCCAGATTCTCATAAGCTTCATTTCTCAGATATGACTCAATGCCCGGAGCGCCAGGTTGTGTTGCCGCGACCAGCGCTGCGGAAATAATCGCTGTATTCCCTGCCGTCCCCAGGCCCCCTGACGCTACCGGACCCGGGGCCGCAATCCCGGAACTCCGGTTTCCGGCCACCACCGCGCTTAATCCGGATTCGCTCAGCCAGCCTCCCAGAATGGATACGAACGCGCCTGCAAAAGGCGAAGCCAGGCCTCCAGTAAAATATACGGCCAGGCCTGTGCCAAGAGCAGCGCCGCCGGCAATCGCCCAGCTGCTCCAGGGGGCTGATTCCTCATAAAAGGACGAGAATGACGCATATTCTCTGGCGCTTGGCGAGGACAGGCAAATGCCGAAGCTCAATAAAAAGACCAGTCCAGCCGCGAATNATTTTCTTTTCATGGCGCCTCTTTCTGATTATGGGCCAGCGCGCGGCGCAACTCAAAAACCCGCTTCCAGAGGCGGGTAAACAAGCCAGTCTTCAGGCTGCCGCTGCTGGCTGAGCGATCCCGGGGCAAGCAAAACCTTGCGGCCCTGGCAGCTCAATCTGCCTTCGGCGCACCACTGAATCGCCTGCGGATAGATTCTGTGCTCGACCGCGTGGATGCGCTGCTCGAGCTTGTCGAGAGATTCTGATTGCCGGATCGGAATGGCTGCCTGAATTATCAACGGCCCTGCGTCAACATCCTCCACAACATAGTGGACGCTAACGCCGGTGATGCGCGCCCCATAAGCAAACGCGCTGTCTATGCCTGACGTGCCAGGAAAGGCAGGCAGCAGGGCCGGATGAATGTTCAGGATTCGCTGCCGATAAGCAGACACGAATTCCGGTCCAATCACCAGCATATAGCCGGCGAGAACAATCAGCTCGCAACCTTTTGCCNGCAGAAAAGTGACTATGGCGGCGTCCAGATCCCTGCGCGAGGAATACGCGCTGCGCTCAAACACCCGCGCNNNGATTCCGGCCTGCGCGGCTCTGGCAAGAACGCCAGCAGATGGGTTNTTTGAGATTACGCAGGCAATCTCAACATCAAGGCAGCCATCTCTTGCGCGATCGATTATGGCCTGCGCATTTGTGCCATTGCCGGAGGCAAGAATTGCAATCTTCATTTTTCTGCCAGACTTTTCGTGATTTCTTCGATCAGGCTATCGATCGTGTAATTATCAGGCTGCAGATCCGCTGCCAGNCCATGTTTTGCCATTGTCTGAGCGGTAATCGGCCCGATTGCGGCAAGCGTTACATCAGGATGTCTGCGCAACTCCTCTGCTGGCACAAGCGCAAGAAAATTATCTACTGTCGAGGAGGAAGCGAAAGTAATGCAGTCAAGCTNACCTGCTTCCAGCCTGGCCTTTACTGCTTCGATGCCTTCCTTTGCCGGCCNGGTNTCATACATTGGCACGATATCGACAATCGCGCCTTTGGCAGCCAGCGCATCGGGCAGCGCCATGCGCGCTTTCGCTGCGCGCGGCAGAAGGATTCTTGCGCCGTCGAGCTTGCCATTCTCACAGGCGATCAGGCTTTCCGCCACGCTCTCGGCCACGTATTTGGGCGGCACAAGGTCCGGCCTTACGCCCAGCGTCTGCAGCGCATGCGCCGTAGCCGGGCCAATCGCGGCAATTTTGCAGCCAGCGAGNCTGCGGCTATCCTTCCCACANTAGGCAAGCCGCTCCCANAAGTATTTCACGCCATTAACAGATGTGAAAATCAGCCATNTATATTGNCCAAGATTTGCGATCGCGCTGTCGCAGGCGGAATATTCCGGCAAAGGCGCGATCTCGATTGCGGGCGATTCAATAACCATCGCGCCCAGNTCAGCCAGTCTGCCGGCCAGATCGCTGGCCTGCTCCCTGGCGCGAGTCACCACGATGCTGCGGCCGAGCAGCGGCTTTTTACCGAACCAGTCCAGCTGCCTCGCAAGCGTTGTCACCTGGCCGACGACAATAACCGCCGGGTTGCTCAGGCCNGCAGCTTTGGCGCTGGCCGGCAAAAGCTCAAGCGGCGCCAGAACAGTTTTTTGCAAAGGCGTTGCGCCGCGATAAATCACTGCCGCCGGCATCTGGCTATCCATGCCTGCCTTGATCAGATTCGCGCAGATTTCCGGCAGGTTTTTCATGCCCATCAAAAAGACGAGAGTCGCGCCGCTTGCTACAAACGCTGGCCAGTTGAGCGCTGACACATTTTTATCCGGGCGCTCGTGGCCGGTGATGATCATCACAGCCGAGACAAAATCNCGGTGCGTGAGNGGGATGCCGGCATAGGCGGGGGCAGCGACTGCGCTCGAGATGCCGGGGATCACTTCAAACGGGATGTTTCTCTCGGCAAGATATAGCGCCTCTTCGCCGCCGCGCCCGAATATATAAGGGTCCCCGCCCTTCAGACGCGCCACCTTGCCTTTTTCAATCGCCTTTTGCGCTAGCAGCGCGTTAATCCCGGACTGCGGCAGCGCGTGCTTGTCGCCAATCTTGCCGACATAAATCAATTCCGCGTCTCTGGCTGCAAGCCCCAGCAATTGCGGATTGGCAAGAGCATCGTAAATGACGACACTGGCCCTGGCCAGCGCGTCGCGTCCCTTAAGCGTGAGCAGGCCAGGATCACCCGGGCCCGCGCCAATCAGCCAGACTTTCATGCGATGCCCCGTTTGACAAACTCCAGCAAGGTGCGGGCCCCAAAGCCTGTCGCGCCTTCCGGACACAATGACGTCGCCTTCGAGCGCCAGTCAACGCCCGCGATGTCCAGATGCGCCCAGGGAACTTCCGGCTTCACAAAATTCTTCAGAAACAGCGCCGCCGTGATCGCGCCGCCTTCACGCGACGCCGTATGCGAAATATCCGCGATTTTGCTTTTCAGCGCCTCGCGATATCCAGGCCATAGCGGCAGGCGCCAGTAATTTTCGCCAATTGCCTCGCCCAGACCGGCGATCTTTAGAGCTAGCTGCTCATTGTCGCTGAACAGGCCGGCGAGCTCGCTGCCCAGCGCGATTGCGCAGGCGCCTGTCAACGTGGCAATATCAACTATCGCTGCCGGTTCATAATTTTTGCATGCATAGGTCAGGGCATCCGCCAGAGCAAGCCGCCCTTCCGCATCCGTGTTGATNACTTCGACTGTCTGGCCATTCATGGCAGNCAGTACGTCGCCTGGGCGATACGCGCCGCCATCGGGCATATTCTCGGCGCAAGCGAGGATGGCGACCAGCCTGCGCTGCACTTTCAGCCGCGCCGCGCCCGCAAGCGCTGCCAGGCAGGCTGCGGCGCCAGACATATCGCACTTCATTTGATTCATGTTCGCGGCTGGCTTCAGGCACAGGCCNCCCGAATCAAANGTGATGCCCTTGCCGACGAGCACAAGCGGCTTCTCCTGTTCATGGGAGGAGGGAGCATATTCCAGAACGATCATTCTGGGCGGATGGCTGGAGCCCTGGCCCACAGCCAGCAGGCAGCCGGCGCCAAGTTCAGCGAGTCTGCTCTGATCGAATATTTCACATTTAAAGCCGTGGCTTTGCGCCAGCTCATTCGCGCGCAACGCGAGGATCTCCGGATAGAGCATATTGCCAGGCATGTTGTCCAGATCGCGGGCCGTAGTTGTGACCCACGCGGAAATACTGGCCTCANCAGCCGCGGCCATCAGATTTTCAGATCCACCGGCTGTCGCGAGATCGAGCGTTTTCAGAGTTTGCGGCGATTTCTCGCCCTTAAGTGAAAAATCGTATTGCCCAAGCAGGAATCCGTAAACGCACTCCTCAAGCGCGCGCATCTCTCCGCCAGCAAAACCGGCAAGACAGCTTACAGGCAAAAGGCAGCTCTCAAGTTTCAGTTCACCGCATTTGCGGGAGGCTTCCGCCATGCCCTGGCGCAGATCAGACAACGTAACATCCTCGCGCTTGCCAAGCCCGACTGCGAGCACTCTTGGCAGCGGCAGATCCGGATGGCCATAAAAAACAGCGAGTTCGCCTTTCTCGCCTCTGAAATCCCGCACTGCGGGCGCAATTGCTAGCCAGGGCGCCGCCTTGTCCAGCTCAGGATAGCTGCTGGACAGATTTTCCCTTTCGCAAAAGGGCGCGATTGCAATCTGCGCATGCCAGCTTTCCGGATTTTGTTCCTGACTCCTAATCTCCATTCACCCTCTCCCTGCATCTTTTTCCGCCTGGAATTCCTGCAATTATTTTCGCATTAATCCGCGAAACATGTCAAAATCGCTTTTAGCAGGGCGCTTGCCATTTATGCGGATTCTTTTTACTCTCACACCGCATGTTTCCGGGGAAGCCATGATAGCCTATATTCATGTTCCATTCTGCAGATCGCGCTGCAGCTATTGCGCGTTTCATTCCGAGGCCCTGGGGCCTGGCGTAAATCCCGCTGCTTCGCCTCTGGTGCGTTCCTATGTGGATACATTGCTG
>WFLX010001098.1_pt1 | contig 10033 bp, 10 predicted proteins | sample 4967041 | NCBI WGS metagenome assembly WFLX01 (sample SAMN12857096, study PRJNA449069) | gut metagenome | isolation source: stool from male and female vole | host: Microtus ochrogaster | place: USA:Florida | collected 2017
AATATGGCGAGTCCATATTCGTGACTTTTTGGATCTTAGGCGTGATTGCCTACTTCAGCGTTGAGTCCTATCTCAAGAAGCATCGTTTCACGCCTTTGCATGAGAAGGCATATTTCCGCAGATACCCTGAGAGGAAAAATACCAGTATGTGGTTGCTTATCCTTATTCCGCTAATTGTTTCGGCTTTGACGGTTATTATCTTTGCGTCATCCTTTATATTCCTGCTGAAACTGATTGGTTAGATCATATCGCTGTGCAGATTGAATACTGAAGTGCAAAAATAAATGGCATCGCACGTGTAAATTCTGCCGGAAATGTATTATCTTTGCAGATTTATCAAATCGCAATTGTAATGAATCAGCAAGAAATCAATCTTCAGGCAGCCGTCAATCAGCAGAAAGCGTTCAGGGTGCTTGAGGCGTCAGGCATCGCCGATGTGTGGAAGCAGAGCGGCTGCAGGGTAAATCTTATCGGATCGCTTAAAATGGGACTTCTCGCGTCTCACCAAGACATTGACCTGCATGTCTATTCAAAAGGTATTACTGAAGCATCGAGTTTCGCCATAGCATCGCAGATAGCGAAACTTCCGAATGTAGTCGAGATGAAGTGCATCAACGGGCTGCACACCGATGAGCACTGCATGGCATGGCATATCTCATATCGGCACGATGTGGAGATATGGCAGTTTGATGTGATACATATTGAGGAGGGCACTCACTACGATGGTTTCTTTGAACGAATGGCGGAACGCATATCCGCAGTGATGAGTCCGGCTCAGAAAGACACCATTTTGCGTCTTAAATTCGAGACACCCTCCGGTAAGGATTATCACGGCGTGGAATATTACGAGGCTGTGATAGCCGACGGAATCGACAATATGGCCGATTTCGAGAAGTGGGTGACGGAACACCGAAAGAAGCAGATGTATTATTGGATTCCGTAGGAGAGGAGTGCTGCGTCAGGCCATGGCCTGACGCAGTATGTCGATTATGATTGGCTTCAGGCCTGCCACGAAGCACTCCACGGCAATCACCATCAATATCAGACCCATGAGACGCATCATAACGTTGTTGCCTGTCTCGCCCACCATCTTCACGAGGCGCGTGGAGGCTGCAAGTATGAAAAATGTTATGACATAGATGATCAGAATGCTGCCGAAGAGTATAAACTTCAAAGGCCAAGTGTTGGCATCGTCCATCAGCATGATTCCGTTGGCTATGGCACCAGGGCCGCAGAGCATTGGAATGGCGAGGGGAGTGATTGAGATGTCGTTGGCATATTCTTTCACCTCTTCGTCTGACAATTTTACTTTTGAGTATCGTGCATGAAGCATGTCGTAGCCGATTTTCAGGATTATTATGCCGGCCGCAACCCTGAATCCGTTGGCGCTTATCCCGAAGAGTGAGAAAAGCACCTGTCCGCACACTGTGAACGTTATGAGGATGATAAACGATACTACAGTTGCCCTAAGCAATATACGCTTGCGGTCGCGGTTGTCCAGACCTTTCGTCATCGCCAGGAATACGGGCATCGTTCCGAGCGGATTTGTAAGAGTGAAGAAGGATGTTAAGCAGATAAACGCAAACGGGAGTAAGGATTCCATGCCGGGAAGAATATGAGATTTTGGTGCAGGTGGTATAAAATTAAACTGTATTTCAGTAATCAGGTGCAAAATTAAGGAATATTTCCGAATAGTGCAAATATTCCGCATCAGGCAATCACCGCTTTCAGGCCGGAGGTTGAACTCTACCGCTTCGGGAGGCGTTCTAATAGAAAACTTATTGATTATGGAAAACACACAACAGGCTTCTGCCACACCATCCTCTCAGCGGCCGACAAAGGGAGCGTTCATTGTCGGTTCGGCTTTCATTCTCATCGCCACCNTCTTCTGNGCTGTAAACATCCCTGTNGTGAAGGCTCTCATNNCTAATTACATGACTGCCGACTCCATTACGGTGNGCCGCCTTATCGGAGGCGCAGTTCTCTTCTGGATTGCCTCACTCTTCGTAAAGACCGACAGAATAGCGCGTCAAGACTGGTGGCGGCTCATCACGGGCGGCGCTATAGGCCTTTTCGCTTTCATCTATCTGCTCAACCTCTCCATGAAATTTGCCAACCCTATAGATGTCTCCATCATCATGACATTGCCGCCGGCATTCGTGATATTAATAGGTGTCATCTTTCAGCATCGTCGTCCCGGGCTTCTTGAATATTTAGGCATAGCCATCGGTTTCGTCGGGGCTTTGGTTGTGATCTTATGCGGAAAGGATAGCGGCGTCAGAGGTAGCAACGAGCTTCTCGGCGACCTCATAGCATTGGCCTCCACGCTGTGCTATTCGTTTTATCTCGTCATTACCGAGCGTCCGTCGCATACTTATCATCCTGTCTCAATGCTGCGCTGGACATTCCTCTTCGCATCGGTGCCGGCTCTCTTCCTGCTCGGATCGTTTAATAATATCGGCCTCCTGCACACCTCAGATTCCATTCCATGGATCGAGATTATTTTCATAGTGCTCGGCCCGAGTTTTCTGGCATATTTCTTCCTTAGCGGTGCTTTGAAGAGGATAGGTTCGGAACTCGTCTCGCTCTATCAGTATCTTCTTCCGGTCTTCGCCACAATCGCGTCAGTGCTGATGGGGCTCGGACATGTGAGATGGATTCAGGTGCTTGCAATGTTCCTGATAGTGGCCGGCATGGCTCTCACCAATATCGGAAAGCGTAGGCGCACTGCCAAATGAAAATGAATGCGATGCTTCTCTCGCATTCATGACTTCCACGACAGCATCCGGGAATCATGACGCATTACTTACGAAAGAGTTGAAAATATTTTTTGCCATATCGGAAAAATTCCTTACCTTTGCGTAATTAATGCAGGCTCCCGGAGGAGTCTAAGCAAAAAGATATCCTCTTGATGCGTCATAAGTCGGTATCTATAAAATTATTAGTTTCTTCCTCATATCTGCATGGCTCAAAGTTGTCCGGGCTGATGATGGGGAAGAATAAGTGTATATTTGCGAAAGCCCTCCGTTCATAGATAATGCGTTGATAATTAGTAATAATTCATATAATATTGTCGAGAGTCATACACTTTTTTCTTAACGAATTTCATTATTGAATGAACATAGCAATCATATTATCAGGAGGAATCGGATCGAGAATGAGGTCTGATATACCCAAGCAATATATTGAAGTGGAAGGGAAGCCCATTCTTGCCTACTCGGTCGAAAAATTTCTCCGCCATCCTGAGATAGATATAATCATCATCGCCCTCAATGATGTATGGCTCGATTATGTGAAGGCGCATCTCGACCCCGCCGGAAAAGAGATTCATTTCTGCGCGTCGAGCACCACCCGCGAGCATACGATCTACAATGCCTTGAAGAAAGCGAAAGAGATCGGCGACGGAGACGACGACATCGTGATCATTCATGATGGAGTAAGGCCGCTTGTGTCTGAAAGGGTAATTTCAGATTGTCTCCATGCCTGCGGCCGGTATGAGGCAGCCATCGCATCAATAGACGTGAACGACACTATCTATGTGAGTGCCGAGGGTGGTGTCATAACTTCTGTGCCCAACCGCAGTCTTCTTCACAGAGGCCAGACTCCCGAAGCTTTCCATCTTGGAAAATATCTGAAGATTCACGACGATTCTACCGAAGAAGAGATCACGGCCGTCACAGGAGGAGCGCAGTTTGCTCAGCAGAAGGGTATGTCGGTATTCCTTTCNCGTGGAGAGGAGATCAATTTCAANATCANAACTCCCGAANATCTGCAGCGCTTCGAGCAGATCATCAAGAATAACTGANTAGACTGATTTTTCATACAGAATAGATGGACNNTATTAAGACNGNCNTAGAAGGAGTGGTGATCATCGAGCCAAGAGTGTTTACCGACTCCCGTGGCTATTTCTTTGAATCTTTCTCCAAGCGGGAATTTGACGAAAAGGTGGCGGTGGTTGATTTCGTTCAGGATAATGAGTCCCGATCATCGTTTGGCGTCTTGAGAGGCCTGCATTTCCAGCGTCCTCCTTTCGCACAGTCCAAACTTGTGCGTTGTGTCAGGGGCAAGGTTCTCGACGTAGCGGTAGACATCCGCAAGGATTCACCTACCTATGGCCGGCACGTGGCAGTGGAACTCTCAGGCGAAAATCATCGTCAGCTGTTCATCCCCAAAGGTTTTGCCCATGGTTTCGCAGTGCTGAGCGATATCGCCGTGCTGCAATACAAATGCGATAATTACTATCATCCCGAGGCTGAAGGTGGCATCAATATCATGGATTCTTCACTATGTATTGACTGGCGGATTGATGCCGACCACCCGATTCTTTCAGAGAAAGATACCCGTTACCCGAAACTAAGTGAATTCACCACACCATTTTAAGCTCGACACATGAAAGGAATTGTACTCGCCGGAGGCTCCGGCACAAGATTATATCCTATTACGAAAGGAATCAGCAAACAGTTGCTGCCGATTTTCGATAAGCCGATGGTATATTACCCCATCTCGACCCTTATGCTTGCTGGAATACGCGACATCCTGATCATTTCCACGCCTCAGGATCTGCCCGGATTCCGCCGTCTGCTCGGCGACGGCTCCGACTATGNCGTAAGATTCTCCTACGCCGAGCAGCCATCGCCCNATGGCCTCGCGCAGGCTTTCNTCATCGGTAAGGNCTTTATCGGCGACGATTCAGTCTGCCTTGTGCTCGGCGACAATATCTTTCATGGGGCTAACTTCTCAAAAGTGCTCAAGGATGCAGTGGCCACTGCTGAGCGTGAGAAGAAAGCCACAGTGTTCGGCTACTGGGTCAATGATCCGGAGCGTTACGGCGTGGCCGAATTCGACCGCGATGGCAACTGCTTCTCCATCGAGGAGAAGCCTGAGCATCCCAAGTCGAACTATGCCGTGGTGGGCCTTTACTTCTATCCCAACAAGGTTGTGGATGTGGCAGCCACAATCAAGCCCTCGGCACGCGGAGANCTTGAAATCACTACCGTCAATCAGGAATTCCTCAACGACGGCGAGTTAAAGGTGCAGACCCTCCCCAGAGGATTCGCCTGGCTCGACACNGGCACCCANGACTCTCNGGCCGNAGCCTCCATCTATGTGGAGGTGCTTGAGAAGCGGCAGGGTCTCAAGATAGCCTGTCTGGAGGGTATCGCTTTCCGTCAGGGCTGGATATCTAAAGAGAAAATGAAAGAAATCGCCACTACTATNATCAAGAATCAGTATGGACAGTATCTGATGAAAGTGATCGAGGAAGTGGAACGGACTTCTGACCGCAATATTGACTGACAGGGCTGCCGCTTCGGTGTCGGATGACGTATGGACGTGACTATAAAGTTTCTTGACCTGAAGAAGGTAAATGCCGCTTATGCGGATGAGATCCACGACGCTATGAGCAGGGTAGTGGATTCCGGTTGGTATCTTCAAGGAAAGGAAAACGAACGCTTCGAGAAGGATTATGCCGAATATATCGGTACTGAATATTGTGTGGGGTGTGCCAACGGTCTTGATGCCCTCACACTTATCTTCCGGGCATACATGGAGTTGGGTGTGATGAAACCGGGCGATGAAGTGATAGTGCCTGCTAACACTTATATTGCTTCCATACTCTCAATTTCGGAAAACGGTCTCGTGCCGGTGCTCGTTGAGCCNGACATAGCCACATATCAGATAGATCCTGGGAAGATAGAGCAGGCCATCACACCGAAGACCAGGGCCATACTGATAGTTCACCTCTACGGACGATGTGCCTATACGGACTTGATCGGTGGCTTATGCCGGAAATATGGTCTGAAACTGATTGAGGATAACGCTCAGGCACACGGATGCAGATATGAAGGTCGGCTTACTGGTTCGCTCGGTGATGCTGCCGCCCATAGTTTCTATCCCGGAAAAAATCTTGGAGCGTTGGGCGATGCCGGTGCCGTCACCACTAATGATGCCTCACTTGCTGCCGTTGTCCGCGCTATCGCCAACTATGGAAGCGCAAAGAAATATATATTCGACTATAAAGGCCGCAACTCCCGGCTCGATGAGTTGCAGGCTGCCGTGCTCGGAGCGAAACTGAAGCATCTCGACCGCGACAACGAGAGGCGTAAGGAAGTGGCGCGGATGTATATTGACGGAATCAGGCATCCACATGTAACTCTGCCCGCAGTTGCTGAACGCGACGGCCATGTCTTCCATGTGTTCCCCATACGCACCCCGAAGCGCGATGAACTTCAGAAATATCTGGCCGACAATGGAGTGCAGACGCTGATCCATTACCCGGTTCCACCTCACAGACAAAAATGCTATGCCGCTTGGAGCTCAATGAGTTTCCCTATCACGGAGAAGATTCACGCCGAAGAACTCTCTCTCCCTATGTCGCCTGTCATTACCGATGAGGAAGTGAAAGAAGTCATTCGTCTCATCAACAATTGGAAATTACAGACTATATCTTAACAACATGACTTGCAAACTATCCGTGTCACTGATGTGTGGCAACCTTCTTCATCTTGCCGACGATATAAAAATCTACGAGAGGTCGGATGTGGACTATATCCATATCGATATCATGGATGCGCATTTCGTGCGTAACCTCACATTCGGCCCCGATATAGTAAACGCAGTGAAGAAAGAGACAGATATTCCGCTAGATGTTCACCTTCTTGTGGAGCATCCTCTCACCGTGTTGCATAATCTTGCCGTTAGTGAGGGCGATATGGTGGTGATCCATGCCGAGGGTAAGGAGGATATCGGTAAGTGTCTCGAAGTAATCCGTAGCAAAGGTGCCCGCAGCGGTCTGGCCTTGAATCCGGATACGGATATCAGGGATGTGGCTGCCTATCTGCCTGAGTTGGATACGGTTCTCATAATGCTGATAGAGCCCGGTTTTGCCGGCGGCCGCATCATTCCCGATATGTTGCACAAAGTGGAGCGAACACGTCGTTGGCTTGACCGGAATGGATATGGTGATATCGAGCTGGAGGTGGATGGCAGCGTGAGTCTCGAGCGTGCGATGAAATTGAAAGAAAATGGCGCCACAATTTTTGTAGGCGGCACAAGCGGGATCTACATTCCCGGAAAGGATATCAGGGAGACTATCCCTGCTTTTATTGAGGGTATAAGATAATTAGATAAGTATGACTGCACAGGAAGAAACCCGCAATGGTTTTCTCGTCACATCCGAGAGAAAAAGGCTCTGGATGTTGCTGATGGAGATGGTGGAGAAACTGCTTGANGTTTGCAGGAAACATGACATAAAGATATGGGCNGACGCCGGAACACTTCTCGGGGTGATACGTCACAAGGGTTTCATTCCCTGGGACGATGATATCGACCTTATAATGATGCGCGAGGATTATGAGCGGCTTCTGAAGATAGCACCGCAGGAATTCAAATATCCCTATTTCTTTCAGGCTGCGGAGACTGACCCCTATTATCCCAGAGGACACGCGCAGTTGCGCCGATCAGACACTACGGCTATTGTTCCTTGTGATATATGGGAATGCTACAATCAGGGTGTCTTTATCGACATATTCATCATGGACGATCTGCCTGCCACTGAAGAGGAACGCAAGGAAGTGTTCGCCGACATGGAGAAGGTGAGGGAATCTTTGAATTTTTCACATGTCTCCTTGCTGTCACGTCATCCGTTTAAGGTGCTGAATGCTGTAAAGCAAATCAGGAAGGCCGGAGGTTTTCTCAACAGATATCATCAGATGGTGGATGTAATAAGAAAATANCCGAATAAACANGATAAGGAAATGNCTTGTNTGGTCTTNAATACGTGGCAGTATCCGAGAATCAAGATGAATCATGATTACTATGCCGAGACTCAGTATATGCCATTTGAAGATATGATGTTGNCGGTGCCTAATGGCTATGATACTATCCTGACCAGACTTTATGGAGATTACATGACTCCGAAAGAGGCACCGAGTTTCCATGGCTCTCTGATTCTTGATCTTGACAGGCCATACAAGGATGTGATTCAGGAATTAAGGAAAAAGGCTCCGCTTCTTGAGAAACTCAAATACCGCTTCCGGTTGAAACGTTTCAAACCCTGACGTAGCTTGGAGGAGAATATTAAGAAAAAAGCGGTTTCGGGAATGTTGTGGACGGGAATTGACCGTCTCGGCACACAACTGATTCAGTTTGTGATCGGCATTCTGATAGCCCGGGTGTTGCTCCCTTCAGACTACGGTCTGATAGGGATGCTCGCTATTTTTATGGGTGTTGCCCAGACATTTCTTGACTCCGGTTTTGCCAACGCTTTGATTCAGAAAAAGGATAGGAACACACTCGATTATTCCACAGTGTTCTATTTCAGCATAGTCATAGGTCTGATTCTCTATCTGCTTTTGTATATAGCCGCCCCGTGGATAGCCGATTTCTATAACCAGCCTATTTTGACTCAGATAACCCGTGTTTATATGCTGACTTTGGTGATCAATGGTCTGGCTATAGTTCACACTGCCAAAATGACTATTGATCTTGATTTCCGGTCGCAGGCAGCTATCTCAATCATCTCTATCATTTGCTCCGGAGCGCTGGGAATTTGGATGGCATATTCCGGCTACGGGGTGTGGGCTCTGGTGTGGCAAGGTATATGCCTTGCTGCTGTCCGCACGGTTCTTTCATGGATTTTCTGCCGCTGGCTGCCTCTGCTCCGCTTTTCGATGCAGTCGTTCAGGCAGCTTTTCTCATTTGGTAGCAAGTTGCTCGGATCCTCACTTATCAATAGCGTCTATTCCAATCTCTCCACAATCATCATCGGTAAAGTTTTTCACTCGGCGGAGCTCGGTTTCTTCACACGGGCCAACCAATTCTGCGTGTTGCCTACCACAACTATAACCAATATAGTTCTGAAGGTGAATTTCCCGATCCTGTCGCAACTTCAGGATGACAACGCCCGTCTGGTAGAAGCCTACAAGACCCTGCTGCGCACACCGGTTTGGCTGCTATATCCCATCCTCTTCGGCATTGCGGCACTTGCGCGGCCGCTGATTCTTACTCTTCTGGGTGAGAATTGGCTGGGCTCGGCCGCCCTAATTCCGATTCTTGCTTTCGGCTGCCTTTGGGATCCTCTCACTCATATTAATCTCAATCTTTTGTATGTGAAGGGCCGCTCCGATCTCGTCTTGAAACTTGAGCTCATCAAGAAACCGATTGCCTTCGTGATGCTTCTGAGCGCCATTCCTTTCGGCATCATAGGAATGTGTATCAGTATCTCGCTCTATAGTTTCATCGCATTTTGCTTCAATTGCTATTACACCGGCAAGATGCTCGGATACGGCTTCGTAAAGCAGATGAAGGAAATTCTTCCCATCCTGGGATATTGCGTCATAATGCTTGCTGGTGTGGTTCCCTTCAATTTCTTACACATTCACCCTGTGGGCCAGCTCATCTTAGGTATCGCTGCCGGCATGATTGTCTACCTATCGGTTTCTATTGCCAATAAAGACACATCATTTCTCGGAGTAAGGAAGATAATCATAGACAAGTTTCATATCTGAAAAATACTATGCAGGCTATTATATTGGCGGCCGGAATGGGCCGCAGATTAGGAGAATTCACCGCTGACAATACCAAGTGCATGCTTGAAGTCAATGGAATAAAACTCATTGATCGGATNCTTGCCCAGCTCGAAAGANTCNATTTNAATCGGATTGTGATCGTCACGGGCTATAAGGGGGATAAACTGAGAAGTTATCTTGNCAGTAAGTACCCGCATTCGGGGTTGGTGTATGTGGAAAATCCCGTCTATGACAAGACCAACAACATATATTCCCTTTGGCTTGCGAGGGAATACATGGCCGAAGATGAGACACTTCTGCTTGAGAGCGACCTGATTTTCGACGATAGTATTCTTGAAGCGGCCATCAATGCCGACTATCCCGATGTGGCTTTGGTAGCGAAATATCATACATGGATGGACGGCACTATGGTGAGGATTGACGACGAACACAATATCGTAAACTTCATCCCTAAGAAAGCTTTCAGATATGAGGATGTCCCCGTCTATTACAAAACTGTCAATATC
>WFLX010031965.1_pt1 | contig 10032 bp, 7 predicted proteins | sample 4967041 | NCBI WGS metagenome assembly WFLX01 (sample SAMN12857096, study PRJNA449069) | gut metagenome | isolation source: stool from male and female vole | host: Microtus ochrogaster | place: USA:Florida | collected 2017
TTCCGGTTCGTCAACCTGCGGTTTGTTATGCTTGTCGCTCATATCGGTATATTTTTATTGATTTCATTATTTACTTTTAGTTCACAGCAAAAATGCTGCCAAAATCATGCTTGTAAGCAAGCTATTTCAATAATGATAACAACTTAGCGGCTATATCGTTCATTTTGGAAGATTAATGTAANAGGTTGCCGACATACGTGTCACACCCTTCAAATTCNGAGGCTACCGTCTGTGACAGATTGTCAGCGCTTCCCGAAGGGAATANTCCATATACGGCTGCTCCTGATCCNCTCATTGACGCGTAGAGGGCACCCATGTCATACAGCCGTTGCTTTATGTCGCCGATCACGGGATGTGCGGGAATTACCGAGCGCTCGAAATCATTGACGNCGCGGTCACGCCAGGTAGTCACATCTTCGAGNAGCACCGGGGCNAGATCCCATTCAGGCGATGCCGGGACTACTCCGCGATATGCTTCGGCTGTCGATACGCTTTCCGCAGGCTTGATTATTGCGATAGTCATGCCTTTAAGTGATAGGCTGTGAGATGAGAAACAGTCGCCGATACCGGTAGCCATGACCGGCTTGTTGTAAATGAAAAACGGACAGTCAGCTCCAAGCCGGCCGGCAATTTCGGCCAATGTCTCATCGGATAATTCCAATCCGAACATACGGTTAAGGGCAATGAGGGTGAATGCGGCATCGCTGCTGCCGCCGCCAAGTCCCGCACCGTCAGGAATTATCTTGTGAAGATATATGTCAACTTCAGGCAGCGGAACAACCTCGTTCAGGCTACGGTAAGCCTTCACCACCAGATTTTTCTCCGGTGGACAGTCTACCGTGCGGCCGGTCACCGTAAGCGTGGTGCGTGTGCCCTTTGCCGGGACTATTTCAAGAATATCATGCCAGCCGACAGGATAAAAGAGGGTCACGAGATCATGATAACCGTCGGGTCGTTTTGCCGTTACGTTAAGGCCAATGTTGATTTTAGCGTTAGGAAACAGTATCATACGGCTTAAGTCAATGGTTCAAAGGTATTTCAGGTGCATCATNCACAACCGGGCAGTCGGGCAGTCCCTCGCGGATCAAGCGGTTGATGGCCGCCGTGTCGGATTGAGCGGTGCTCAGGGTCATCGGAAGCCTGACGATGCGGGTTATCCTGGCGCCCGGAATGATTGCGGATTTAAGGGCATCGATTGTCGGAGCTTCCGAAAGAGAGGCATACTCCGGATAAGTATAGGTTNTAAAGACCGAATTCTGTGAGATACCCCTGCGGTCGAGCAGATAACCGTCGGCAAGGGGCAGGGGAGTCGCTGACCTTAGATCGCTCGGCGCAGGGAATGAGACGATCCTGTTGCCATCCATCGTGATCGGGACATTTTGATCATAATCGCCGTTGGTGCGGTATATAATTGCTCTCGGAACCGGCGAGGCTGCCGGCTTCATGCTTATTTCGGATGTTCCCACTGTTGCAGGTATCGGTTTTGTGGATCGACAGGCCACGGTGCACAATGCTGTGGCTATGGCGATAAGTATTAATTTCTTCATTTGATTGCTATTTTCTTTACAATGGTGCCGTCAGCAGTTACTGCGCGTACAACATAGATTCCTTGGCTGAGGGTGAATTCTACGACAGATGCCGATGACGGATAGGACGCTAAATGTCGACCTCCGATAGAGAAGAGATCTACACGGCTTATGTTGCTGTCGGCTGTTACGGTGACAGTATTGCCCGATACCGATATGCCCGAGGGTTCGGAGATTATTTCCGAAATACCGGATGTGCCGGAGAATTTGACCGGTATCTGCGGACCGCCTGAAGTGAACTTGTTATTGATATTCAGGCAGGCATAATATGTTTTGCCGGGTTGAGCCTCGGGGAATGATCCCGANACTGTCATGGTNGTGCTTTCACCCTCGGANAGGGTGATGAAAGGCGTGGCAAAACCGATGACTGTCGAAAGCATGTTATTATCAGTCGGTTCCATCAGATATAGGATTCCGTTTCCTGCAAAATAGCCTGACGCGCAGTTGACGGTNGCCTTGATGCTGAANCCCTCTGATGAAACAGTGACCGGATGACCGGCACCGGCAGATGTGGCGTTCTCGAACTCCAGGGCAGTACTGCGTACAAGGGTAATTGCCGGAAGTTTTATAGGCGTAACGCTGATAGGCTCACTGATGCGGTTGCCCGACTGATCAATAAGGCAAAGGTCATAGGTCTTTTGTGCGGTTCCGCTTGTGAATGTATCGATGATGGTAACTTCCTGCGATTGTCCNGGGAGAATATNAACCATGGTCTTGCCTAACGCCGAGGCCAATCGTTTGGATGTTCCCGGTTCGAACAATGCAAGCTGTATCGGGCCGTAATATTCAGCATCGGCGGTGCTGAGGGTGGCGGTAACCTTAATTTTGGCATTCAGGTAAAACTTCGTGTCGAGAGTGAAGTTTTTGACAGTCAGTCTGGGGGTTATGGCCGCTATCGGTGTGAATTTTACCGATGACGGGGTGCATGTCATTGTCATCGAGCTTACCCGGTTTTCAGGAATATGGATATTCNTCCAGTTGCCNTCGCCGATCACGTAATATATGGGGGTGATGGTATAAGTGCCTGACGAGGGTAGGGCACTGCATTTAACCGGAAAACTGCGTAAATAAGAGCCGGACATCTTTAATTGAATTTTGCTCATNTCCTCGTCAGTGTAAGCACACTTNACATAAGTGGTGTTACCATGCTGATCAACAAGTTTAAGTCCGAAATTCACCTCTGCCGGGATGAAACTCATATTGGAGAAGTTGTTTCCGAAATAGGCGGTTCCGCTTTTGCTGAGGTCAGTCTTGTCGACGGTAAACTCTCCTGTCGTAACCTGATGGTTCTCATTCGGCTGATCAGCGGTCACCATGAATGGTGTCGTCTTGGAGCCGTTCACCGGTTTGCGGATACCGATGGTCATATCCTGATTATACTGATATCCGGAGGTGGATCCTCCCACACCCTGAAGTGTAGGATTNAGTAGGGTAATGAGGAAATATCCGTTGCTCATGCCTCCCCAGCCCCAGTTGATGTGATAATATCCGTCGCGGTAGCCGTCGCACACAAAGCAGTGGCCGCCTGAATCGGAATCACCGCCATAGATCACCGGACGTGAGGCGCTAAGCTCGTTATACAGTATCTCCTCCCACTCCTGGCCCGAGTAGTAATTGCGCTCGATGTAAGTGACGCCTTTATCATATCCGAAATAATTGATCAATGCTTCCTGCAGGCGTGGAGTAAGTGCGCCGCTTGCATCGGCTCCGTAATTCATCTGTACACCGTATCCGCAGGCCTTCATGAGTATTGACACCGCGGCGATCTGTGCGGAAGTACTGTTGCCGGAATAGGTCGGAGCCATGTTTGCCCAGTCAAATGCNGTNGATGCGAAATCCATCGACAGCGATGTGTTATTCCACTGATATGTGATGCTTCCTGTGCCTTTTTCCGGCCATTTGTGATAGTTCATGACCTGAGCCAGGGCCGTGGCCACACATCCTGTGGGAGTCTTGATAGAGCCAACCAATGGACAAAGGTTATTATACGGAGATGTCTGGTTCCAGTAGGTGGTGACAAGCGGAGCTATTGCCTTGCGGCTTTCAGCACGTGACTGCGGCTGGTCGAGGCCGTTGGTGATTGCATATCTGATCTGGTCAGCGTAACTGTCAATCCAATAGCGCATATTGTCGGGCATGTTTTCGCTATCGAATGTGTCTGTATCTGAATAGCCTATAAGGGGCGGCATGCAATCATCGGCCGACAGTATCGAGAAGCCTCCTTCCGGAGTGCTGAACACGTATAGCAGATTATAAGAGTCATCACTTGCAGTGAAAGAAAGCTGATAATTGGCGGTGGCTCGGGAAAGAGACGGTGAGATTCTGGCAAGTGCCTGATCCGGAGTGAGCTGGCGGGCGTAAGTCCCGATCGTCATCAACCCGATGACAAGTAGTGAGATAAACCTGGGCATGTATAAGATATTTAACTGCAAAATAAATCAAATTTTTTGAATGTTGAAAACCGCTATGTGAATTACTGGGACTGTCNCCGGATGATTGAGGCCAAAAATGGCTGTCACGTGATAAAATTTTAAGTTTCAGTTGCATTTATTGTGTAATTAAGTTAACTTTGTGTTTCAACCTGAAATGGATTAATTTGCAATGAAGCAGTTTATCACTTATACACTTGCCACATTAGCCGGTATCTGGATCACGATTATGATAGCTGGCATTGGTGTGTTTTTGATGACTATAGCCATACTTTCAGTCGGGATGAGGCAGCCTGAGATCAAGGTGGACCCTCATTCGGTGCTACATCTCAATCTGACCGGCGAGATTATCGAACGTAGTGAAAATCAGTCGTTGATGAGCCAGATATATGGCTTTCATGAGGACAAACATTCCTTGAAAGATATGATCGCCGCATTGCGTCATGCCGCCGGNGACAACAATATTGACGGAGTATTCATCGACTGTAAAGGCGCTTCTGCCGGAACAGCATCACTTTCCTATCTGCGAGACGAGCTTGCACGCTTCAAGAANTCAGGCAAGTGGGTAGTCGCTTACGGTGACGCATATACGCAGGCTAATTATTANCTGGCTTCGGTTGCCGACAGCCTCTGGGTAAACCCTGTCGGGGCAGTGGATATACATGGTCTCGGCGGACGTCTTATTTTTTACAAGGGACTGCTCGACAAGATCGGAGTCGATGTTCAGGTTATCAAGGTCGGAACGTATAAAAGCGCGGTTGAGCCATATATACTCACCGAACCCAGCGAGGCCAACCGACTACAGATTAAAAGCTATCTGGATCCTATATGGGGATATCTCACCGAACGTATTGCAGAAAGCCGTGGCGTTGAGCCGCAGGCNGTCAATGNCTGGGCTGATTCGATTATAGTNACCGCTGATCCTTTGACCCTCCCCGCAGCCGGCGTCGTGACCGGAACATGTTACCGTCATGAGGCAATTGACTGGATGAAGGCCCGGACTCACCGCGAAAAAAAGTCATTGCGCCTTGTATCGCCCGATAACTATGTAAGCACGATTAAACGTCGCACNTCATCAACTAAAATNGCGGTACTCTATGCGNTAGGTGATATTGTCGATATTGGCGACGAAGGTATAGTGGGCAGTAAAATGGCTCCGCTGATTCTTAACCTTGCCGAGGATGATGATATNGATGCGCTTGTATTGCGTGTCAATTCAGGAGGCGGCAGCGCGTTTGCTTCCGAGCAGATATGGGAGGCTCTGGAACAATTCAAGGCAACCGGCAAGCCTTTCTATGTATCGATGGGCGATGTGGCTGCATCAGGAGGCTATTATATCTCATGCGGTGCCGACAAGATATACTGTCAGCCCGTGACTATNACCGGCTCAATAGGTATTTTCGGACTTATTCCTTCTGTAAAAGGGCTCCTGAATGACCACCTTGGAGTGACAACATCGCTCATTGCCACAAATCCGGCGGCCGACATGGGTATCGTAGACCCGCTGACAGTGGCTCAGCGTGCAGCCATGCAGCGCATGATCGATCGCGGATATGCCACTTTCACCTCACGTTGTGCCGAGGGACGCCACATGCCGGTTGATTCGATACTGGCTATTGCCGAAGGACGTGTATGGGATGGCGCTACGGCAAAAAAGCTCGGACTTGTCGACGAACTCGGTACGCTTGACGATTGTATTCAGGATCTTGTGAAGGCCAACGGATATGCAAAATATGAACTTGTGGCTTATCCCAAGCAGTCTACTGAATGGTGGAGTGAAATTATCGCNGAGGCCAAGCGCATGAAGGCCCGGATGGTGAGCGATGAGCTCGGTGAGGCTTCACGTTATTATGAGGCATTGAAAAGCATCAGCGACATGGAGCATGTGCAGTGTCGGATGCCTAATGTGGAAGTAGTCAACTAAAAAATCATTTCAGGATGGCCGGGTTACGTCAGAACAAAATATTTTCAGGACTGGTGCTTAAACCGTTGTCGTGGATTTACGGCACGGTAGTGTATGTCCGCAACAAATTGTTTGACTGGGGCTGGCTGAAAGGACATCAATTCAAGGTGCCGGTTATAGTGGTCGGTAACCTTGCAGTGGGNGGTACCGGGAAAACACCGCATACTGAGTATATTGTCGAAGCACTGCGGGATGAGTATCATATCGGGGTGCTGAGCCGTGGTTACCGCCGTAAGACAAAGGGCTTTGTGACCGCNTCCAAGCTGTCGACTCCCCGCGACATCGGTGACGAGCCATATCAGATCTATCATAAATTTGGCGGCAAGGTGCGCGTCGCCGTGTGTGAGTCACGAGTGAAGGGTATCAAGGAAATGTTGCGTATCGATCCTACGATCAATATGATCGTNCTTGATGANGCATTCCAGCACCGTTATGTCACTCCGCTCGTGTCNGTGGTGCTGATGGAGTGGACGCGCCCGGTATATAATGACGACCTGCTGCCGCTTGGCAATCTTCGTGAGCAGCCGCGCGGACTNATGCGTGCCGATATGATAGTTGTCACAAAGTGTCCCAGTGAGATCCGTCCGGTGGATGTGCGCCTCATCTACGACCATCTTGAATTATTCCCGTATCAGACTCTTTACTTCTCGCATTACCTCTATGGCAATCTGGTGAGCGTATTTCCTGATGANGTACGATATATGCCGAGCCTTTCATGGATGGGATCGGATACATCGGTGCTTGTACTTACCGGTATTGCGCATCCTCGTCCTCTTGTGCGCTATATCAAGAACAGCGGGGTAAACGTCGTAGAGATGCGTTTCCCCGACCATCATCAGTTCAACCGTCATGATTTTGATGATGTGCTCAAGCGTTTCAACGCAATGCCCGGAACGAATAAATACATAATCACGACTGAGAAGGATGCTGTGCGTATCGCGGCCAATCCCTATTATCCTCATGATCTCAGGAGCGTGACCTTCTACCTGCCCATTAAGGTAGACTTCCTGCCTCATCGGCTCCCTGCGGGCTCCGACACATTCGCACAGGAGCTCAAGCAGCTCATACGACGTAAGAACTCGGTACAGTAACGACAACTTTTGTCGGGTGCCGGTGTTAATACAATAGCAATATTAACCAAAATTCCCACTTTGACATGTTAGATAAGATTAATCAGACTGCTGACTATATCCGCTCAAAGGTGAGCGATATGCCCAAAACCGCGATNATCCTCGGTACCGGACTCGGTGCCCTCGTGGATCANATTACTGACAAGCAGTATATTCCTTATTCTGAAATACCCAATTTCCCTGTGTCGACTGTCGAAGGTCACTCCGGCAACCTGATTTTCGGCCGTCTCGGTGACAAGCGTGTCATGGCCATGCAGGGTCGTTTCCATTTCTATGAGGGATATGATATGCGCACTGTCACTTTCCCGATCCGTGTTATGAAAGCGCTCGGCATAAAGACTCTTTTCGTAAGCAATGCTGCCGGCGGCATGAATCCTGAGTTTATCATCGGTGATATCATGATCATTACCGACCATATCAATCTGTTTCCCGAACATCCGTTGCGCGGACGTAATTACGAGGAGCTCGGCCCGCGTTTCCCCGATATGAGCGAGGCTTATTCACGCCGCCTTATCAAGCAGGCTACTGAAATTGCCGAGGAAAAGGGTATACGTGTGATGCACGGCGTTTATGTNGGTACTCANGGCCCGACATTCGAGACACCTGCCGAATACAGATATTTCCATATNATCGGTGGTGATGCAGTAGGCATGTCAACAGTTCCNGAGGTTATNGTTGCCCGTCATTCAGGTATGGAAGTCTTCGGAGTATCGGTGATTACCGACCTTGGTGTGGAAGGAATTGTTGAGGAAGTATCGCACGAAGAGGTTCAGAAGGCTGCCCAGAAGGCTCAGCCCAAGATGATGGAGATCATGACTGAACTCGTAAACCGTTTCGAAGAATAATTACTATGAGCGAAGAAAAACAGACAGAGATATCGGAATTAGGCGAATTTGGCCTGATTGACCGCCTGACAGAGGGTATCACCCCTGTCAATGAATCGACTAAAAAAGGGGTGGGTGATGATGCCGCCGTCATGGATTTCGGTGACGAGGAGGTGCTGGTGACTACCGACCTTCTGCTTGAAGGAATTCATTTCGACCTGACCTATGTGCCGCTGACCCACCTTGGATATAAAGCCGCTGTTGTCAATTTCAGCGATGTGTATGCGATGAANGGAACGCCGCGGCAGATTACCGTATCGCTCGGTATATCTACCCGCTTTACAGTCGAGCACATGGAGGCGCTTTATGCCGGTATACGCCATGCGTGTGATATCTATGGTGTGGATCTTGTAGGAGGCGACACCTCGGCGTCACGTCAGGGGCTTGTGATCTCTATTACATGTATCGGATCGGCTCCCAAAGATAANATTGTTTACCGTGANGGNGCCAANGATACCGATCTGATCTGTGTCAGCGGCGATCTCGGTGCCGCATACATGGGCCTGCAGCTGCTTGAACGTGAAAAGGCTGCTTCGGTGGGTATCAAGGATTTCCAGCCTAANTTTGAAGGCAAGGANTATCTTGTAGAGCGCCAGCTTAAGCCTGAGGCACGTAAGGATATTATCCGTGAACTTAACGAGGCAGGCATCAAGCCTACATCAATGATGGATGTAAGTGACGGCCTCTCAAGCGAATTGCTTCATATATGCTCGAAGAGCCATGTGGGCTGCCGTGTTTATGAGGATCGTATACCTATCGATTACCAGACTGCCGTCATGGCTGAGGAAGTTGGTATGAATCTTGTGACGGCGGCCATGAACGGAGGCGAGGACTATGAACTGCTGTTCACCGTACCGCTTACCGATCATGACAAGGTGAGCAAGCTGCCGGGTATCAAAGTGATCGGTTATATCACTCCTGAAGATAAGGGATGCGCGCTGATCACGCGTGATGATACCGAGATACCTATCCGTGCACAGGGCTGGAATCCGCTTAAAGGATAGTCAGGTATCCGTATAACTTATTTATATGCCGTGCGGCTGGTTTCATGCCATGTCGCGCGGCATATTTTAGTATTGTAAAAATGCTTGCCGAGGAGTCTGAATAGCTTGTCAGTTTGCTATAAAATTTCTAACTTTGCATCGTCAAATTTAAAAGAGCATTGAATTATGATAAACAGAATCCTGATAAGAATGAAGGTTGTGCAGATGCTTTATTCCTATCTGTTGACACGCAGTGATTTTCAAGTGTTGCCTGAGCCTGAATCACGGTCACGCGACAAGCGTTATGCCTATTCGCTCTACTGCGATCTCTTATTGACGCTGCTTGATGTGTCGGGATTTCGTATCGTAAACTTTGAAGGTCGTCCGCGCGTGGAGTTTGTGGCAAAGAAAGAACGTCANGATGTTACCTCNATTGCCCGCGCTCTTGCCGATGATGACGCAATCAAGGAAATTGCTCTCCGTAACAAAGGATTTTATGAGGCTCTGCAGACTGTGGCTCCCTCTTTGAGNGCGGCAGTCAGGGAAGCGACCATATATAAGGAGTATCAGCGCAAGCGTGACACTCCCGAGCTTGCCGATGAGGTGAAGNTATGGAAAAATTTGCTTCATACAGTGATTTTGCGTGACGAGCGTTTCCAGGATCTTCTCCACAGCAACCCCGATTTCACCCATGTGGGTTATGAGCAGGGTATCGCCATGCTTGAGGAGACTATCGACAATTACACCTCGGCACGTGGTGCCCTCATAGAGGCTAAGCGATCTCTTACTGTGGCTCTTGACAAGAGCTATGATCTNTATATANGCCTGCTTCAGCTGATGATTGATCTGACAGATCTNCGTGCTCGTCAGCTCGATGAGGCCAAGCACAAGTATCTGCCTACCCACGACGATCTTAATCCGGATACACGCTTTATNGACAATGCCTTCATCGCTGCATTGCGCGAGAATGAGGGCCTGAAAGAGTATATCGATGAGCATCATGTGACCTGGACCGACGATGATGTGACTTTGCGCCGGCTTCTCGACCATATCCTTG
>WFLX010183803.1_pt1 | contig 10031 bp, 11 predicted proteins | sample 4967041 | NCBI WGS metagenome assembly WFLX01 (sample SAMN12857096, study PRJNA449069) | gut metagenome | isolation source: stool from male and female vole | host: Microtus ochrogaster | place: USA:Florida | collected 2017
ATGGGGAGATACCATTGATTATTGCCCAGACTGCTTGTACGAAGAAAGTGCGTTTTGACGGATACGATGTCAGAATGTCGTGGGCAGAACGCTGCCATATCGTCGCAATGCTTTCTATAATTAAGACTTATTTTTCCTGCGTTCCCACCAGGTTTTGAACAAATCGACCCATACGGCGCATTCTGGCTCGATGGTGCTGCCGTCGGGGGTGGACGTTTCGGCGGTGGCGAGGGCGAGTCCGTGTTTGCCGTGCGTGAAGAGATGATAGGCAAACGGTACGCCCGATCGGCGCAATGCGTCGGCAAGGCGCAGGGAATTTTCGGCGGGGACGGACTGGTCGGCGAGCGTGTGCCAGAGGAACGTGGGCGGAAAGTCGTCCGTTATGTGGCGTTCGATGCTCACGTCGTCGCGGGAAAAGCGGTCGGTCGAGCCGAGTACGAGGCGGATTGACGACGGGTGGCAGTATGTTTCGTCTGCCGTGATGACGGGATAGCAGAGGATGAGCGCGTCCGGCTTGATGTCCGTGGCTTTGTAGGGGAGATACGGCGCGAACAGGTCGCCGTTCCAGTAGCAGCCGAGCGTGGCGCACAGATGTCCGCCCGCGCTGAATCCGCACGCAATGATGCTTTGCACATCAACGTGCCATTCGTCCGCATGGGCGCGGGCGTAGCATACGGCTTCTGCCAAATCACAGGCGGCGGCGGGAAATTCCATGGGCGCAAGGCTGTATGTCAGTACCGCCGCCTGAAATCCCAGCGCATTGAATCGGACGGCGACTGCTTCTGCCTCACGCGCGGAATGGTGATCATAGCCGCCGCCGGGACACACAATCACGAGCGGACGCGCGGGCGCGGCATCATTTTGAAGCAGGTAGGTCGTGAGCGTCGGCTGCTGTCCGTTCGTCTTCAGTTTGTCGGCATAATGCACGGGGAGCGGGATTGTCTGGTGTATCATAGTTTTGGCCTTTTTTGCTTGGGGGCGGGAAGTTCGTCGTACATTGCGTCCAGCAGGCGGCGCAGAAAATCGCGGTCGTCAAGATTTTCGACCAAAAGCATTTCTTTTGCGCCTGCATAGGGAATTTCGCGCGGCGCGTTCGGCATGAGCGCACAGGCGGCGGATACGGGCTTGACCAAAAGCCGGTCGTCGTAAATGCCGCCTGCCAGTTTTCCGCGCCAGTACAAAAGGTATTCGCCCATCATCGGGCGAATGCTCACGTCCGGCGACGGGGCGAGTTGGTCGAGTACAAAATCACGGTATTCTTGCGATGATGCCATGTAGTCTCCTGCGCTACCATAAAACAATCGTTTGTGGTATATTATAATCGCTTTAAAAAACAAAAGACCCCGCAAAGGAGGTGAAACGGGGTCTTTACGAGCATGTTTAATACTGCCGCAACAAAACTTTAGAGTATTATGAAAAAATAGTCAAGAGTTTTTTCGGATTAAAGAGGAAAATTGCGTTTCATGTTTTCCTCAAAGGAGTGAATTATGGGAACGACGAAAAAAATCGGCATTATCGGTGCGATGGAGGCGGAGGTCGCGTATCTCAAGGATATGGCGGCGGGCAAGGAATCGTCTGCCGGCGGCTTGGTCTTTTTTGAAGGCGCGATTGACGGCATGAGCGTGGTCGTCGTCAGAAGCGGGGTGGGCAAAGTGAATGCGGCGTTGTGCGCGCAGCGGCTCATCATGCAGTACGGCGTGACGCACGTCATCAACACGGGCATTGCGGGCGCGGCGGCGCACGGGCTGGGCGTACTTGATTTTGTCGCTTCCACGGACGCGGTGTACCATGACATGGACGCGACGGGATTCGGCTACGCGCCGACAGTCATTCCGCAGATGACGTGCTCGGTATTTCCTGCGGACAAGGCGATGCTTGCGGCGGCGCAGGAAGCCTTTGCGGACGGCAAGGATAGATTCGGCGGACACAAGCTGATTGCGGGACGCGTGGCGACGGGCGATCAGTTCATTGCCGACAAGGCAGTCAAGGCGCGTATCGTCAAAACCTGCGCCCCTGCCTGCGTGGAAATGGAGGGCGCGGCAATCGCCCATGCGTGCTGGCTGAACGACACGCCGTTTTTAATCCTACGCTGCATGAGCGACATGGCGGACGATGAGGGCGAGGCGACTTCCGTGTTCAACGAGCAGGCTGCCGCCGAAATGAGCGCGAAACTGGTTGTCAATCTGCTGAAAAAATTATAAAATTGAAAAGAGTGTACCTATCTATGGCAGAAAAAAAATACAAGGTCGAATCATTCAATCTTGATCATACCAAAGTCGTCGCGCCGTTCGTCCGTCTGGCGGCAAAGAAAATCGGCGAAAAAGGTGACGTGGTGACCAAATTTGACGTCCGCATTACGCAGCCGAACGCCGAATTCATGCCGACCGGCGCGATTCATACGATTGAACACATCGTTGCCGAGCATATCCGCGATGAGATTGACGGCGTTATCGATTTCAGCCCGATGGGATGCCGCACGGGATTTTACCTTACCGTGTGGGGCGACCGGGACGAGGCGTTCATTGCGGGGCATCTGCTGCCGGTGTTCAAGAAAGTGATTGCGTGGGAAGGACCGGTTCCTGCCGCCACCGAAACCGAATGCGGCAATTTCCGTGACATGGATTTGCCGGGCGCGAAACAGTTTGCCCGGCAGTGGGTGGACGGCATCGAGTCGAAAGGGTGGCAGTGCTTCAAATAGGCGTTTTTTGGCGCGGAACGAAATATCGAACGGGTAGCATCGCATGAATATCTTGCAGAAACTCAAAGAAACCGTCTCTTCCGTCCTGCCGATTATGGTAGTCGTTCTGTTGCTCGGCGTGACGATTGCTCCGCTGGGCGGGTCGCTTATCGTGCGGTTTTTGGTGGGCGGCGTGTTGGTCATTCTGGGGCTGACGGTTTTTCTGCTCGGCATTGACATCGGGGTCATTCCGATTGGCGAGCAGAGCGGCGCGGCACTTGCGGCAAAACGGAATCTTCCGCTGCTGCTGAGTGTTGCGTTTTTGATTGGTTTTATCGTCACCGTCGCAGAGCCGGACGTGCAGGTGCTTGCCGATCAGGTACGCAGCATTGCTCCCGCCGTCAACAAATGGCATTTAATCTTGATGATTGCGGCGGGAATCGGCTTGGCGGTTTCGCTCGGCATTTTCCGCATGGTGTTTTCGCTCCCGCTCAATATACTGCTGGTCGTTGCCTATGCGATTGTGTTCGCGCTCGCGTTTTTTACGCCTGCCGAATTCCAGGGCATCGCATTTGACAGCGGCGGTGCGACGACCGGGCCGATGACCGTTCCGTTTATTATGGCGTTGGGATTGGGCGTTGCCGCCGTGCGCGTGAAAACCGGCGCGAAAGACGCTTCCGAAAATGATGACGGCTTTGGCTTGACGGGCATTGCGTCTATCGGGCCGATTGCGGCGGTCTGCTTGTACGGCATTATTTTTGCGCATACGGGCAAGGCGGCGGACGGGACTGTTGCGGCGGCAGAAACGGCGGCTCATGCGGCGGCGAGCGGGCTGTCCGTTTTTGTGCAGTTGCTTCCTGCTATCACGCACGAAGTAGTGAACGCACTGTTGCCGCTGTTGGCAATGGCGGTCTTTTTTCAGATTACGCTCATAAAGATGCCGCCGTTTCAGGTTATCCGCATGGTGCGCGGCTTTGTGTTCAGTTTTGTCGGGCTGGTCATCTTTTTGGTGGGCGCGAACGGCGGGTTTATGCCGGCGGGCGAACGGCTCGGCGAAGTGCTTGGTGCGCTCGCGGCTTCCAGTTCGCTGTGGTCGGCGTTGCTCGTTGTGGTTGGTTTTGCCTTTGGCGCGGTGGTCGTCATTGCCGAGCCTGCCGTGTGGGTGCTGACCGATCAGGTGGAAAGCGTGAGCGGCGGCACGATCAAACGGCGCGTCATGCTGGTGGCGCTTTCTGCGGGCGTGGCGACTTCAATCGGGCTGTCGATGCTTCGCGTGCTGACCGGGTTCAGCCTGTGGTACGTGCTGATTCCGGGGTATGCGGTTTCGCTTATCCTCGCGTTCTTCTGCCCCAAACTGTTTACGGGCATTGCGTTTGACAGCGGCGGCGTGGCGAGCGGCACGATGACGAGCACGTTCATCCTTTCGTTCACGCTTGGCGCGTCGGCGGCAAGCGGCGGGAATCCTGCGGTGGACGCGTTCGGCGTTATCGCGCTCGTCGCCATGACTCCGCTCATCGCAATCCAGATTTTGGGAATGATTTTTGCCATCAAAAACCGGCGGGCGCAGCGCAATGTGCGCTGTTCGGCACAAGGAGACGGGCAATGAGTATGTTCAATCTGCTGATGAGCATCGTTCCGCATGACAAGGGCGAAAAACTGACGGCGGCGGCGGTTGAGGCGGGCTGCCGGGGCGGCACGGTACTCATGGGACGCGGGCTGGCACGGTCAAACCTTGCGGCGGTGCTCGGTCTGGGCGAGACGACCAAAGACGTGATTTATATGCTCGTGGACGAGCGGCAGAAGCAGAATATCATCGACGCGATTGTCAATGCCACGCTGCTTGAAAAGGCGAATTTCGGTCAGTTGTTTTCGGTGGACGTAGACTTGATGATGCGGACGGGCGTCATCACGCAGAAAGAAAACGAAGGAGATATGTACATGGAAAAGGCTCGCGATTTGATTTCGGTCGTCGTGAACAAAGGCTATGCCGACGATGCGATGGCGGCGGCGCGCCGTGCGGGCGCGGGCGGCGGTACGGTCATCAACGCGCGCGGAACTGCCCGCGAGGACGACGAGAAATTTTTTGGTATGCATATCGTTCCCGAAAAGGAAATGCTGCTGATTGTGGTGGAACACGAAAAAAAAGCGGCGGTGCTGAATGCTATCCGCGACTTGAGATGTCTGCGCGAGCCGGGAAGCGGCATTGCGTTTTGCAGCGGCGTGGACGACTTTACGTTGCTCGGCAGAAAAAACGCGTAGCGTCGGAGGAATTGCGGTATGGTTAAGAGACTGACGGTGGCGGCAGTGGCATTGTGCGTCGTGTTTGCTGGCTGCAAGAAAACGCAGAACGTCGCGGCGCGTCCGCAAGCGGAAAATGCAGTCGGCGGCAATACTTCCGTGACGATAACGCTCGGTTTTTCGACGAACAAGGAAGATCCGCGCGGCGTTGCGTCGCTGTTGTTCAAAGAAGAAGTGGAGCAGAATTCCAACGGCAGGATTACGGTTGATATTCAAGCCGACGGCAAGCGGGGAAGCGACGCGGATTTAATAGAAGGCGTTGTCAATGATACCCTGGACATGACGATTTCGAGCGCGGGAAACTTTGCCGTGTATGCGGCGGAAGTAGGCATTTCCGCGCTGCCGTTCCTGTTCTCCGATTTTGACTCCGCCTGGCAGTTCATGGACAGTCCGCTCATGCAGGAAGTGGACAAGACGCTGGAAGCGTTCAATATCGTCGTGCTTTCCCATTTTGACAACGGTTTTCGGTGCGTGACCACGACGGATCGGGCGGTCAATTGCGTGGCGGACATGAAAGGACTGCATATCCGCACGCCGCCGAATCAAATCGTCATGGAAACGATGACCGTACTCGGCGCGAACCCGGAGCCGTATGCGTTCAATGATCTGAAAAAGGCACTGAAAGACGGGCTGTTTGATTCGCAGGAAAATCCCATTCCGATTATCTACAACAGCCGGCTGTACGAAGAGCAGCATTGTCTTGCCATTACCAATCACAGTTACGACGCGATGCCGTTTGTCATCCGCAAAAGCCTGTGGGACGCGCTCGGCGAAGGCGACCGGCAGATTCTGCGCGAGGCGGCAAAAAAGGCACAGGACTTGAACCGCCAGCTGGTGAGAAACCAGACGGAAGCGTTCGTGGCGCGCCTGCATAACGTGGGCATGACTATTACCAATCCCAACCTGCACGAATTTGCGCAGGCAACGACGTGTGTCTTGGATTCGTTCTCCGCGATATGCCGCAATGAACTGATTCATGAGATGAAAGCGCTGACGCAATAACGTCAGATTGTCGTATGTCTACCAAATCGGCTGTCTTTTCTGCNCTCGCTGCGTCCGCNGGTTTTGTCTCTGGCGAGGAACTTGCNGCCTTGTGCGGCGTTTCGCGCACGTCAGTATGGAAAGCGATTACGGCGTTGCGCACGGACNGNTGCCAGATTGNCGCCGTGTCANACCGTNGCTACCGCTTGCTTTCCGTTCCCGACAAAATTGACGGCGCGTCTATCGCGCAAAAACTGACCGAACTCGGCGCACGACCCGGCGCGATTTTCTGCTTTGACGAAATCGATTCCACGCTCGCAGAAAGCAAACGCCAGTGTGCGNCGGTCGGCGTGTTCCGGGATTTGCGCGGCGAATTGACGGCGGACGGGGCGCGGTTGCACCGTGCGCTCATTGTGGCGGGCAAGCAGACGGCGGGGCGCGGGCGCATGGGGCGTCCGTTTGCGTCGNCGTCGGACAGCGGCGTGTATTTTACGCTCATCTACGCGCCCAAAAACGGCGTGACCAATCCTGCNTTGCTGACCGCCGCCGCCGCCGTTGCCGTTGCCCGTGCGACCGACGAATTGTTCGGCACGCATGCTCAGATAAAATGGGTGAACGATGTTTTTTTGGGCGGAAAAAAAATCTGCGGCATCCTGACCGAAGGGGTCGCCAATTTTGAGTCCGGGGTAATAGAGGCGGCGAACGTGGGAATCGGCATTAACGTGCGCGACAAGTTTACCGGCGATTTGGCGGCGGTNGCCGGATCAATACAGGAATTCGCCCCCGACAAGGAGCAAGCCGCCCGCGTGAGCCGCAATGAGGTGGTCGCCCGCGTGGTGGCGCACCTGCTTTCGTTTTATGACGCGGGNGAACAGGGCGATATTGCGGCGACTGCCNCGCTCATGGCGGAATATCGCGCGCGCTCNTTCGTCATCGGCAAGACGGTTACGGTCAACCCTGCGGCAGGTCTGCGCGGCGAGCCGTACCAAGCGACCGTGCTCGACATTTCCGACGATGCCGCTTTGGNCGTGCGTTGCGCGGACGGCACGGAAAGGACGCTCCAAAGCGGCGAAGTGAGCCTGCACGGCACGGATTTTGCGCGGTAACGCCGTGCCGCGCGGNNGTTGCGCCGGGGNTTGTTGATTCGTGCGGAGACTTTCATATCCAGACGCTCTGTGCCGGGGTTTGTTGATTTTTAAATCATCTCGGTTTATACTGTAAGCATGGGTGGAAGAAAATCAAAGAAACATACGAGTGGGCTGGCATTGGCGTGCTGGCTGGTGGGTTTTCTCGTCCTGCTGATTGTCTTTTTGGTAAAGCTTGACGATATAAAATCGAACCTCAAATCGACGCGGTTTTTTGAGCGCGTTTTTGGGACGACTCCCACGTTCATCGAGCATTACGAAGAGAAAAAGCCCGTTGCCGAGCCGTTGCCCGAAGAAGATGTGGTCATTACGCTCAACACCGCGCCGCAGGCGCAACAGGAACCGCTTGTTGCGCCCGTGCCGACAACGACGGACGAGCCGCTCCCGCCAGTGCAACCGCCAGCAGATGCGGCAGAAAAGCCGATGCAGCGTCCGTCCGTGCCGCGCGAACAGACTCCCTCTGCGCCCGTCACGCCGCCTGCGGAAGAAAAACCCGCCATTGCGACAAGCACGGCAAAGCTTTATTTTGTCTCAATCGACAACGACGGATCAGTGACGCGAAAGGAAATGGCGCGGACGATACTTCGGAACGATTCGCCGCTTACGGGCAATATCAAGCTCCTGCTTGCCGGGCCGAATACGTCGGAGCGGGGAAAAGGCTGCCGCTCGCTCATTCCCGACGGCACAAGGCTGCTTTCTGCGGCGGTGCGCGACGGCGTGGCGGTATTGAACTTCAGCGAGGAATTTGAATACAACCGCGTGGGCGTGGAAGGGTATATCGGGCAGCTGATGCAGATTGTCTACACGGCAACGGAGTTTCCCACGGTGAACAGCGTACAGTTTTTGATTGACGGCGAGCGCAAGGAATACCTCGGCAGTGAGGGCGTATGGATTGGCTCGCCGCTGTCGCGGTCAAGTTTCTAGCGTTGTCCGATGCGGTACGAATCTAAAATCGCCTGGAAATAAGCTTTGTTCTTGGTGTACGCGCCGCTGAACACGGTGAGCGTAAAGAATCCGACCGATCCGTCGTCAAGTTTGGTCAGAACCTTAAAGTCCTGCGTCACGCTTTCGGTGTCCGGCTTGTAAAGCACGTTGCTGATTTTTGTCTGCCCGCCTTTGGTTGAGACAGAAAGGCGGCCCAAGTCGGGATACGAATGATTTGTTCCCAGCAGCATTTTCCGCGTGAGGAGCGCGAGCATCGTTTCGTCGGCATCGGCGGGGCGGGGAATCACGTCCATCACGAGAATGGCGTTGTCGCCGAGCAGCCACAGGTTGTCCATGGACTGTTTCCACTGCGCGTCAAGCGCGACGGTCTGCAAGACGGACGTGCCTTCTTTTTGGTAGGCGGAGTCGCCCGCCGCTGACTTCTTCGGCTTGAACTGGTGGCGTTTGTCGGTGAGCGCGGCGGGCATTCCCTTGAACGCAAAAAAACTGTCGTCCTCGGAAGAGACGAGCTGCCCTGCCGTAACGAGCGAGAACACGCTCTTGTTGCTGGCGGACGTAATCGACACCAGGTTGAACAGCGGGATAAGCGCGTCAAAATGCATCGTCACGCGCCCGCCGAACTGCTCATAATCCTGGCGGCTTTCCGTTTTCCCGGTGAGCGTGCCGATTTTTTTACGGCGCGCGGCCAGCTCATACAGCATATCGTGCAGGTAATTCACGATGTCGGTGTCTTCCGGCGTTATCGCCGTGATAATCCGCTCGCCCGTCAAATCGACGTGGCTCTTGGTCGGGTCGAGCGAGAACAAAATCTGCACGTCCTTTGCGGGCTGCTTTTTCTTCGTCTCCGGCGCAAAATAGCGCAGCGCATACGTNCTTTCGTCATAGAACAGGATGCCCGTGTACGACTCGCGCTCGAACGTCGTGTCCTTGTAATACACGTACTGCCCCGAAAGGTCGGGGATAGACGGCTGCACGCCGGGCAACGCGGACGCAAGCGGCGGGATCAGAAAACAGGCTAAAAGGAACATCAGGTTTTTCATCACTGTATAGTATAATGGCGAACGACAAAATGTGCAAGGTGTTCGCCGGGGAGCGGGCTGCCCGCGGGGACGAAAACAGCATTGCCCCGTTTTGCAAAAAAAAATACGCCGTACTTTTTTTGCAAAACCCCTTGACAAAACGCGCTTGGGGGGGGGTAAAGTATTCGTGGCTTTGGCGGAAAGTCAGAGCCTGCGGGCGTAGCCCGTACANAACGAAACGCGTCCGCACNGCGGACGGAAAAGGGGCAAAAGATGAAAAAGATGCTTTTGTTGTTGGCAGGCCTTGCGTGCCTGGGTATGTTTGTTTCTTGCAGCGATGATCCGCAGGAAGTGGTTGTGACGAATGCTAAAGTGCCTGTTGGTTGGGCGGGGAAAGCGACGGCAAGTTCCGTTACGTATAAGTATTATAATTATACTGGTACGACTGCTACCTCATACTCGGCAAGCATTGCTGAAGATATCTTTGCTACATGGTCATATACTGACAATACGAAAGGCAACATGAAAAGTTATGACTTGATTGTGCCTGTTAAATTGTCATCTAATAATATCAACTATGTTGAATGTGACATTACAAAAATAAATGGTAAATATTATGATACGGAAGGGGAAATCATCGAGGTAAGTGGCTCGCCTGAAAGCGATACATTTACTATAAAGGAAATTGTGGTAGAAAAGGGAAGCTATACCTACACATTCAAAGATTTGAAATTCACGCGGTAGTAGTTTCTTCTTTGCGTGACCAATCCCCGCTCCGAACGGAGCGGGGATTTTTTTCGCCCGTTTTTCCCGCGCGGTGCTCCAGTTTCTCCACGATAGAAAGCGCGCTGTCCACAATCTGCCGCGACTGCGCCCCGTCAATATTCACCACCAAGCCGATGCCGCACGAATCATGCTCGAACGACGGCTCGTACAATGTCTGCCCTGTCTGCATAGCATCCCCCA
>WFLX010055930.1_pt1 | contig 10029 bp, 7 predicted proteins | sample 4967041 | NCBI WGS metagenome assembly WFLX01 (sample SAMN12857096, study PRJNA449069) | gut metagenome | isolation source: stool from male and female vole | host: Microtus ochrogaster | place: USA:Florida | collected 2017
ATGGATGGAGAAGAACGACGCGAACGAGGCGAGGCCTGACCCGAACGGCAGATATGTTGCAACGATAAGGAGCGAAGTGGCATAGAGAGCCGGACGCGCAAAGGATTGGACGGAATCATGGTCGAGGCCCTCGGCCGCGCCGGTGATGAAGTAGAAGTCAAATTTGCTCCACGCCACGGCCGCCACGAGCGCGAGCAGCGCGCCGATGGTGGCAATCTGACGGAAACCGATGCGACGCATCATGCCGGGGCGGTAGACCCACAGGAAAAAGAGAGCCACTACAGCTTCGCCGTAGTATTTAGCGCGCGTGCAAGCCAATCCGCAGAGAATCATGGCTGTNGCCGCAATGAGTTCGCNNACGNNNNGNCGGCCGTCGTTGAGCGNGGAGACTGCATAGACGTAGANGAGCATCGANACGAAAATCACGGCNCCTCCGTAGAGCGGATGATGAATCACAGTCTCAGTAAGTCCTGTAAACATGATGACCGTAGAAGCCGAAGCATTGGCTACGGCAAGCCATTTGAGAACCGTAAGCTCGACGACCGTAAGCGTAGGCGCCAGACCGAGCATGACAGCGAATGGCACGTAAGGCTTCAGCTCGATGACGAAGTCGGCGCATGCGGCTGCCGGGGTATTGAAATGGCAGAAAATGAGTGTGTAGATGAGATAGAATGAAAAGACGCCGATTATGACCCACAGCAACCTGAACATACGCCAGCGCCCGTCGACGAGGCATTGTGCCACAGCGAGCGCGCCGAGAAGCAAGCAACCCAGTTCGTCGGCGAACTTGAGAAACTCGATGCTCGGTATAATCAGGGCGAAAGCCCCGATAAGAATCCATACGGCGAGTCGGTCGGTGCGCAACATTTATTTGACAGCCAGAGCGATGATTAGCGATGCGATAACCGAGGCCGCTCCGACCACGGTCGAGATTACCGACAAGCGGTAACCGTTGTGGAGATTATATTTCGAATTGTCCTGCTTGATGTCGTTGGGTGAGACAATCACCACATCGTTGTTGCGCAGCCAGAAATAGGGGCTCGACACGACATCGCTTTTACGGAGGTTGAGATGAGCGTAGTCGATGTTGCCGTCGGCAGCGCGGCGGAGCACCATGATGTTGTCGCGGCGTGCATACTCGTTGAGGTCGCCGCACTCGGCAAGCGCGTCGAGTACGCTGAAACGCTGCGCACGGGTGGTGATGGTCTGCGGCCGAGCCACTTCGCCCATCACAACNACGCGGTAGCCGGTCANAGTCACGGTCACGAGCGGATCCTTGACAAAGTCGGCGATGCGGGCCGTGAGCGTGTCGCGAAGCTCCTCGGTGGTGAGGCCTGCGGCTCTAATNCGGCCNAGACGGGGGAAATCGATAAANCCTTTAGAGTCGACCTCGTAGGTGGCGAGTTTGGGCGACGACACGGTCTCGGAAGCGCCNGGGATAGCCGGATTGACAAGAGGTTTGTTGAAATCGGCCGTAGCTTCGGGNGACTCGGAATTGACGGTGATTATCAGTTCGTTTTCGGGCTCGATACGGTTCACATAGTTTAGCGCCGGGAGTTGGCCGGAACTTTTAGCCGTCAGGTCGTCGAAGAGCGTCAGGTCGTGCTTGGCNCGGCATGAGGTGGCCATACCGGCGATAACCGCCATGATGCAGATGGCTCGGAATATGATAGGATTAGTGGAGCGTGTCATAATAAGGAAATGTTGTCTCGTGACTAATTTATAGTGATGATAGAAAACGTTTGGCGCGGATGATTCCGACGGTGGCGGTAGGCCCGATCAGCCGCTGAATCCGGCGTTTGAACCTGAATGTCCTTGATTGCCAGCTCGACTCGAAATGGTGGATGCAAATTGTGCGTGGATTGGCGTAGAGCCGGTAGCCTTCCTGGCAGAGTGGGCTAAGAATTTCGGACGGTAGGATACNGAACTGTCCTACAGTCTGTTCCTCACCGTTGACCATTAGCCCACGCTCAGCCATGAATTGGGTGATGCGCTGCGTGTTGGGCGTCAAATCGGGGCGTCCGTCCGACAGGATGAAATGCGCGCCGTGGTAAGNGGTGAGAAACTCAGCAAGCAATCGGTTGCCTTTTTCGGCTGATATGACAGCCGTAGACAGTAGGCCGGATGACTCAAAGCCTATTGTCGCACCTCCGGTTACAAGCGGCTCGGGCGAGCGTAGCAGCTCGACGTCGGTGTCGAGATACAATCCGCCATAGTCCGACAAGGCGCGAAGCCTCGCTACATCGCTGACGAACGCGAATTTCCGCGCCTTGTAAGCCTCGGCAGTGTAGCTTAGTGCATTTACATCGAAGTTTGTTTCATCCCATCGCCGCAATGTGTAATCGGGAGCAAAGCGCCTCCATGAGTCCATGCACCGCAATGCGGAATCGGGCAGCGGCTTTTGCCCGAACCAGCAGTAATGAATGATTTTTGGAATTGGAGTCATGAATTGCGGTTGTCAGAATCTGCTTCGTGACAAAGGTAAACAAAAACCGTCAGAATTTAAGATGATACTTCGCCAAGTCTTATTTTTTACGCGCAGAGATTGCCGTTTTGAGAAATTTTCCACCGCATAGGGCAAGCCACAGCAGGCAGCCGATGATTGCCGAGATGTCGATGAGCGGACCGCCGGCTGTGTAAAAGAGTATTCCGAATCCTGCGATTGCAAGGGCGAGAAACATGATGTCGCCGCTGACGGAGATTGGCAGAAGCCGACGCGTATCGGCCGCACGATAGAGAACCAGCAACAGATAGAGCACGCAACTGAAGGCCAGCGCCCCGTCGATGCCGTAGCGGGGCACAATCCACGTGTAGCCCACAATCATGGCAATGACTGTAACGACGAACGAAGGCACAACCCTCCTTGTACAACCGGCGCACTGATAGCCGATTTCAAAGAACGTGGCCAGCGAAGAGAGCATGACCATCAGAATGTTGAGATAGAGGAACCGGGCGCTTTCGCGATATTCCGGAGCGACAATCCAGAAATAGTTCAGCCTTAAGGCAAACGGAATTATGACGGTGATAGCTGTAAGGAAATAGAAATAGACGCGGAATATCCGGGAGAAGAATGTGGTGCGGTCGGGCGAATTATATTGCTCGATTGCATTCTGCTGCCAGGTCTGATAGAAAACAAATGTAAGGACTGCAACGATGCTCGAAAATTTGGCTGATACGGCATAAAGTCCGTTATCTGTCAGCCCTAAATAGTGGCGAATGAAGAAGATAAGGCTCCAGCTGAGCAGCCAGTAGCAGAGGGCGCTCGGCACCATCGGCAGGCTGTAGGAGAGCAGGGTGCGCTTCAAGTCGGGCGAAGGCACTACCCATCGGAGTATATGGCCGAAAACCGGGATGCGTAAGAAGCAGATGCCGGTTGAAATCACGCGGGCGAGAATCATTGAGATTAAGATGCCCGGCACCCCCATGTTGAGTAGCGCAACGAAAATGATGCCTCCGGCGGCGGTGAGAAACGTGTTGGCAATCCCCACGGCTACAAACGTGCGTAGGTGTCCGAGGCCGCGCACCAGCTGAAGCGTGACATCGTAGGCCGACTGAGCCAGTGCAAATCCGGCGATATACCAAAGGTAGCGTATGTCAGCCAGGAGTGCAAGACCGATGATGATGGCGAGAAACAGAGCGGCGTTGCGCTGCAGGGCGCGGATGATGAATGATACTATGGCGCGCTTTGTCGTTTCGTCGGGTCGGTCGGTGAGATAACGGAAGCCTCCGTCGCCGAGTTGCATGCTTATGACGGGAACCAATCCCATGACTACGGCCACGCAAATATCGTAGTAGCCATAATCGGCCGGATCATGAATAAAATAGGTGTAGAACGGCAGCAGGAGAAACGCTATGAGTTTCGAGCCTATATTCCCTATGGCATAAAACCCCAGGTCACTCGCAAATTTTGCACCACGCGATTTCTTCTCCGGCATAAATTTCTGATATTAAAAGCCCCGGGTATTACGGCGCAGGCGTGTCATGCGTTCTGAGAAACCTCCGTTTTCAAGGAAGTCAGCGGCCAGTCGCTTAAGCTGACGGAAAAGGAGAAAATCAGCTTGATTAATCAAGATAATAGCCATATTGGCGACGGTCTCGGGTGGACGAGTGGAAATAAGCTCCATGAAGAAGGCCGCATCGTTGTGGGTTGATCCGAGTCGACGCATGGTTTCGTATTCGATACTGTCTTTCTCCCACTGATGATAATTTCTGGTCTTGAGAAAGTCTTCGTAGTCTTCGAGTAGTTCACGAAGACTGACCTTGGCAACATTAATAAGTTTGATTTCGGTTTTGGCTGAGGTGGAAGAGGCTGCTGAGCCTTCGATTATGTTTTGTTTCCCACTTCGAGCGGCTTGTATCATCTGGTCAATCGTTCGGTCGCCGCGAGTCAGGAAATGATTGCAGAAGAAATATGTAATTTGGAGGATTACATCGGTTTTTTGGTAGGAGAGGAGTTGCCTGTAGTTGCCTCGGGAAGGTAGGAGTTCGTTCATGTGGTCAAAAATAGGGTATTTTTGGTGAAAGGGAAAGATTTTTGGGCAGAAAATAATCGCGAAGGGGAGGTTTTTAAGGACTTTAAAGGCATTAAGGGCTCTAAGGGCTCTAAGGGCTCTAAGGACTCTAAGGAGGTTAAGGGCATTAATGGCTTTAAGGACTTTAAAAAAGTTGGAAAGGAATTGTTTTAGGAAAGGTGGGGAGAAGTGTTGGGGGATTGAAAAAATAGCTAAATTTGCAGTCGGTAAGGCGCGGGCCCGAACCATGGGGCTGATTCGTGCCGCCATTAGAGTTTTTCCAATATGCAATTGCCTGATTTTGATTATACAAGTTTGTACGGCGTCAATCTCCCGCTGTGGGTGTGGATTGTGCTTGGTGTCTCAATAGTTGCCGCTGCGGGGGCTGCCACATTGTCGTGGAGCCGTCTGCGCAGGGTGAGTCGCGCGGTAAAGTCCGATGCCGGAGCAGAGTTGCCTGAAGATGGCTACCCGGCAGTGTCAGTGATAGTCTACGCCCAGGCCGCAGCGTCGAATCTGCGTGTGCTTTTGCCGCAGATTCTCGAGCAGAATTATCCGGCACCGATGGAGGTGATTGTGGTTAATGATCAGAGTGCCGACAATACTCAGGATGTCGTGGCTGAGCTTGAGATGCGCTATCCCAATCTCTATATGACGTTCACGCCCGAAAACTCACGCAATCTGAGCCGCCGTAAGCTTAGCCTCACGCTGGCTATCAAGGCGGCCCGCTACCCGATGCTGGTATTTACGGAGGGCAATTGCCGCGTGGAATCAGACACATGGCTGCGATTGATGATGAGCAAAGTGGCTACGGAAGGCAAGGAAGTCATTATCGGTCATGCCGTGAGCGCTAAGCCGGAGAATGAACAGTACCGGAGTCTGACGCGCGGACGCTCGTTCGACGAGATGCTCGCGTCGGTAGCCGGGCTTAACAGCGCTCTGTGCGGACATCCGTTTATCGGCACAGGTTATAATCTTGCATATGCCCGTCATCTGTTTTTTGACCGCAAGGGATTTTCGCGCACGCTCAATCTGAAATATGGCGACGACGATGTGTTTTTGAGCGATATTGCCACGGCTGAAAACACGGCCGTCGAACTCGCTCCCGAGTCGAGAATCGTGGCGATGGAGTATGATCCCAATATGCTCCACGACCTCTATCGCGTGCGTCGGGAGTTCACCCGCCGCCTGCTTCGCCGTCAGCCGTATCTAGCTACCGGGTTATGCTCGGCGCTGATGTGGGTCTGGATTGCAGCCGGGGCTGTGGCTGTGGCCTGGTCGCTGCCGTCGCTCGTGGTTCTCGCGGCGGTTATCGCAACCGGCATAGCACTGTGGGTGCCGACCATGGTGTGCTGGCGTCGTCTTGCTGTGTTGCTGGGCGAACGTCAGTTGCTCTGGAGCGTTCCCGGGCTGTGGCTCATGCGTCCGTTGCGTTCGCTTCGCCACAGCCTGAGAGCTTATCGCAATCGCCGCGACCAGTACACTCATCCTATCTGATCGCAGTGCGAAACGATCAAGGTTCAACGACGTACCACGTGAAGCCGCGTGCCGGGATTTCGGCTTTGAGGTCAATCGTGTAATCGCGGTTAAGTTTCACGCGCTGCGGAGCTCCTTCTTCCTGTCGGATAGAGGCTTCGGTGTCGAGGCCGGTATAGTAGAGCGGCAGTTTGATGTCGCGCACAATCGGCTCGTCGGTCGGATTGAATACCATGGCGAGCGCACGATGCTGTCCGGCAGGGTTGACGTGCATTATACCGTCCCAGTCACGGGCGTCGGGACGACGCAGATGGATGATGTCGCTGTTGAGAATTTCGCGATATTTCTTATACCAGTCTATAACTTCTGTCACCACGGCCTGAGTCTCGGGTGTGTCATATAATCGCGGGCCGCGGTAGCAGGCCTGTACGCCCGCGCCATAGTTCTGATACATCAGCATGCGGTATTCGTAGAGATGATCGCTTAGCGGTTCGAGCGTGGCGGCATCGCCTCCGCCATGATACTGCACGAGCGGCACGAAGCTCCACAGAGCCGACTGCGGGCGCTCGAAAGTGCAATCGTAGTTGAGCTGGCGTGTGTGGATTATCTGGCGGTCACGCGGCAGCGACCAGTTGTCCTCGCGGTAGCCGATGCCCACCTTGGTGGAGCCGTTGAGGAAATAGAAATCGGGCACGTTGAGATAGATACCGTTCTCGCACATCCAATGATATAAATCAGTGATGGTCTTGAACTGCGTCCACTGCGAGTCGTTGAGGCCCTTATGGTGAGCGTGGGTTGTCGAGGCGCAGAGGTCGCCGGGATATGACCCATCGTGCTCGAAACATTTCATACCCGTGCGTTCGAAGAAGTTCTTGATTTTCGCCAGATAGGTGTGGCCCCAGTCAGTTGAGACGCAGGGTGAGCTTCCGAACTTCGCGCCACCGGGTTTGCCGGTCGCGGCGTCAATCACGTCGACGCTGTCGGCAATCGAACGGCTTGCAAGGAGCGAGTAGCAACCCATCTCGACGCCTTTGCTCCGGGCGTAGTCGACGTAGGATTTGAATTTACGGATATTCGCTTCCGAATCGTCCTCGATGTTGAGCCCCGAACCGAAGCTGAGAATAATCATTTCATAGCCGGTTGCGGCGCATTGGTCGACGGCGCGGTGCACTTGTGCCGAATCGGTCGACGTAAGNTGTAGGAAAATGGGATTCTGGGTNGTCCACGGGGCTATGGTGCGATACATGCGGCGCGTGAACAGNCCNTTGCGCTCGCGGTCGCCCGAGTCAAAGGGCATTTCGTAGACGTTGAACGACGCGAACGTCTCGCCCGTCTCCACGGCTACATCGGGNCCGANTTCCGGNGCGACCTGAAGGATGCAGGGAGTGACGCGCAGGTAGCTGCGCTGCGACGTATAGGCCGAATCGAGGAGCCAATGCTCGGTGCGGTCGGTCTCACGCTCAGTGAAGGCCCCGCGGCAGGCCAGATCGCTTTCGACGTGGATGTTGGGCAACTGGTGAAGATCCGAGCCTCCCTCGGCAAGCGATTCAGGTTCGACCATCGCGAGACGTTCGAGCTCGAACGAGTCGATGTTGACCTGACGGCCGGTTTCGTTTATCAGCTCGAAACTTTTGCGGATGACGGGAATACCATCAAACGCTCCGATGTGGAGGCGCAGTTTCAGATTGGGGTCAGCCGGAGAGTGCATTGTCAGCACGGCTTCACGACCGGTGGGTTGCTTCTTGTTGAGGGCCCAGCGGTGGGTGTCGAAGTTGATGGTAGCCTGCATTGGGATTACGTCGATATCATCGAGCACGAAGGCGCCGGGGGTTGGCGTCAGCGCGTCAAGCCACGCTTCGTTGATGTAGGCCCGCTCGGGCTGCCCGTCGAGGCCGCCTATTGACAGGCATTGTCCGTCGACGGTGACAGTTCCTTCGGGACTTACGGCGCGAAGCATGCTCTCGCCGGTCATGTGGTTGACGAAATCGGTAGTTGCAACAGCGGGAAACAGAGTGACGGTACGGCTCACCAGGCCGTTGGTTATGATGATGCTCTTGCCATCGGGACCGGCATAGACACCGGCCACGGCTTTTTCAGGCGTCAGGAGCCAGTCGAAGTCGGTCTTAGTAGAGGGGGTGACGGGTGAGGGAGGAAGAGCCGATACTTTAGCTGCCACCCGGTCGGCAACCGTAGTGGCGTTTTTAGCCGGTTTCGCTCCGGCCGAAATCGGAGCGACGGCAAGTATTGTGGCAAAAATAAGAGGAAATCCGTAAAACTTCATGGTCGTTTGATTAATTCGTTGTGGAAAATTACGTGGTCTGAATTGCATTTTACGCAAAAAGACAAATGCAAAGTAACAATAAATCTCTTATTAAGGTGCACAAATCATAAGATTGTGCACCTTAATAAGAGATAAATGCAATAGTTCTTACCGGTCGTCGTGCGGAGGCTCGGGAGTTGATGGCGGAGCTGAAGGCGTGCGTCCGGCCCGGCGCAGGGCATCGGCCACAATCCACTGGAGCTGACCGTTGACGGAGCGGAATTCTGCGGCAGCCCATCGCTCGAGGGCTTCCATTGTCGGGCGGTCGAGTCGGAGCAAAAAGCTTTTTGACGGTTGTTTCTCAGCCATAGGCGTCGCGGAATCAGTTGTAGAGTGTGCCGGTATTGACAACGGGCTGAGCGGCTTCGTCGGCACACAGCACTACGAGCAGATTGCTGACCATGGCCGCGCGGCGTTCGGCGTCGAGTTTGACCACGTCGTGTTTCTCGAGGTCGTCGAGAGCCATCTTGACCATCGTCACGGCGCCTTCCACAATCTTTTCGCGGGCGGCGATGACGGCCGAAGCCTGCTGGCGGCGGAGCATCACGGCTGCAATCTCGGGAGCGTAGGCCAGATAATTGATGCGGGCCTCGACTACTTCGATGCCGGCCATCGAAAGGCGTTCGTTGAGCTTGTCTTCGAGCCGCTCGTTGATTTCATGGCCACCGGAGCGAAGGGTTACTTCCTCGGCGGCGCTGTCGGAGGTCTCGTTGTCGTAGGCGTAGTGGCCTGTAACCTCACGCAGGGCGGCGTCGCTCTGGATTCTGACAAATGAGTTGAGGGCACGGTCCTTGTTGTTGACAACCTTCAGTTCGTTGCCTTTCTCAACCACGTCGTCGGGCGCGGCATCGATATCGAACACGGCGCGGTAGGTGTCGCGCACTTTCCACACGAGCACCATGCCAATCATCACCGGATTTCCGATTTTATCGTTGACTTTGATGGGCTGAATGTCCATGTTGCGGATTCGGAGCGACATCTTGCGGCGGTTCATGAANGGGTTAATCCAGAAGAAACCCGTCTTGTCGAATGTGCCGCGATAGGTGCCGAACCATATCATCACGCGAGCNTGATTGGGCTGCTGGGTGAAGAATCCGATGCAGAGGATGATAAAAAGGATAGTGGAGGGTATGGTTATGGCCACGGCGATTTCAGGATAAGTCGAGCCAAAGAAGTAGATTGGGAAAAACAGCGCCGCAGCTAAAAAGGCGAAAAGCGTTCCAAGCATAGCGAAACCGGAGAGCACTCGGCCGGTGTAAGCGAATTCGTGGCCGGATGTAGAATTGGATGTAGTCATATCGGTGATATTAAAATGATATTAATTTGATGTTGCAAATATAGTATGGTCGATTTGAGTATGCAATAGACGGTTATAGAAATATGTTGTAAAACATGGATAAAAACAGTGTAAAAACTGACTTTGCATCCTTAACAAAAATTAATAATATGGCAAAAAGTTTGAGTTGGGCTGTGATTTGTTGCAAATGTAAAGCGGACGCCCAGGGAAATCTGACATTGGAAGCGACACGTGTCGATCTATCAGTGTCAAACTGACTAAATGCTAAAATGTGGAAATCGCTTTTGGCATTTTGAAATTGGAATCTTATGATTAAATTTGCATTACCAACATCAACTAAAAAACGCTTTTTCATAAGTGCCAATTAGACATCAAATAAATCCACTGACGTTAAGTACTATGTGTAAATGACAAAGGGCGCTCGC
>WFLX010051633.1_pt1 | contig 10026 bp, 9 predicted proteins | sample 4967041 | NCBI WGS metagenome assembly WFLX01 (sample SAMN12857096, study PRJNA449069) | gut metagenome | isolation source: stool from male and female vole | host: Microtus ochrogaster | place: USA:Florida | collected 2017
TAAACAGGTTATAGGTATTAGCTTTTCATTAAGATCATCGGGGTCGCGGGATTGCNGNGGGTATTCNTCTTGGACGCATGCGGAGCATGCTCTATTACTAATTTTGACTTTGGAAAATAATTAAGAGCCCATATTTTATGGATGGACTCTTATTTATATGAGTTTATGTCAGTTTTATTAGTCTTCGAGGTAGTAGACGATGGTAGTTACTACTCGGACTTTTTTGATGTAGGGGGTGCTGGAGTCGGAGTCGTCGATTGAGAATTGGCCCTGGTGGGCATTTTTGATCTTACCTACCCGGCTGTCGCTGTCGGCGGCAAACTGTGCTGCTGCGTCGCGTGCCGCTTTTGTGGCTTCCCCTATCATTTCGGGTTTGATGGCATTCAAGCCGGTGAATTGATAGTTGATGTAGGAGTTGGAGAATGCTATTCCTTCTTTCAGCAGTTCCGACTGACGGTTAAGTAGTTCGCGAACTTTGTCTACCTTCTTTGTTGTGACAGTCACGGTGCTGTTGATGGAGTAGTTATAGTTGAAATTTGATGAGCGGTATTGGTTTGAAGTGGCATTATATGTGTCAGGCGGATTAATGGAGATTTCATCGCGACCTATGCCGTTTGAGGTGAGGAATTTGATGATTGTCTCGTTGTTGCTGCTCACTTGATTGTAGAGGGAAGCGAGGTCGTTGCCGGCTACGGAGTAAGAGATGGGCCAGGTGACGAGATCGGCTGGGACTTCGCGTTCGGCGAGGCCTTTGACTGTCACTTCTCGGTCGCGGAAGGCGATGTTGTCGATTCCGGCTTTTAAGCAAAGGCCTAAGATGACTATTGCTATGGCAATTAGGGCTGCTGAGATGTATTTGTTCATAATTGATATTTTTTAGAGGAATTGGATTTATCCTGAATTATCTTGATAAATCCTGAATTATCTTGATAAATCCTGAATTATCTTGCTATATCCTAACTTATCATTAATAATTAATCATTTATCATTGGGCAAGGGCTTGGTCGAGATCGGCGATGATGTCCTGGACGTCTTCGATGCCTACGGATAGGCGGACGAGGTCAGCTGGGACACCGGCTTCACGGAGCTGTTCGTCGGTTAGCTGGCGGTGGGTGTGGCTGGCTGGATGTAGGACGCAGGTACGTGCATCTGCTACGTGGGTTACGATGGCTATGAATTTCAGTTTGTCCATGAATTCGATTGCTTCTTCACGCGTGCCTTTGAGTCCGAAAGAGATTACGCCGCAGGTGCCGTTGGGCATCTGCTTTTTAGCGAGGTCATAGTATTTATTTCCTTCAAGTCCGGCATAGTTCACCCATCCTACTTTCGGATGCTTTTCAAGCCACTGGGCTACTTTGAGGGCATTCTCGCAATGGCGCGGCATGCGGAGATGGAGAGTTTCGAGACCGAGGTTTAGGAGGAAGGAATTGTGGGGGGAGGGTATTGAGCCAAGGTCGCGCATCAGTTGGGCTGTGGCTTTGGTGATGAATGCCGCTTTGCCGAATGCTTTGGTGTAGGTCAAGCCATGGTATGACTCGTCAGGAGTGGTAAGTCCGGGGAATTTCTCGGCATGAGCTTCCCAGTCGAAGTTGCCGCTGTCTACGATTACACCGCCCACACTTGTGGCGTGGCCGTCCATGTATTTGGTGGTGGAATGTGTCACTATATCGGCCCCCCATTCGAAGGGGCGGCAATTGATAGGGGTTGCGAAAGTATTGTCGACAATCAATGGGACTCCATTTTCATGGGCTACTTTTGCGAATTTTTCGATGTCGAGTATGTCATTACTTGGGTTGGATATAGTCTCGCCGAAGATAAGTTTGGTATTGGGGAGGATTGCAGCTGCGATTTCTTCTTCGGTTGATTCGGGGCTTATGAAAGTACATTCAATACCCATCTTTTTCATAGTGACGGCGAAGAGATTGAATGTGCCTCCATAGATGGCAGAGGAGCATACGAAGTGGTCGCCGGATGAGCAAAGGTTGAAGACGGCATAGAAGTTTGCTGCCTGACCGGATGATGTGAGGATAGCTGCTACTCCACCTTCGAGTTCGGCTATCTTAGCCGCTACAGCATCATTGGTGGGATTGGCGAGACGAGTGTAGAAATAGCCGCTTTCTTCGAGGTCGAAGAGGCGCGCCATCTGTTCAGAGGTGGAGTATTTGAAAGTAGTGCTCTGTATAATGGGGAGCACACGCGGCTGGCCATTTTCGGGTTTCCAGCCTCCTTGGACACAGATAGTGCCGGCGTTTAGATTTTCTTTCATTTTTTAAAATTATAAGATTTATAAGACTTATAATAAATTTCTTGCAAAATTAGATAAAAAAGGGGAGATATGCAAAAAGAGTTTCGGACTGCGTCCTCAACATTGTGTTGAAGATTCAGTCCGAAATGCCATAAAGTTTTATTATTCAGATTAGTTTTTGTCTGATCCAATCATTTTCCAGACAGCAGAGCTGAGGAGGGCACCGAGCATCGGAGCTACGATGAAGAGCCAGATTTGGGAGATTGGAGTGCAGTCGCCTTGGATGCAAGCGAAGATAGCCGGACCGATGGAACGTGCGGGGTTGACTGAAGTTCCTGTGATAGGGATACAAACGATGTGGACAAGCACGAGAGCGAGACCGATGGCGAGCCCTGCGAAATTGCCGGCGCCTTTCTTTTCGTCGGTAGTTCCGAGCACTACAAGCACGAAGATGAAAGTGAATATGAATTCAGCTACGAAAGCAGGAACCACATTTCCCGGGAGATAAGAGTTGGCACCGGTAGTTGTGGTATCATTGAAGACGGCTGAAATACCAGCCTCATTGCCAGTGTTGACTAGGAAAAATATCACAGCAGAAGCAAGGATAGCGCCAATCACCTGGAATAGCATATAATTGCCGGCATCTTTGCCAGACATTCTTCCGTTTGCCCATACGCCGAGTGTGATGGCAGGGTTGATATGGCAGCCGGAAATTCCGCCGATAGTGTATGCCATAGCCACTACAGCCAGACCGAAAGCAAAGGCGATGCCGAGAGTTGATACACCGTAGCCTGTAGTGCCAAGACCGATACCGGCGAATACTGCTGCTCCGCAGCCCATCAATGTCAGCACGAATGTACCAAACAATTCTGCTAAATACTTTTTCATAAATGTTGAATTTAGGGTTATATAAAAATGAATTATTCGCTCCTAACCGAGAATTTGACAAAGTTAATCAAATATTTTTTATTCTGCAAGAAAAATGAAATAAAATGTTCAAACTTAGTTGTAATTGGAGTGTTTTAATAGTGAGACCCGAAACAAAGAGCATATCCCGGTCTGAAGAAGTTTTGTCAACTTCGCTTTCTCCGATATCGGGGATCGCCTTTATTATGACTCTCACTCCTGCCATTTCTATGAACTCGGCTTTATGAAATGGATTATAAGGGCATCGGAGCATGACCGGAGATAATTTATAGTGAACAGTGAATAGTGAACAGTGTGGAGGCTGATTGGTTCTGATGGAGCTAATTGGTCTAATTTTTTGTATATGTCGGCATAAAGTGCTAATTTTGCATCTGAAAATCTATAAAAAGGAAAAAGATGAAAGATTCTACCAAGGCGATTCATACGCCTTATCAGCGAAGGGATGCCTACGATGCACTCCAGATGCCAGTATATCATACTCTTGCCTACGAGTTTGATGATGCCGATGTGATGGCGGATGCTTTTTGTGGACGCACAAATGCGCCGGACTATTCACGAGTACTCAATCCTACAGTGACTCANTTTGAGGNGAGAATAGCACATCTGACCGGAGCGAAGGAAGTGNGCGCATTNACTTCGGGGANGGCGGCGATNNGCGCNATGCTGATGNGTGCAGCAGCTGCTGGAAAGAACATCATTTCATCGAAACATCTTTTCGGCAATACCTATCTGTTGCTGACTAAGACTATGGCGCGTTATGGCGTGGAGGCTCGTCTTACAGACCTTACTGATCCGGCTTCTGTGGAGGCTCTTGTGGATGAGAACACTTGCTGTATTTTTTTGGAGATTGTTACCAATCCTCAGACAGAAGTGGCTGATGTGAAGACACTTGCTGCAATTNCCCATAAGCATGGATTCCCATTGATAGCCGANACTACGATGATACCCTTTACTCAGTTTGACGGGAAAGCTTTGGGGTTGGATTTTCNGNTGGNGTCTACTACTAAATATGTATCCGGGGGAGCTACAAGTCTTGGAGGGGTAATCATAGATTACGGTAATTTCCCTGAGATATCCCTGTTTATAAAGAAAGACTGTGTATTCAATTTCGGAGGATACATGACTCCGCATGCCGCTTATATGCAGACTCTTGGATTGGAGACAATGCAGGTTCGTTATGACCGGCAAGCTTCATCTGCACTGAAATTGGCTAAGTTGCTTGAAGAGACTCCGGGGGTTGTGAAGGTAGGGTATCCCGGACTTGAAAGTCATCCGCAACATGAGCTTTTCCGTGAGCAATTCGGCGACACGGCAGGCGCTATGCTGACTTTTGATCTCGAAAGTGAGGAGGCATGTAAGAGATTTATCAATGGATTGAAACTGATACATCGCGCTACGAATCTTTTCGACAACCGTACATTGGCAATCCATCCCTCAAGCACGATTTTCGGTCCTCTGACTGCAGAGCAGAGAAAAGAGATGGATATTAAGGATACTACAATTCGGCTTTCTGTCGGGCTTGAGGATCCGGAAGACATTTATGAGGATATTGCGCAAGCGCTTAANTAATTGAGAATTGAGAATTTTTCAGAGAACTCAGAGAAATCAGATCCTGACAACCTGANAACTTGACAACTGAAGACTATGGAATATAATTTTGATGAGAGGATAGAGAGAAGAGGAAGTGGGGCTATAAAGACGGATTTATTGGAGGAGCGTTTNGGGCGTCCGGATCTGCTTGCAGCTTGGGTGGCGGATATGGATTTCGCTACTCCTCAGTTTATCATGGATGCCTTGAGGAAGCGTCTTGAGCATCCTATTCTTGGCTATACTGCCGAACCTGCTGACTATCGTCCTGCCATAATTGACTGGGAGCTTAATTTGCACGGCTGGGAGATAAAGCCGGAATGGATTAGTTATATTCCGGGAATTGTGAAGGGAATCGGTATGGTGATTAATGTATTCACCAAGCCGGGAGATGATGTGGTGATTATGCCGCCTGTATATCATCCTTTCCGCATTACTGCTGAGGAAAATGGAAGGAACGTGGTGAACGTGCCTCTTATTGAGGATGCAGAGCATAGATACCATATTGATTATGAGGCTCTTGAAAATCTTGACACCAAAGGGGGAGTGCTTCTGCTTTCGAATCCTCATAATCCCGGGGGCAGAATGTGGAGTGCTGACGAGCTTCGCCGTCTTGCTGAGATTTGCAAGAGAAAGGGCTTGCTTGTGGTATCGGATGAAATACATGCAGACATGGCATTGTGGGGAAATAAGCATGTGCCGTTTGCTACTGTCAGTGAAGATGCGGCATCTAATAGCATTACGTTTTGCGCTCCTTCCAAGACTTTTAATATTCCCGGTGTAGTCAGCTCCTTTTCGGTAGTTCCTGACGATAAGGTAAGGGAGCAATTTTATGGATGGTTGGCTGCTAATGAGTTTGGGGATGCTCCGATTTTCTCGCATATTGCCGCTATTGCTGCTTATCGGGAGGGAGAAGAATGGCGAAAGGAAATGTTGGAATATGTTGAGAATAATATCTGGTTTGTGGAGGAATATTGTGAGAAGAATATTCCCGGAGTCAAGGCTTTGCGGCCGGATGCTTCATATCTGGTGTGGCTTGACTGCCGAGATCTTGGTGTTAGCCATGATGAGCTGGTGGATTTATTCGTGAATAAGGCTCGGGTTGCGCTTAATGATGGGGCTATGTTCGGGAAAGAAGGATCCGGATTGATGAGATTGAATGTTGGGATGCCGAGGGAGGCATTGGAGGAGGTTATGGAGCGCATAGCAGGGGCAATCAAATAATTTCAAATTAGCCCAATTAGTCTAATAAGGCTAATTAGCCCAATTAGACTAAGGAAACTAACAATCTATAATGCAAATAAATAAGCATGGGAGCACCCTCAGAGAGGATGCTCCCATATTTATTATGGAGCGCGAAGCTAATTCTAAATTCTGAATTCTAAATTCTCAATTATTTTAGATATTGGGAGTAGACCATACTTTGGTTTCGGTGCAGGTGGCTTTCACTTTCTGAGTGCCGAGTGTGAATTCGAATTCACCCTTCTCGATGGTCCATTTGCCGTCCTGGCCTACGAATGCGAGATCGGAAGCAGGAATTGTGAATTCCACGGTCTTGCTTTCGCCCGGCTTGAGGTTGATTTTGTCAAAACCGCGTACTTTAAGGACGTCGGGAGTGACAGAAGCCACGAGGTCGCTGCTGTAGAATATGACTGCTTCCTTGCCTTCCACGTTTCCGGTGTTCTTAACATTTACAGAAACCTTCAAATCATCGGCGGAAGTGAATTCTGGCTTATCGATATTGATATCGGAGTATTCGAAAGTAGTGTAGCTCATACCATAACCAAAGGGCCATTGAACATCAATGTCAGCACTGTAGTTGTAGGCACCTTCCATTGTTGGAACCGTTTCGGATGGTTTGTGGTCGTAAGTAGCGAAAGCATTGATCCACTTAGGATAAGTGAATGGAAGCTTGCCGCTGAAGTTGCGCTTGCCGGAGATGAGTTCTGCAAGGGCATCGCCGCCGTAGTTGCCGGGTAGCATAATGTCGATGATAGCGTTTGCGAGGGGTTCGATTTCACGGATGATGCGTGGGCGGCCTTCATTGAGTACGAGTACAATTGGCTTACCGGTAGCTGCGAGAGCCTTAACGAGTGCAGTCTGGTTGGCAGAAAGGTGAAGGTCGTTGGTGTTACCCGGAGTCTCGCAGTAGGANTTTTCNCCNACGCAAGCGACGATAACNTCAACGCTACGTGCAGCCGCTACGGCAGCTTGGATTCTTACATTCACTTCAGCCTCCCACTTTTCAGGAGTGTAGTCCATACCCTTCTCGAGTTTCACGTTGGCATCGCCGAAAATAAGACGCATTGCTTCATATATAGTGTTGTAGCTTTCGTGGAATTTGGGGTCGTCGCTACCTTGCCAAGTGTAGCTCCATCCGCCGTTGAGTGGACGCATAGAGTCAGCGTTAGGACCGGTGACGAGAATCTTCTTACCCTGAGCAATCGGGAGGATATTTCCTTCATTCTTGAGGAGAATTTCACTTTCAGCTGCAAGGTCAAGAGCCTTAAGAGCATGCTGCTCGCTGCCAAAGTTGGGATAGTCTGCAGGGTTCATAGTCGGAGTCTCGAAGAGACCGAGGCGGAGTTTTAGACGGATGATTCGCTCAGTGGCATCATCAATACGGGCCTGGGAAACTTTTCCTTCTTCCACGAGTTCCTTAAGAAGAGTGCAGAATTCCATGTCATACGGAGTCATAGACATATCAATGCCTGCATTGATAGCCATCATAATTGCTTCCTTATAGTCAGCTGCGACTTTGTCNCGTTTCCATATATTGTGNATGTCANCCCAGTCTGTCACAATCATACCGTCCCAGTTGAGCTGCTCCTTAAGCCATACAGTGAGCATCTCGTGGTTGGCATGGAACGGGATCCCGTTCACGATTCCTGAATTTACCATGACAGAGAGGGCTCCGGCGCGAATAGCCATCTTATAAGGTTGGAAGAATTTCTCGCGTAGGTCGATTGTGCTAACTGATGCCGGAGTACGGTCTTTGCCAGTAGTGGGCACACCGTAAGCCATATAGTGTTTTAGGCAAGAAGCAACATTCTGCAGCCCAATATGGTTTGGATCGTCTCCTTGATATCCTTTTACCATTTCCACTGCCATAGCTCCGTTGATATAGGGATCTTCACCGAAGCTTTCCCACATACGGCTCCAAGCAGGATTACGACCGAGGTCCATTACGGGGTTGTAGACCCAAGGAATTGAGGCGGCGCGTGATTCGTATGCNCAGATAGCAGCCCCTTCGCGCACGAGGTCNCGGTTGAAAGANGCAGCCATGTTTATTTCCTGTGGGAAGAAAGTGCCTCCAGTGGTATAGGTAGTACCGTGGTTCTGGTCAACACCATAGATGTCAGGGATTCCGATGTATTTCATCGACTCATCCTGAATTGTACCTATCACATAGTGCCATGTCTCAAGATCCTGAGCTTCACCGAGAGGAGTGTTGAGGATTGAACCAACGCGGTATTTCTCAAAAGCTTCCTGCATTTTAGCTGCATCGAGGGTAAATTTGCCGTTTTCGCCGGTAGCTTTGTAGTCGGTGAGCTGACCGATTTCGATTTCGCACATTTGGCCGATCTTGTCGTCGAGCGACATTTTGCCTACGATTTCCTTCACTCTCTTTTCGATGTCGTTGTCAGAAGGGATGGCAGCGCCGGATGAACCGGAGCCACTGTTTTGTCCGCATCCGGTCAGGATAAGTCCTGACATAAGGGCGATGGTAAGTTTTTTCATTGGTATATACTGTTAGTTTATGAATCTGGAATGCAAATTTATAAAAAAAATTGAAACAAAAGCACAAAATCGGAGAATAAGTAAAAATAAAGATAAGAAAGTATATGTATGAGTGAGGATTAAGATGGATTCAAAGTAAAGATGGAATGAATTAATTTGTATAATATAAATTTTTATTGTAAATTTGCACTTGCCCAAATACAAACGATTTTAAACGATTAAATAATAAAATGAGACTTGACGGAAGAAGAAGCAGCGGCAATATCCAGGATCGCCGCGGTGTTTCGGGAAAGGCGATAGGTATCGGTGGAGGTATCATCGGAGTTATAATTGCCGCTGTCATAACATTTATGTCAGGCGGCAGCGTAGGCGATGTGGCGCAGTCCGTGTTCAGTGCCATGCAGCAGCAAGGGGGGACTCAGTCGCAGGCTGTGCAGCTTGATGCGGAGGACCAGCGTCTTTACGATCTTTCATCGAAAGTGCTTGCCGGCACGGAGGATGTATGGACCAAGATATTCCGTGAGCAAGGATGGGGTGAGTATAAGGCTCCGCAGATGGTGGTCTACAGTGGATCTATCCAGACCGGTTGCGGACAAGGAAGCGCACAGATGGGTCCATTTTATTGCTCTGCTGATGAAACAGTCTATATCGACCTTGATTTCTTCAAGTCTATGCAAAGCCAGATAGGTGCGTCAGGCGATTTCTGCTATGCATACGTTATCGCACATGAGGTAGGACACCATGTACAGAATCTCTTGGGCACTCTCAATAAGGCACATTCAGCCATGGCTCGTCTTCCGGAGAAGGAGGCAAACAAGATAAGTGTCTGCCTTGAATTGCAGGCAGACTACTTTGCCGGAGTTTGGGGACATACCGACAATGAGATGTTCGGTTCGATTGAGCCGGGAGATATCGAGAATGCTATCAATGCTGCCTCAAAGATTGGTGATGACTATATCCAGAAACAGGCCTACGGCTACGAAATACCTGATGCCTTTAATCATGGGCGCAGTGAATGGCGAGTGCATTGGCTTTCGAAAGGCCTTAAGACAGGAGATGCCTCCATGTCGGCTGCAGACACTTTCTCGGGGCAATATCCCCCCATGTGAGAAAGCATAATTGGCTTCGCCCAAGCTGAAGCAAGTCATAATTCATAATGCATAATTGGCTTCGCCCAAGCTATGGCAAGTCATAATGTAGGATTGCCAGGTATCGAAAGGATGCTGGCAAATAGGATTGCTTTAGGGGTTGAGGGTGAAGCGGATNCCGAGGTTGAGGTTGAAGGTGCAGGGNTGGTCTTTGTAGATGGTTGGNATAGTGGTGCCGTCGTTGAAGTAGTAGCTTANTCCGGGTTCGGCGAATATGCCGATGTTTGGNGTNGGNNTTANCTGAATNCCTGCGGCAGNATTTGCCGACCATTGGAANGGTTTCTCTGCCTGCTGAGCAAAATTATCAAGAGGAAGAGCCTCAGATATGGATTTGGCTTCGAACCGGTTGCTTATGCATTTTTCTCCGGTGACGCCTGC
>WFLX010256535.1_pt1 | contig 10026 bp, 4 predicted proteins | sample 4967041 | NCBI WGS metagenome assembly WFLX01 (sample SAMN12857096, study PRJNA449069) | gut metagenome | isolation source: stool from male and female vole | host: Microtus ochrogaster | place: USA:Florida | collected 2017
CGCAAGGTTTCAGAAAATGGTCGAAGACAGTTCTGACCGAGAATGCCTTTATCGTTACGGCATCCATCATATCCGGTATACTTGCAGGCTTCGGCACGTTCTGTCTTAAGGAGGGGATAGCGCGCCTCGGACATCTCCTGACGTCTCATCTGGATATGTCGGGCGCCAATTATACTTTCCTCATTTATCCTTGTCTCGGAATATTCCTGGCAGCCCTTTATCAGAAAGCCATAAAAGAGAATCTTGAGGGAGGCACCACTCAGATCAAGCAACGTCTTGGGTCAGGGAATTTCCAATTTAAGCACGGGCATATCTTCAGTCCGCTGATAGCCTGTTTCCTCACTGTCGGGATGGGAGCCTCAGCCGGGGCCGAGGGACCAAGCGCCTTTTCCGGAGCAGCTATAGGTGACAGGGCAGCCCGTTGGTTCAGGCTCAGCCCGGAAGCCACGAGGATCCTTTTCGGTTGCGGAGCGGCAGCCGGTATCGCCGGCATCTTCAAATCCCCTCTGGGTGGAATATTCTTCGCTATTGAGGTTTTGGGAATGGAATTGTCGGTGATCGGGATGATTTCGGTGACATGCGCCTGTATGGCAGCCTTTGCGGTGGCCTACATTCTGAGTGGATTCACATGGACAGTGTCGATCATTCAGCTTTATGAATTTAATCCGGGGCATTTCGGCTGGATGGCATTCATGGGAGTGATCTTGGGGCTTTACTCTGTCTACTATTCCTATACACAGGAAGCCACAAACAGATTCTTCGGAAAGATAAATAACATCTGGATCAAGTGTGCCATCAGCGGAATAGGGATGTCGGTTATTATTTTCTTCCTTCCGTCGCTATTCGGGGAGGGGTATGACATAGTGGGTAAGACTATAAATGGTCTGAGTGCTCAGATTATGGCTTACAGTCCTTTCTATGACACGGTAAGAGACAAGTGGCCGGTGTTGTTGGCCATATGTGTGATTCTTCTCGTGAAAGGTTCAGCCGTGGGAGCTGCCAATAGCGGGGGTGGTGTGGCAGGAGAATTTGCTCCGACAGTATTCGCAGGCTGTCTTGGAGGATACCTTTTTGCAGAATGCTGTAATATGTGGTTTGATGCAGGATTGCCAACTGATGCTTTTGCACTCATGGGAACAGCCGCCACATTCGCAGGCATCATCAAGGCTCCCTTGATGGCTATCTTTCTTGTTGCTGAACTTTCGGCCCGTTATTCATTCCTACTCGGATTCATGCTTGTGGCAATCGTTTCCTATATTGTGGTTATAGGGGTTGCCGGATTGAAGGCTGTCAGAACAGACGCTGCTCAGGCTGTAGATAATCAATCAGAAACCGCTGTTTCACCCAAAGATCAGAATTGAGTCTGCTATCCTCCGTTAACTCATGGGCATGGTAGGATAATTCAAATTTAACAGAAGCTCGAATTTAACCGGCCGTAAAAGGTAATGATGTAGAGTCTCAGAATCTGAGATAAATTGCTATCGGATCGAACACTACATCGAAAGGATTCCCTCCTTTGCCTGTTTTCCTGCTTTTATGATAATAGAATGAGCGTTGGGTATCCCATGATGGGATACTCACGTTTCTTGTTTCACCGGGAGGGATAGCGCATGAAAGGCGAATGAATCTGCGAGTCAGTTGCCGTCCGTCAGGAGTGCGGTAGTCGATATAAAGGGAGACGGCCGTTAGTTCGCGGTCGGTATTGTTTATTATAAAGAAACTTTCCTTAGAGTTAGACTGTGTCTTATCAAAACCGGTAAAAACCACTTGATCAAGAGAATATCCGTTATTGCAGGTCTTGGATCCGGATACTACCATAAAACTTCCGCTTTCCTGTTTAATAGAATCTGCCTCCTCTTCCGACACAATAACGTTTCCACTATTGAGAGAGCCCCTCTTAATCTTACTCTCATTTCCGATTTTAAACTTATAGCCCGTCTTCCTCCCCTCCATCTCTGCAGAAGAGATGAGGGCCAACATAATTGTCAGAAAGAAATATAATCGAAAAATCTTCATATTGTTGTCAATCATTTGGATTCATTATCCGCGTTCATAACTAATCCTATCTATTTCAAGGACTATTTCATACTCATTGGGGGCTTCCATCCGCCCTCCGATAAGTTCAACCGGCTCATCTCCGTAAACATAGTCGCACATTCTGGCTCCCTCCGGTTCGTCANGTTTCATCCCTGTCGGGTCGGTGAGGTTCANGGGGTCACCAGCGCAGTAGGCGTAGGGGGAGATAATATCAATATANGCTGAGGTAATATTCATAGTTGTCAGGATNTCTNTTTATNATTTNCTGTCTCCACCGGTCAGGTATTGGAGAAGACCGATAGTCGATGCCTCTTTCTTTAAGGAATTCGACAACCTTCATCTTGTCTTGATATTCCTGACTGTCTAAATCAAATAAACTTCTCCGCAACTCTTCAGAAATATCGATCATACGTTCCACTTCTCCATTGNATGTTTTGAATTTTTCGTTAAAATCAGCTCCATGTTCCAGCAGATACAATGNTATATCCATTTTTTTTGATAAGATTGATTCTTCAANAGGGGAGTGATTATTTTCANTCNGCGATTTATTTANATTTGCACCATATTCAATAAGANNTTTAACCTTTTCAAGACTCTCACCGGCAGCCTCTGTCAATACTGATCTATGCCATGGGGAAAATGTAGTTCCGTTTCTTGACACTCCGGTAGTTACGAAATTAGGATTAGCCCCGTGCTCAAGTAGTATACGGACGATTTCAGGAGAAATTCGATCATGGGAACAGGCTTTATAAAGAGCAGTCTCCCCTGAATTATGTATGGAGTCATTACAACCATTTGGATCGGCTCCGTTATTGAGAAGTGTAACGACCCCCGCTTTTATATTATTCAAAGTTGTGAGCATGAGAAGTGTATTACCATAGTAAGGATCACCGAGATTAATAATTTCAGGATTTTTTTTGAGTTCCTTTTCTAATACGCGCATATTGCGGTATTTGAGGGCTGTTGCGGCATTCTCAGCCGGCGTGCCGTCAAAGATCCGAAAATCCATGCCTATTGGTTGTGAGTTGCCAGTAAATAAACAGGAGGTCAGAAAAAAGATTACCACAAATGAAATGATATTTATTAATTAATTTTTTCATAAGCTCTGATTTTATGGAAATATTAAATTCTTCTGTTAGAATAATTCTAAGGATTTCATAACTTTCATCATAGATTCTTTGGCTCCATTAACATTGAAGACGCTTAAAATTCATAACACCATGAAGAAGAATAATTATATTAAGGAAATTTAATACCATCGTTTGGAATAGGCAAAAAAGGATGAAGATTTGGATATTCAAGCCAAAGCATGAGGAGTCCAAGCTTTTGGAGTTTATTATTGAATTTTTTACTACATTTACCTGTAAACTTCTTAATTTTGTAGACTTCATAATTAACTTTATTATCCTTTACAATAACCAATTTAGAAAATAAAGGATTATAGGAATTGTCCATATGCGCATTTAAAAGACTGGCTTCAATTGCTAATGAATCTAATGCCCATTTGATTGTCTTAGAATTATCCATTAGTATTTTTAAGGTATCGAGGGGGATTGTATCCTCCGATTCTTGTCTATTTCGGGTTGTTCCTTTTAATACATGCAATCCGGCTGAATCAGAATAAATCATTGACCACGAAGAACCATAACACGTTCCTGAGCAATGAAAGATATAATTGCTATGATTCACTTGTTTGCCTGAATCTTTAACAATGTTATTAATCCATTCTATCGTGCCTTCGTCATTCTTAACTTCATTTTCTGAGAAAGCTATATTATGTATTATTCCGATAGACAAAATAAATATAATGGCTCTATGTAGACTCTTCATAATTAAATCTATTTATCTAAAACCTGGTAGTAATGAACATTCAGGGAAAGCTCCATGAGAGATTTTGTTTCCATGATCCTCGCCATTTCTTATATAATGAATTCCCATTACTCTTAATATCAAATTCTCAGTTTGAATAGCATCAAAATGTTGGTATGCATCTCCTCGACCTAATGATAGTGATCTGCCGTGACCTATTAATTCATGCCCAGTTGTTACTGCGCGCCCGTTGATATGGATTGATTGTTCCATAAAAATTAATGAATACGTATCTATTCCACCTCGTTTCTCAACAGGAATCGTGGTGCCCTCTCTACCATAATTCCTAACAAAATCTACGGGTATTCCACCATTTGCCTTAAGAACAAGAGAAACCGGTAATAGAGGATGATCAAACAATGGTGCAAATAACTTCTCTGCTGAAAGGGAAATATTACCATTTGACTCAATATATTCGACATTATGAATCTCTTTTGAGTTTATTGTATTAACCACCATTTCCATGAGTGCTTGCTGATCGTCGTTAAGTGTAACGCCAGCAAATGCCTCAGAAACTGATTCCTGAGAAATTGGAGCCAAGGATTTTCCGTTCTGCTTTTTACCTGTTCTTGTTATCAGTTCTCTGAACGCAGAAAACACTTCTCCCGGAAACATATCCTTGACATCCTCCATAACTAATTCTGCATCTCTTTTTGAGACTCCCCGTATCTCACATCCTGTCGGGTCAGTGAGGTTCACGGGATCACCGGCGCAGTAGGCGTAGGGGGAGATGGAGGGGAGGTCGGATGCCAGCGGGTCGGGTGCGAGGAACGAGCCGGTGAGGGGAGAGTACGGACGCNCTTCGAAGTCGAGGGTGTGAACGCCGAACTCCCGGGTGTAATCCTTNCCGCCGAAAGCCTTGCGGTTCACAGTCTCACCCATNCCTCCGGCATGGGGTGTGCCATAGGGGTAATAGTTCGTGACCTGCTCGGGCAAGCCGGTAGAGGTATTCACCACCCCGATGATGTTTCCCTGGTAGTCGGGAACATAGCGATGGAACTTCCAGGCAGCGTCAAGATATCCACACTGAACCTGCACACGTTCCACCTTTCCGTCGGTGAGCTCAAACCTGCCGCAGATCTCGTGAGTCCTAAGCAGGCTCCCCTCCGAATCCAGATAAGTTTCGGAAAGTTTTACGCCCGTAGCTGAATACCGGTACAGGATCTGCTCTCCGGCATCGGTGATGACGCGCATCGGGTATCCCGCCTCGCTCCATTCCACCAAGGCAATTCCCCTCCCCGGGTCAGAGATGACCCGCCCCGCAGCGTCATAGGAATAGGTGGCGGCCGACTTCCTTAGCAGCGGCTGGTTCTCAAGCGGTATCAGGCTGTTGCTCTTTAGGTTCAGGCTTGAAATACGGTTGCCGGAGTATCCGAAAGTGGCGGATTCTATCAGTCCGTAATCACCGCCGACAAGCGCTCCGTATCGTATGACAGACTTTATATTCGCCTGGAGATCATATTTATATCTGACAGAAAAATTGGAAGAGGGGTGTGTAGATGAATTATATTCCGCTTCGCTGAGAAATCCCAGTACCCCGTACTCATAATAGTATGTTCCGCTCCTGCTGCCGGTGGTTGTGGTGACGGCAGATATCCTGCCCGTATAGTCAAAGCCGCTGATGCCCTCTCCATACTTTATCTGCTGCGAGAAGTTTGGCATAGACCATGAATTTAACCTCCCGCATGGATCGTAGAGGGATGAACGCGTGATGTTACCCTGCGTCTTTACAGAGGATAGGTTTCCCCTCGTGTCGAATGAGTTTTCGGCAAGCGACACAATGTTCCTGCTTGATACCGAAGGCCTGACAGTAACCTTTGTCTGGCGGCCGAACGGATCATATGTATTTACTGTATATGTTTTGAACAAAGATGTGCCGGTTGCAGCTGAAAGTTGAGATGTCTCTGTCAGCGGCAGCCCTGCTACCGAGCGGTTGACGGTGGTAAGGACCCTGCGTCCCGAGGGGTAGATTGTTTCCCTCTCAGACTCCAAGCCGTCGGAGCCGTACCGGATTATTTCGGTCAGATACTCCTGAGAGGTTGCATCCGGATCCCCGNTGTGTACGACAGAGTAAGTTCNTGTCAGATGTCCGTTGCAATTCAAGTCGGAGGGGGAGTTCTCCGAGGTTGCGGATCCGTAGGAGAGAANGNCATANGAANCATAATAGTTCGCCGCCATAAGNCGCGGGNTGGTCTGTGGAAGCTGCGATCCGGTTGCAGCGGTGTAACCGCTGCCGAGAAAACCGGTGCCTATCGCTCCCGAAAGAACGGTTTTCAGAGGAGCCGTCGTTTCCGAACGGTCAATATTCCAGAAAGCGGGAGGGGTGGAGCATGTGCCGCGCAGGGTCTCGCGACCGAGAGGATCCCGCAAAATGAAGGTGCATCTTGCCGTTGCTTCCTGTTCCGGTGTGCAGATGTAGGTAAGGTTCCCCTCCCGGTCGTAGGCATAGCGTGTGGTGCCTCCGCCCGGGACACTGCTTGTCATCACCCTCATGCGGCTGTCGTAGGTGAACCGGAAAATGTATGGGGCAACGACAGCTCCATTGAGCGGTGGCATCGGGGTGTCGACGGTTAGATTTGCAGAAGCCATAGGCTGTATTGTCACAAGCCGTTTTCNCCATCTGTCGAACACGTTATATGTGTCGGCAGTCACCCCCGTATGATGATATCGGCGGGTCAGAAAAACATTCCCGGTGCAATCGGTGAATGTCAGTGTCTTGTCGCCGTTACCGTCTGTCAGCTCCTCGCAGTCGAGTTCTGCGTCTGCATAATATCCCGAGACGGAGAGGGATATTCCCTTCACCGCAAGTCGCAACACGCGATATAGCGGGAGGTCGGTGCGCGAGCATGTTTCCCTCCGTGTTGAAGGTTTTGCTGCGAAATCCTTTCCGGGGATGGTTTCCGTCAGGGGTGAAGAGGATATCGATACGGGATATGTAAATTCCGACCAGGCGTAAGACTCCGCTCCGCCGGAAGCATTGACAAGAGCCATCTCGGAAGTAAACAGATTCTGCCAGGAGGTGAGACCCTGCGGCGTCCACACCTTCAGAGGACGGTGAAGCGCATCATAGCGCGTCAGGGATACAAGGTGACGCGCGGTTCCGTAATCCCTCCTCAGATCAAGAATCTTGTTGCCGAAACCGTCATGATAGGATTCCGTGGTGGCGAATGCAGCTGTGGTTCCCGAGTCGGCTACCCTTGATTTCAAGACAATACGGTTATATGTATCCTCCACCGGGGAGTCTGCGGAGCCTCGGATAGAATATTCATATCGTGAGATCTCGTACCCTGAAGGGGCGGTGACGGATGACAGTCTCCCGGCGGTATAACCATACAGGGTTGACGACCCATCGGGTGCGGTATGTGAGGTGCAGCCGGTCAGTTCCTGCCATGAGTATGAATCAGTCAGGGATAATCCCCCTCCACTTGATGTTACGGACTCCGGGAAATCAGCCAGAGAAGCCTGAGTCATCCAAGTATAGCTGATATCGGGAGAGCCGTTGCGACGGATTCCGAGGGGAGCACCGAAAGGGGAATATCCTGTAACGGACACAGATTCCATCACGTCGCCACCGGGGGCGGATGTAATGAACGCCACCGGGCGGCGGCAGTTGCTGAAAACTCCGTAAAGAATGCTGCGGGTCAGAGTGTCTGTGCGGTCGACAATCCATATCTCCCGAACGGGGAGTGCTCGCTGACCGGCCGCGGCGGCATTCCTGAAGAAGGGAGTGCCAACCATATCCGAGAATGCGGTGTAATGCTCAAAAACATGTCCGGCCTCCCGAATCCGGCAGCCTACATAAAGTCTTACCGACCCGGCGAAAGATATGGAGTCTGTTCCGAAAATAACATTTCCTGAATCCTTTATCGGATTAACCACGATATTATCCTGACGGAAGTCGGCTGCTTTGAGGGAACCGAGTATATGGTTCCCGGCATACATATGCTTCAAAGTGGCCATCCTCGACTTCCCATCGGGGAAATGGTGAGTTACCGTAACGGAATCGGTGAGACAGGTCAAAGCGCATAGTCTTGTCTCTCCGTAGCAGAAATCGGAAGATGATTGCCAGTCCCATTTCCTGACACCCTCGGCTGTGATGTTGTCGCGGACACACGCCCCGAAGACCATGCCCGTCTGTAGGTTTATGGAGTCGGCTGCAATATGGAATGTCTGTTCCGTGATCCGTGGACGGTATTCCGCTCCCTCCTTTATATAATCGGTACGTCGGAAAGGTAATGGCCTTCCACCTATTGTTTCAGTATAAGAACCGGAGAATGACCCTCCGAATGCCAGCGCCTTGACCATGCCTTTCGGAGTCTCCGGAGGTATGGAATATTGGGTGGTCAGAGATCGGGACGTGGAAGTTATGCGCGGCATTGTGGCAGCCACGAATGTATGCCGACATTTTGACAGGTCGAATTCATATACGGTTCTGATCGGAGAATCGATTCCGGTGCCGGATATCTCCTCCGTGACCTTGGGATAAAGGATTGAGACCCTTTCTGTTGAGAACCCCGGCAAGCATGAGCGGTTGAGGAAAGATACGGATGTAGTGGTGACAATACCATAACCTGCGCCTAAGAACGGCTCAGCACGATTCTCACCCGACACGTGAGTGAACGCCCTGATATCCACGTTGCTGAAATCATAATCACATGTTCCCTCCGAGTATATTAGATTACGCACGCGTTTTCTCCCAGTCACGGTATCAGTGTCAATGATGCTGCTCAATCTGATCCCGGCTGAGAAGTCATATGTCTCGGAGACTGTCCCGGTTTTGCGTATTGTGCGGGCGGCAGCCGGTTCATAGATGTATTCAGTGGTAAGTCCCAGTCCATTGGAATGTTTGTTTATTGCTCTTGCCCTGACTGCAGATGAATCGGGAAGGACCTGAGGATTAAGAGCGCCGGTAGAGGGATCGATAACCGGTCGGCCATATTGAGTGTTGTTTCCGGAGTACCCGAAAATGTCGGGAATATGAGAGCGGGTTGGGTAGTAGCTGAAAGAGTGGGAGTCGNGGAGATNTNCTTCAGANAGTATNNCNAGGCCGGTAAGCTGGGAGGGATCGGAATCGGAGGATGAAACGGAGAGAGATATTTCCCTAAGGCAGGTTCCCGATGGGGTGAAGATCTTTATGGAAGTGAGTTTCCGGGGGATATCCTCGGTATAAGCATTTCCCCTGGCTTCGGAAAAGAATTTTACAATAGCGGTGCGTGTTACGATGGATTCCGGAATCCTCTGGTCGCGGAATTCGGTGATGGCGGTGCCGGTTTCTCGAGCTCCGTGGGATGAGGAGAGCGTGATTCCTGTGCCGTGAACACCATCCTCGGTAATAGTGTAGGTAGTTGCCATGGAGGAATCGGTGCGGCTCCATGGGGAAAGAATTGAATACTTATATTCCGCAGTCTCTCCGCCGGCAGACACCACCTTCGACAGATGCCAGGCTGACACGGCATTGTAATAGCTGTCGTTTCTTTCAGGGGTAGAAAGGACGTCAGACCTTGTCCGGAAATCCACATGTTCTCTTTCGGTGAAAATGTATTGGATTCCGTCGGGAGCTATAATACGGAAATCTCTTACGCCCTCCCTTTCTTCACCGAAAAACTCAATGGTATTGGCAGTTTGCGGAGTCTGTATGATTTTTCCACCGGTTACAATGAACGAACCGCTACCGGCTGCGCATGTGTAAGAGTATCGGTCGGGGTACGCGTCAAACTGATGGTTTTCGAGGTCCTTGAAGTAAGAATGTGCCTGAGGGTCTGAGCTAACCTGAAGAGATGACTTGACTGAGAGTGGGGTCTGCTCGTCGGGCATCCCAACAATTGTTCGCGCCACGCATCCTCCACCCGACAGATTCCATCCCAGTCCGGTCCACCCGGCCCGTTCGGATAGTCGGTATCCTCCGACACGGTATCTCAGTGAGAGTGAGAAATTGAGATCGCCGCTCCGCCAGGAATAGAGAGGAACTGAGATCGAGGCCGAACCATCGACGTGATTTATCTCCTCGTCAAGATGCCTGAGCATGGCAGATACCTCCGGGGAGGGTTGTGCAACAAGATCACCGATCCCGAATTCATGACGCCATGCGTCACCTCCTGTCGCTGCCGAAAGTTGTATTTC
>WFLX010069467.1_pt1 | contig 10025 bp, 7 predicted proteins | sample 4967041 | NCBI WGS metagenome assembly WFLX01 (sample SAMN12857096, study PRJNA449069) | gut metagenome | isolation source: stool from male and female vole | host: Microtus ochrogaster | place: USA:Florida | collected 2017
TCCATGTTTCCCATGGGTTCCATGTTTCCCATGGTCTCCATGTTACCCATGGTTTCCATGTTGCCCATGGTTTCCATGTTACCCATGGTCTCCATGTTACCCATGGTCTCCATGTTTCCCATGGTCTCCATGGTTTCCATGGTTTATCATGATTTTCATGAGATTTGATCTTTGATCATTTATTTTTATCAAAATCTCATGAGGGTTTTGAAATCAACTTTCCTGTATTTCGACCCGAGATCGGTGAATTCAAGCGGCGAAGGATTATAGTCCGGATAAGAAAGCTGGGCCTCCCCTCCCATCTTCTTTTTAGGCAGGGATATTTCTATGCCAAGAGTCCAACCTTTCTCTCCATAAATATACGTTGTCTCCACCACTACTCCACTCTGCTGGAGCATTAGCACAAACGATTGCAACTGCCAGCAAGTTGAGTCCATGACAAATCCATATTCGGTCCCCGCGACCTGCAAATCTGCTGCAGGATAGATCAATGCTTGATCGGTAGGCAATGCTATCCATTGCGATTGTATGGCAAGGTCGGGAGTCAGACGTCCGTTTCCCGGAAAGGCTACCTGACCCAACAAGATATCTTGCAGATCACAAAGATAAGCTTTAGCATCGACATTAAGTCCTGTCAGGGATTGCGCATTATATGTGCGTGAATGCTTATTAATCAAGACTATTGAGTCTTGACAAATCTCCACACGCGCCACTTCTCCGAAAATGGGAGCGCGCGCGGAGAGTATAATTGACTCTCCTCTCTTCATGTAAAGCTTGACAGTGACCGACATAGGAAGCCCGTCAAATGAAAGCTTCCCTTGCATCGACAAGTCGTTCCAATCGGAGTCATAATTGGCGATGATAGTGTCGGTGGCCACAGCTATCTCCTCTATTGTCATCAACTTCGAAACATCCTCCGGTTCCGGTTGAGGCTCCATTTCCTCTGGCAGCTCCCCAGGCGGACAAACTGCGATAGAATCCGGGAGGGTCTGACCAAAGACATCTATCCCCAATGCCACTCCCAAAACTAACGCTATAATATTCTTAATAAATTTCATAATTTTAAATAGTCGCTTTCCTAACCTTTCAGAGCCCTCTGAGTGCTTAGATCTCAGAATGTTCTGAAAAAAAGCTCTTTATTCTCTTAATCTTTAATCTTTTTATTCCTCACTTTCTCGGCGATAGACTGATTGTCTTTGTCAAGCTCAAGTGCTTTTTTCCAGCTTTCAAGAGCCTTGTCTTTCTGACCGCAACGATACTGTATGTCGCCAAGATGATCCCAATATTCGCTCGATCCTTCCGATTCCGGCGAAATATATTCCATAGCCTTTTCCTGAATCTCCAAAGCATCAGCATACTGCCCCTTCAGATAGAGAATCCATGCCAATGTATCGAGATAAGTCGGGTTTTCGGGCTGGTCTGTCACTGCCTTCCGGCTTAGTTCCTCTGCTTTGTCAAGGTCGCCTCCTCCGATTGCAAGGTAATAGGCATAGTTGTTGGTGGCTATGATGCTCTCGGGATTGAGGGTAAGCACAACTTCATACTCTTTAGATGACCTCTCTAAGTCGCCAGTCTTGAAACTTCCGTCTCCTACCATCTGAAATATCTCTGCTACTCTTATAAGCGATTCGTATGGAAGTTTACCGGCTTTCTGAAGCATTGTCTGCGCATCATCGGTAAGAAGGGCGCCGGGAAGTTCTTGGTCAAGCACTTTCTGATATGCTGTCCGCGCCTTATCATAGTCTCCATTGAGAGAAGAGGCGGTGCCATAAATAAGGAGCAGTCCACGAGGCACTTCGGCAAGTTTCTCCATTGCTTTCTCACAAATGTCAATTGCTTTGTCATATTCATCGGCTGCAAAATAGAAATGGGCTAAACGAATCCAATAGTCCGGGTTCTCAGGTTCAAGGTCTGTGGCATAAGCCATAAGTTCCTGNGCTCGTTGATAGNCGCCTATTGTAGCTGAATACTGAGCNCCNAGGTCGAGAACTTGNGGTTCGTGAGGNNATTGCTNAAGAAGANCGTCAAAANGNCNNGCGCCGCGNCGGTGATCNGCNGTNGTGTNAGAAATTATATTCTGCATGTATCGGGTCATCATCTCGAGCTTTTCTTCGATCATGATGTTTTCGCTCAATATGGCTTTTCGGATTTTCTGGTCGTATAATACAGAATCTCCTCTTTCGAGATAATAGTTTGCCATTGTCAACTTCACCTTTCCATCATCCGGATCCAGAGCCTCTGCCTGCTGATAACATACGAGAGCTGAATCGGGCATCTCGAGAGCTTCCATGGCATTGCCTCTGATTAGAAGATATTCTGTACTCAGAGGGTTCTCCCTTACGAGACGAGCACTTTCATTGAGCAAAGCAGCCGTATCTTGCTTCATAAACATCAGTGAGAATTTCCTCAGGGAAATCTCAGGGTCATTTCCTTCGATACGCTCATATCGTTCGAGTGTGGAGATAGCTTTGTCGAAATCTTGCTTTGCCGTATAATACTGAGCAAGTTGAAGAATAATATTTGGCATGCTCCCCGCAATAGTATCGGTACGCTCCGCTACACGGATTGCCTCATCAAGGTCGCCGGATCGAGCTACGAGGAAGGAATAGTTCATTGCCTCTTCAGTCTCTTTCGGATACTGGTCTATGTATGCCCTCATCATGGAGATTGATTTCCCAATCTCTGTCGGAGTGTTAAGGGTGTCATTGCGGAGAGTCATACGCAAGAGAGCATACGTATAGTTTGCCTCGGAATAGCCGGGGTCGGTCTTGGCAGCTTTCTTTATCAATTCGTAAGCCTCAGAGGTTCTCCCCTCTGCAAGCGCCACGCTCCCTTCTACATAATAGTATCGAGCCTTCGCCCTGTCAGTCTCGGCTGATATGTCAGACTTTGCCGCAACGGCCCCAATAGCGCCAAAAACCACCATCAAAGCCAGCGCAATCAATATCCATATATTTTCTTTCCTCATATACTCAACATTTCTTCTGTCACATTTTATATAACCAACAAAATTACAAAAAAAATTTCATATTCTATCATGAAAAATGAAAAAAGGCTCTTTTTCCTTGCGGAAAAGAGCCTTTGTTGCTTCTGATCTGTAAGGCAGGTTAGCCTTCTGAGATTGCGTCGCTTGGGCATACCTGTGCGCAGCTTCCGCAGTCGATGCAAGTGTTTGGATCGATGTGATAGATATCGCCCTCAGAGATTGAATCTGTAGGACAAACGCTCTGGCAAGTGCCACATGCGATGCAGTTGTCGCCAATTACATAAGCCATAATTGTAATTCTTTTAAAGGTTTGTTATTTGTTTAAGTGTTATCAGCTCGTTTTTGTAATGCAAATTTAAACCTAAATCTACAATCCACCAAACTTTCTGCCAACTTATTCACACTTCAACCCCTAATTTAGACTCTGTCCAAATTAGTGCTTATCCTTATNTACCTTTACATCCTTTTNCTTTTCTTNTTCAAAGCCACGGAGNCGAAGCAAAGCCCTTGCATCCGGANTATGTCCTCGGAAACCTTTGAAGAGTTCGGTAGCATCCTTGTCGTCGCCAGACTCGAGAATATTCTTCTTATAGATTTCTGCTGTTTTTTGATCAAAGATACCTTTCTCCTGGAAGAGTTCCCATGCATCTGCCTCAAGCACCTGTGCCCAAAGATAAGTGTAATATCCTGAAGCATAGCCGTCGTCGCCAAATATATGCTTGAAATAAGGAGAACGGTAGCGGTAAGTGATCTCATCCGGCATTCCTACCTTTTCTGCAAACGCAGCCTCAAAACCAGGCACATCGACTCCTTCTCCATCAGTCTTACCCCATGCAAGGTCAAGTAGGGCAGCCCCGGCAAGCTCAGTGGTGATGAAACCTTGGTTAAACTTAGCTGCATCCTGAATCTTCTGGATCATTTCCTCACTGATAGGCTCACCTGTCTTGTAATGCTTAGCATAGTAGCGGAGCACTTCCGGAGCTGTAGCCCAATGCTCATTCAGCTGAGAAGGCAATTCAACACNNTCGCGGTCANCATTTGTGCCGGCAAGTGTCTTGTATTTTGACTGGCCGAGCATACCCTGAAGACCATGTCCGAATTCATGNAACATTGTCNCCACTTCATCAAGAGNCAGAAGTGCCGGAACATCGCCAGCAGGGCGAGAGAAGTTGCATACGTTATAGACGATCGGACGCTTCATGACTCCATCAGCATACATACCGGCAGGTTGCATCTGCTCCATCCATGCACCCTGTACCTTAGTGGAACGAGGGAAGAAGTCGGTCATAAATACAGAAATATGCTCACCGGTCTTTGCATCCTGCACATCATATACAGTGACTTCATCCATATATTTAGGAGCATCCGGCATCTCTACAAGCTTAATGCCATAAAGTTTTTCAGCGCAATAGAAAAGACCATTCTTTACATTCTCAAGTGAGAAATAGGGCTGGATATCAGCGTCGCTGAGCCCGAACTTCTGCTCCTTAACCTTTCCTGCATAGTAATAATAGTCCCAAGGAGCAATCTTGAATCCTCCTCCATTGGCATCTACGTAGGCCTGCATGTCGGCAACTTCCTCCTGCGAACGCTTCACAGCCGGCTCGAACACCTGAAGAAGCAGGCTCTCAGCAGCTTCGGGAGTCTTTGCCATCACTTTAGCTGTCTGCATCTGTGCAAAGTTGTCAAAGCCCATGAGCTTTGCCTTTTCAGCACGGAGTTTTACGATTTTTTCAATCACAGGATAGTTGCTGTTTGCTCCGTAGCTGGCAAGTGTCGTATATCCTTTGTAGATTGCCTCGCGAAGGCCGCGGTTGTCTGCTGATTCAAGCACCGGAAGACGGCTGGGAGCACGAAGTGTGAATACCCAAAGTCCGTCAAGACCTCTTGCTGAAGCCTCTTCTGCAGCTGCAGCCACTACATTTTCAGGAAGCCCTGCAAGGTCAGCCTTGTCGTAGACTGTCACGAAAAATTCATTGGTTGCGTTGAGAAGATTTTTGTTAAACTGAATGAAGAGCTGCGAAAGTTCATCGTTGATTTTAATGAGCTGTTCCTTTTTCTCAGGAGAAAGAGCTGCTCCCTGCTCGGCAAACTGCCGGTAGTATTTCTCTACGAGACGTTTCTGCACAGGAGTGAGACCCATTTTGTCGCGCATATCATAGATCGACTTGATACGGTCGAAGAGCTGCTGATTGAGTATCACTTTGTTTTGTGCATCATTCAGTAGAGGAATTGCTTCCTCTGCCATTGCAGCAAATTCCGGTGTCTTCATACAGCTATCATAGTGATAGAAGACACTNGTNACNCGNTCAAGGATNGGNGAAAGGTTTTCGAGCGGCACGATAGTGTTGTCGAAGTCAGGTGTCGCACGGTTGCGCAGGATATTGTTCAGGTTCTGTTCCTGCTGCTCGATTCCGGCCTTGATAGCCGGGATAAAGTCAGATGTCTTTATCTGCTCGAATGGAGGGATCTCATACTTCGCGGTATAAGGCTCCAAGAAAGGATTGCTTTCTGCCATTGCTGTCATTGCTGTTGCGGCTATAAGCAAGGAAGCCGCCATTAATTTAAATTTTCCCATTATTATTGATTTTAATTGTCTCTTTCCTAATGCATAATTCATAATGCATAATGCATAATTAGCTACGTTCAAGCTAAAGCAAGTGTTTTGCCACTGACATTCAATCGAAAATACTGGTATGATACTATGCGGATAATATATTGCTTGCTGATTGTGAAATTATGAATTATGCATTATGCATTTAAATTAGAGTTTCCCTCTTTTCAAAGCTCTCGGGATGAAGCTGAGATGCGATACTATGGCTTTTCCTGTCCCATAATGAGCTGCCATTATCTTGAATCGCTCTAAAAGTGAGGCTTTCTTATTGTGGTCGGTCAGCCCGTCGGCAAGATAATCGATTGTCACCATCCTAAGATTTACCATGAATTTGGCTTTTGAAGCTTTTATGCAGCGTATACACCAATCATAATCTGCCGAAAACTTATAATCGGTGTCATACTGAGGTGCTATTTTCTTTCTTACCATAAAAGCCTGATGACATATAAGCATTCCATCTCTGAAACTTTCAAAAGTCAGGATTTCGGGAGCTGAGAGATGACGCGGTCCAAGCCTTTTCCCTTCTAAGTCTACTATGTCCGTCTCGCCGTATACAATATCAGGATTTTTACTATTTATTGCCTCAGCATACGCCATAAGAGTATCCGGAGCATGGAATTTATCTCCTGAATTAAGGAAAACCACGTATCGGCCACGGGCAAGTCTCAGGCCTTTGTTCATTGCATCGTATAGTCCGTTGTCCGGCTCGCTGATGATGCGCAGTCCCGGAGTGCCCGACTTACGCGCTATGAGTATAGTGTCATCTGTCGATGCACCATCCACTATGATATGTTCAAAGTCTGTGAAAGTCTGTTCTGCTACGGATGCCATCGTAATCGGTAGTGTCTCCGAGGCATTGTAGGTGATCGTTATCACTGATATGAGTGGTCGCTTATTCATAATTTCCTAAAAATCTTATAATTCAAGTTTCGCAAGCTCAACTTGAAGGTTAGGAGGTTAAAGGGTTAGGAGGTTATTAGTCATTAGTCATGGAGACATCATAAATATTTATCAAAATTTTATGATATTTTATTTAAGATAATCACTTTCGTTACGAAGCCTTAACCTTTTAACCAGCGAAGCGATAACCTTTTAACCCTTTGATACAATTTTCGCCTACGAAAATTATATTAAAATTCTACTTCAAGCACATAGACTGGCTCCGCGTTGGCTGAAGACTCAGCTACTTTTTCGCCGTCTCCCTGATGAGAAGTCTGCACAAATACATTAAGTTTTCGGTTATTGTTCCAAAGATTCATATCGTGTGAAGGTTCCCATGCATCTACGCTGAAATCGGTCAGATCCGTCACTGTCCAGTCTTTTTTGCCAATGCTTGGCGTATATGCTACGCTCACTTTGCTTCCTCTTTCCTGATCACGGAAAACGTAACAAGCCTTTTTGCCATCTGAGACAATGCGTGGCCTTGCTATCGGAATCATCTTTGTGCCTCCGCCGGATAATGAGAATGGTTCTGTTCGATTGCCCACGGTGGTCATGTTCCATTTTTTGCCGTCGTGCCATACCAGGCGATATTGTGGCACTTCGCTTTCCTGATCTCTCCAGTATGTGGCTATAAAAGGATGTCCTTTGCTGTCGGCTGTCATGCTCGTCTGATTGATGAGTTCGGAGTTTTGCGGTATGCTCCAAGCCTTTTCTGCCGTCGCTTCCGTGATGGGGAGTTGATAGAGAGTGCCGTCGCTGCGCTTCCACGTCTTTCCTCCGTCGTCAGAGCGAGCATAACAGAGGTCATGGTTTGTCTCTACGAGCCATGTCTCACGCCATACCCATGAGAGATGGAGTTTACCCTGAGGATCTGCATACATTTGCCAATAGGCATTGCGCTCCCCTTCTCCGTCGATTAGTATATCTTGCAGTCGACTCCACTCCTTTGCTTTTGTGTCGTAACGGTTAAGCACCAGATTTCCCCTTCCTGATGCTCCTGAACGATAGGCAAAAATCAAATCTCCATTTGGCATGGTATAGAATTCAGGATAAGTTACGTCCTGCTCATCGTTCCCGGTCATCGGCATCATCTCTCCGAGTTCAAGACTGCCCGGGGCGACTGATTTTGCATAATGAAGCGGATGACCATGATGATCGAAAGAGGCATGGATATATCCATCGCCATCCACTCCGATGCTGATTACATTGTGGGCATCTGTAACATTTCCTTTATATTGAGTCTTGTGGAGAGTCCAATCATCTGTGCCAAGTTTCCGTTTGCCCAGGACCACGTATCCTTCAGGGTCATAATAAGAGATATACTGCGTGTCNCCATGTGTAGCAAGCGAACTTCCACGNAACACAGCCGTATTNACCGAAGTGGCCGCATATCCGTCGCCNACCTTGACAAGGCTGCCCTCTGGTTGCTTAGCTTCTGTTGATATTGATCCTCCTATAAGNATCAAAAACAACATGAAAAAGTTCATTCCTATCGTTTTCATATAAGGTCGTGATTAATTGATTTACAAAAATAACTATTTTTAATTAAGTCCACAAATTTTATGATGATTTTTCCATATTAAATTTTGAACTTTTTAACGTCATTTAAGGTTATTATAGCATAATTAAAAGATTCCGACTATGAAAAACGCATCCACTTTAGCCATTATCATTACTTTGGCAGCATTCCAGAGCACTTTTGCACAAGACCATCACAAGGCGTTATCATTAAGCGCACCTGCTCGAAAGGCACAAAAAGCAGTCCAACCGACAGACAGTGTGCAATCATACGAAGTTACTCAAACCGTGCAATTATCCGAGGGATATGACCTTCGCAACAATTCTTTAGTTGACCAACAAAAGGAAGCACTTCTCAATGATCATAAAATTATTTATATAGATGGCAAACCTGAATCTATCACTAAGCAGCATCAGGATTCAATCCGAGATATCATAGAGAATTATTTCTACGATCAATTCCGGAGTTTCTCCGACCCGGCTGCTCCATATTTCCTTTTTATGAGCCGTGACGCAGACCTTGCCATGGGTATAGGAGGATGCGTTAGAATCCGAGGTTGGTATGATATTGACAATGCTATTCCTGCCAACAGTTTTACCCCTTACCTTATTCCAATGGTAAAAGATCCTGCTAACAACAGCAAATTAGGAGCTACTCCTTCAGGGTCTACACTCTTTTTCCGAGTGATTGGCAAAAATAAAAAATTGGGTAACTATCAATTATACATAGAAGCAAACTTCAATGGATATGGNGGAACAGATTTCCATCTCAAGAAAGCATACGCTCAGTTGAACAACGTCACATTAGGATATGCCTCCTCCACATTCTCAGACCCCGCAGCCCTTCCCCCCACGGTAGACGCCAACGGTCCGGCCAACAAAATNTCACCTACTTCAATCCTGATTCGCTGGATGAACACATATAAGAAGCGTTGGACAGTGGCTGCATCAGCTGAACTTCCGAAAAAGGCAGCAGTCTCCACAATAAATGGCAAGATTGGAAACGCAAGCCAGACAGTACCCGACTTCGCTGCTTTCCTTCAATATGCATGGGGCAAAAGCGAACATATCAGACTCTCCGGAATCACTCGTTCACTCCCATACGAAGATATAGTGACTCATCAACGTCATTTTAAATTCGGTTGGGGAATGGAACTATCCACAATCGTTCATCCAATTCCCGCAATGACATTTTATGGCACTTTCAACTGCGGTGAAGGACATGAAAGCACAACGGGCGACCTTCAGGTAGGCAACTATGATCTTGTGCCTGAATATAGAGATGATTTGCACATGTACGCGCCATTCTCATTAGGATATTGCGTAGGACTGCAATATAACTTCCGGCCGAATCTATTCGCTTCAGTATCTTACTCAGACAGCCGATATTTTCCACGTAAACCTCGTGAAGCTTCTGAATACCGCTATGGGAACATATTCACAGCCAATGTATTCTGGAATTTGACACCTCGAATACAAGCCGGTCTTGAATACGATTGGGGTTCTCGCCAAAACTGGGACGGAAAAAGAGGAAGCTCGAATCGTATCGGACTAATGGCACAATTCTCATTCTGACACTTAATACATCTTACTATACCTAAAAGGCCGCTGTCGGACTCCTCCGACAGCGGCCGAAATATTATAATACGGGAAGCGAAGAGGTGGAGCCCTCATGCAAAAAAAAAGGACCCACAACTATGTGAGTCCTCAATTAAGGCGGCGATTACCTACTCTCCCGCTTTCGCAGTACCATCGGCGTTACAAGGTCTGACTTCTCTGTTCGGCCAAATCCGGGAACCGAAGAGGGGGAGCCCTTGTGCAAAAAAAAGCCGAACCCTTTCGGATTCGGCTTTCGTAAGGCGGCGATTACCTACTCTCCCNCNTTNGNAGTACCATCGGCGTTACAAGGTTTAACTTCTCTGTTCGGAATGGGAAGAGGTGGAGCCCTTGTGCTGTCATCACCTG
>WFLX010243007.1_pt1 | contig 10024 bp, 3 predicted proteins | sample 4967041 | NCBI WGS metagenome assembly WFLX01 (sample SAMN12857096, study PRJNA449069) | gut metagenome | isolation source: stool from male and female vole | host: Microtus ochrogaster | place: USA:Florida | collected 2017
AGTGTATATAAATTTTTTCTTAAAAAATGGTTTCATCGTTAAGGTGCTTTTTAGGAGGATCAATTCTTTTTTCTGTTATATTAAGTGCATTAGTGGGAGTGATTATCCACAGACTTACATACGATCCATTTATCATCTATCTGTTGGAGATTGTTTCCTTTGGAATTATTTGGATTTTTGTGAGCTTGGTAGCTGACAATAAAATCTCCACTATATCAAATGAGATTTACTCAATTTTATTTTCGGTTATTTTAATCATTAAAGATTCTGTGATATGCATAGTAGAATATTTATTTCATCTCACAGTTAATGAGCTCGAAATGGTTGCATTTGATATGAGTATTGTTCCATTGGTCATAATAAATTCTACATCCACTGTTCTGTGTTTACTTAAAGGATATTATATTGAGAAATACGGAAAAAAAGATATTGACGAACCTAAGCAATAATATTGCAGCGTTTGACTTTAGCAACAAGTCGAACGCTGTTTTTATATATAAAAATAAGACCTCGAGTCCCAAAACTCGCAAGGTTACAAAACCCCCATCAAAAATTCCCAAATTATACCACAATACTGTAACCTACAATCTATACAAAAAATCAATATACAAACGCCCCGAAAAATGCTATACTTAATATGGGATAAGATTACATAAAATAGCAATCGGGAAAGGACAGTATTATGAAAAAGAATAATAAAAATACCATATTAACGCTTATAACCGCTTCCCTGCTGCTTTTGGCAACAGGCTGTTCTCAGTCCGCTGAGACGGTAAATGTCACACCTGATATCACCACCGACAGCACCACTGTCACTACTATAAATACAGAAGCGGAGACACCCAAGGAAACTACAACTGTAACCGCTGCCCAAACAACAGCGCAGATCACAACCGCCGCTGCAACAACAGTCATAACAACTGCTCCCGTAACCGAAGCACAGCCCGTTACCAAGCAGACGGAAGTACAGGAAGCTCCCGTTATCACCACTACGACTACAGCAAAGGCTGCTCCTGTGGTAATCACTACCACCACGACCCCTTCTCCCAAGCAGGAAGAACCTGAGGATAGGAGCTACCTTAACTTATCGCCTTCCGAGGTGCAGGGTATTCTTGATGAGTGTCAGAGGTATGCAGGTATATTAGGATTTAAAATTCAAAGCTATTCTGATTTTGAAAATGAATGTGATGAATTGAATAAAAAATGTAGGCAACTTAGAAAAGAAGGTGTGAGCGAAGAAGAAATTGATAAAATATGGGATGAATTTGAAGCTATACTAAGATATTTTCCTAATTACAGCGACGAACAGTTTTGGAGTACAGGTTGGCACAATATAGCCTTTGCAGGAAATTATAAATTAGTTAAAGGCGGCGATATGGACGGATATTGGCTTTGCAAGACCAAACAGGAAAGCATAGATTGGCTGTTAGGCTACCTTAAATTCTACATTAAATTAGACTATGATGAGGGCAGAAGCAGCGGAGCGATAGCCACTCCACTCAAAACCTTTGACCAAATGGCAAAGGAAGGTAAATGTATATTTCCCTATGATGTTTTGAACAGCTACTATGCGGACTATATGGTATATGATATAAATACCTCCTATGCTTTCTGTGTGAAGCTGAATTAAAAATTGAATGTATAATCAAAAGCACTTGACCTAAAAATCAAGTGCTTTTTTCTTTTATAAAAATCCAAGAAGCCCTTTACGCAAGGGCTTCTTTTCATATATATTATCTAAACTAAAAAACAGAAAGGAATAAAAGAATGAAAAACATTTTTAAGAAAATGATTTCAACACTTCTGTCGGTGGTCACAGCATTTACTGCATTAGGATTCAGTTCTTTAGCAGCAAATGTTTCAGCTGCCGAAAACTGGGTAACTGGAGACGGAGCAGTGATTACAGTTGACAGCTATCCTTTTGGCTATCATTTTGAAGGCAGCGGTTTAGGCGGCTTTTGGGCTACTTGCTTTCCCAAACTTAGCGTTGACGGTCAGATAGCCTACTGTATAGACAGCCTATCAACACAAGGCGCAAACGGACAATCAAATGCCACTGTTGGAAGCTCATATACAGTGCAGAACCAAATAAGTCTCGCTCTTGCCTACGGCTATACAAGCAAGACAAAATACGGATACTCAGCCGATACAGAGCGTCTTGCAACGCAGATAGTCATTTGGAATATGCTGGACGGTTGGTATGACAATGACAGTGAAGCCACCGCATTGTATTACTTTACGGCAGAAATGGGCGACAGCACCTTAATTGCTAATGTCAAGACAGTTTATTATAAAATTAAAGACAATATTAAGATGTATAATGTTAGTCCATCATTTAGTAGCAATCGAGAAAAAGAAATGACCTACAACAGCAGCACAAAGAAGTGGACATTAACTTTAACCGACACAAAGGGTGTTGCAGATCAATTTGACTGGGCAAGCGCAATTAAGGGTAAATCTTATCTTTCAGTTGATGTAAAAGCAGGTTCTGTAACCTTTACCTCAACTAAGGCGTTTGATACTATAACCTTAAACGCAAATTACAGTAACAAATATTTTACTGCTATCAGAGGTGTTCCTGTTGTACCCATTCCCGGGCAAACTTGCGAACAGCCTGTTGTAACATACAGAAGCGCAGATCCTCCCACCGTATCGGTAAAGCTCTACGCCGAACCTGCAACAGGCAGCTGCAAGCTGACAAAAACCTCCGAGGACGGCAAGGTTGAGGGAATAGGCTTCAGAGTGCTGAAATCAAGCGGTACTCTTGTCGGAACATACTACACCGATTCCAACGGCACATTTACCGTAAATGATCTGGAAGCGGGAAAATATATTGTATCGGAGATCCAACGGGACGGTTATGTAAAGCAAAGCGACCAAACGGTAACAATAGAGCCGGGCGAAACCGCAGTAGTAAGCTTCCATAACACGCTCAGCAGGGGCAATGTGAAAATAATCAAAACCTCCGACGACGGAAATGTAAGCAATATAGAATTCATTTTTACTAAGGAAGACGGTACAAAAATAGGAACCTACAAGACGGACAGCAATGGTGAGATCCTCATTCCCGATCTTTTGCCCGGTACCTATGTCATTACCGAAGTAATGCCCAAAAATGGATTAAACGACATTTATTTGCCGCAGGATCCTCAGACCGTGACGGTAAAGGCTGATGAAACGGCAACCGTGAGATTCCATAATGTTCCCATACCCGGCGGCTTAAAAATTATCAAAGAGTCGGATGACGGAAATATAAGCGGTATCAGCTTCGTTATTTCCAAGACGGACGGTACAGAAATCGGCAGATACACTACCGATGAAAACGGTGTGATTTTAAGATCGGATATTGTACCCGGAACTTATGTTATCACCGAAATTGTACCCGAAGGATATGAACCCCAAGAGCCGCAAACGGTGGTTGTAATCCGTTACAGAACCACAACGGTTACCTTCACTAATATTCCGAAGGACGCAGGAGATCTCAAAATTATAAAAACTGCCAACAGCGGCAGTGTAAGCAATATTCCCTTTTCAATAAAAACAGAGCAGGGAAATCTTATCGGCACTTTTTACACTAACTGGTTGGGAGTAATCAATGTAAAATTGATTCCCGGTGTATATATTGTCACAGAGATAGACGAAAATGGTCTTTATGAGCCGCAGGAGCCTCAAAGGGTAACTGTTGAAACAGGCAAAACCGCAGCGGTAAGTTTTCACAACATAGTCAAGGGCGGTATTCAGCTTACCAAGGTTGACGAATACGATACCGACAAGCTTTTAAGCGGCGCAGTATTTAAGGTTGTATATATGGAGTCAATGTCAAGCCCCAAAACAACTTATGTAGGAGATATGGAAGAGGTATCCCCCGGGGTATACTATATAGGTCACCTTCAGGCAGGAGTATATACGGTAATTNAAANTAAANCTCCCGAAGNNTATGTAGTTGATGATACTCCGTATATTGTAACCGTGACGGAGCTGTCTCAGATATATATCGTCACTAATAATGATAACGGCATGTTTACCAACCAACCCGCACCTCAAATAACCACATTGGCAGCCTCGCAAAGCGGCGGAAACGCATTTGCAACAGGCGTAATTACCATTGAAGACACTGTCTCCTATGAAAATCTGATTGTCGGCAGGGAGTATACGATCAGGGGCGAGCTGCAGGTGCCGAGCTTTGATTGGGATAACAGAGAGACAGGCGAGCCGTTCCTCGTCGACGGCAAAAGGGTTACTGCAGAGACAACCTTCACAGCCGAAAGCACGGAGGGCAGCGTAACTCTCTCATTTACCTTTGATACAAAGGAGATAACTCAAAATACCAAGGTAGTTGTATTTGAGAAATTATACACAGACGTATACGGCAAATCAACTCTCATTGCTTCCCATACGGACATTAATGACCGCAACCAGACGGTGGAAATCCATAGGCCCACAATAAACACCACCGCAACCTCCTATAACAGAAAAGATGTTATAGGCATCGGCACAATAACCATTGACGACTCGGTTGAATATAACGATCTTATTGTAGGCGAGGAGTATACCGTGAAGGGCGTACTTATGGATAAAACCACAGGTAAAGCCTTTACGGTAAACGGAAAAGCGGTAGAAGCACAGACTTCCTTTATTGCAAGAGCCACCGAAGGAACGGTCGCTGTCAGATTTACCTTTAACGCAAACAGTATAACGGAAAATACCAAGGTAGTAGCTTATGAACGCTTATATTATAATAGTATAGAAATCGCAGCGCACACAGATATTAACGATACGAGTCAAACGGTTGATATTTTGAAGCCCCAAATCAGCACTACCGCAACCTCGATGAACGAAAAACACGCTTTCGGCATCGGAAATGTGTATATCGATGACGCCGTAGCTTACAGCAATCTTATTGAGGATCAGGAATATACCTTAGTGGGCGTGCTTATGGACAGGACCACAGGCAAAGCCTTCACGGTCAACGGCAAGACTGTAGAAGCGAGAACAACCTTTACTGCTAAATCCTCAAGCGGCACTGTTGCAGTAAGGTTTGCTTTTGACGCAAGCGGAATTGCTGAAAATACCAAGCTCGTTGTATATGAAACTCTGTACCGCAGCGATGTTGAGATCGCTGACCATAAGGACATTAACGATGCGGGACAGACCGTTGAGATCCATATACCGTCAATCGGTACTACGGCAACGGTTGACGGAGAAAAAGAAACCATTGCAGCGGAAACGGTTACCGTGAACGATGTTGTTTCCTACACCGACCTGATACCCGGTAAGGAATATACGGTAAGCGGCACACTTATGGATAAGGCGACAGCCGCTCCGTTTACTGTAAACGGAAAGGAAATAACAGCACAGGCAAAGTTCACCCCTGCAGCGGCAAACGGAAGTGTTATTGTTACATTCACATTTGACGCAAGCGGAATTACCAGAAACACAAAGCTGGTAGCCTATGAAACCTTGTATTATAACGACACCGAGATTACAAGTCACCAAGAGATCGGCGACTCGGGGCAGACGGTAGAAATACACAAGCCCCGATTAAGCACCACCGCAGCAGTTGACGGAGGAAAAGAAGCTGTTGCAATAGGAACGGTTACCGTTAGTGATATTGTATATTACAGTGACTTGATAGTCGGTAAAAAGTACACGGTAACAGGGACCTTAATGGATAAATTAACCTCTGCTCCCTTTACCGCAGACGGAAAGGAAGTAACAGCAAACGCCGAATTTACTCCCACAACGGGAAGCGGATCTGTTACAGTAAAATTTACCTTTAACGCAAGCGGAATAACAAAAAATACAACACTTGTTGCATTCGAGCGCTTGTATTTAAACGGCGCTGAAATCGCTGTTCATACCAATATTGACGACATAGCGCAGACTGTTGAGCTTAAAAAGCCCGCAATCAGCACTGCTGCAACCTCCAACGGCGAAAAGGAGGTAATCGCAGTTGGTACTGTTACTATTGACGATGTAGTTTCTTACTCCAATTTAATAATCGGTAAGGAATATACATTAAGCGGCGTCTTAATGAACAAAGCCACGGGCGCACCCTTTATGGTCGACAACAAAACGGTTACCGCTGAAACAAAATTTACTCCCACACTCGCAAGCGGTACTGCAGCTGTTAAATTTTCCTTTGACGGAAGCAAGGTTACTGCAAATACCGTATTGGTGGTATATGAACGTCTGTACCTCGGCGGTACCGAAATTGCAAAGCATACAGATATAAGCGATGAGGATCAGACCATAGAGGTGCATAAGCCCTCCATCGGAACGACAGCGACGTCCAATGGTGAGAAGGAAACAATGGGCATTGGCACCGTTACCATTAACGATACCGTTGCTTTCCACGATTTGATTATCGGCAAGGAATACACGGTCAGCGGCGTTTTAATGAATAAAAACACAGGTAAAGCCTTTACAGTAAATGGAAAGGAAGTTACCTCATCTGCTAAGTTTACTGCCAAGGCTTCTGACGAAACCGTTACCGTAAGCTTTGTATTTGACGGAAGTGCAATTACCGCCAATACAAAGCTTGTAGTATTTGAAACACTGTATCTGGGCGGTACCGCCATTGCGGTACACGCAGATATAAATGATGAGGGGCAGACCGTGGAAATCCACAAGCCCCAAATCGGTACAACGGCTACCTCTAATGGAGAAAAGGAAGTAATCGCCGTTGGTACCGTTACTATTGACGATGTAATTTCATATTCCGATTTAATAATCGGAAAAGAATATACCGTTAACGGAACCTTGATGAATAAGGCTACGGGAAAGCCCTTTACCGTAAACGGAAAGGAAATTACCGCCCAGGCTAAATTCACGCCCACAGCTGCCAACGGCACCGTTACTGTAAGCTTCACATTCGATGCAAGCGGAATTACCGCAAATACCAAGCTTGTTGCCTATGAGCGTTTGTATCTGAAAGATGTTGAAATTGCCGTTCACACGGATATCAATGACGAGGCGCAAACCGTAACAATGCGCAAGCCCTCGATCGGAACGGTAGCGACCTCAAACGGCGAAAAGGAAGCGATCGCCGTAGGTACCGTTACTGTTGACGATGTAATTTCCTATACCGATTTAATAATCGGAAAGGAATATACCGTTAACGGAACCTTGATGAATAAGGCTACGGGAAAGCCCTTTACCGTAAACGGAAAGGAAATTACCGCTCAGGCTAAATTCACGCCCACAGCTGCCAACGGTACCGTTACCGTAAGCTTCACATTCGATGCAAGCGGAATTACGGCAAATACCAAGCTTGTTGCTTATGAGCGTTTATCCTTGGGCAGTGTTGAGATCGCTACCCATACAGATATAAATGATGAGGCGCAGACCGTAACAATGCGCAAGCCCTCGATCGGAACGGTAGCGACCTCAAACGGCGAAAAAGAAGCAATCGCTGTTGGAGATATCGTCATTATTGATACTGTGGCTTATCATGATTTGATTGAAGGAATGGAATACACGGTCAGCGGCGTTTTGATGAACAAGACCACAGGTAAGCCCTTTACGGTAAACGGAAAGGAAATCACAGCCCAAAATACCTTTACAGCCACCGCAGCAGATGAATTTGTCACAGTAAGCTTTACTTTTGACGGAAATGCAATTACCGAAAATACAAAGCTTGTTGCCTTCCAAACCTTATATCTGAACGGCGTTGAGATTGCAAATCATAAGGATATTGATGATGAAGGACAAACCGTAGAGCTGCATAAGCCCTCAATAGGCACAACTGCAACTTATAACGGCGAAAAGGAAGCGATCGCTGTCGGCACAATCACTATTGACGATGTTGTTTCCTACAAGGATCTGATCATCGGGAAGGAGTATACCCTTAACGGCGTTTTGATGAACAAGACCACGGGAAAGCCCTTTGCTGTCAACGGAAATGAAATTACCGCTCAGGCTAAATTCACACCTACAGCGGCAAACGGCACCGTTACTGTAAGCTTCACATTCGATGCAAGCGGAATTACCGCAAATACCAAGCTTGTTGCTTATGAGCGTTTGTATTTGAATGACCTTGAAATCGCTGTTCACACCAATATCAACGATGAGGAGCAAACCGTAGAACTGCATAAGCCCTTGATTGGCACAGTTGCAGCCTCCAACGGCGAAAAAGAAGTAATTGCCGTTGGTACAATCACTATTGACGATGTTGTTTCCTATAAGGATCTGATCATTGGCAAGGAATATATTCTTAGTGGTATCATTATGGATAGAAACACAGGTAAGCCATTTACGGTAAACGGAGAGGAAGTAACGGCGCAGACCAAGTTTACCGCCGAAACAACAGACGGCAGCGTAAATGTGACCTTTACCATTGACAGTAGTGAAATAACCGAAAATACCAAGCTTGTTGTATTTGAAAAATTGTATTATAAGGAAACTGTAATTGCTTCTCATAATGATATCAATGACGAAGGACAGACCATTGAGATCCATAAGCCCGAAATTGAAACAACTGCCGATTCCAACGGCGAAAAGGAAACCTTTGCGGTTGGTACCGTTACAATTAACGATATTGTGAAGTATCACGATCTGATTATCGGAAAGGAGTATGTTGTCAACGGTGTTCTTATGAACAAGGAAACAAACGAGCCTTTCCTTGTTGACGGCAAAGAAATTACTTCACAAACAACATTTGTAGCGGAAACCACAGACGGCGAAGTAACGGTTACGTTTGTTTTCGACGCAAGCGGTATTACAGAAAATATGACAGTGGTTGCCTTTGAAACAATGTCCTTGGACGGCGTTGAATTTGCCGTTCACGCCGATATCGAAGACGAGGAACAGACTGTTAAGCTTAAAAAGCCTAANATCANCACGATTGCTANAATCAACGGCGAAAAAGANGCTTTTGCTGTCGGAGAAACAGTAATAAAAGANGTTATTTCNTATCAGAATCTGATTGTCGGCAAGGAGTATGTTGTCAACGGCGTTCTTATGAACAAGGAAACAAACAAGCCTTTCCTTGTTGATGGTAAAGAAGTTACAGCGCAGACAATATTTACTGCAGAAACCGCTGACGGCGAGGTCACCGTTACTTTTTCCTTTAATACAAGCGGCATTGCTGAAAATATGACAGTAGTTGCTTTTGAAACGATATCCTATGACGGCATAGAGCTTGCCGCTCACGCCGACATTGGGGACGAAGCGCAGACTGTTAAGCTTGCTAAGCCCGAGGTAGGCACTAAGGCTTCAAGCAATTATATTGTAGACGGCGGTAAATTCTTTATTGTCGTAGACGATGTAATTACGTTCAAGAACTTTATTGCAGGCAGGGAATACACCATTAAGGGCGTGCTTATGGATAAGCTCACAGGACAGCCATTCCTTGTAAACGGTAAGCAGATTACTGTTGAAAAAACCTTTATAGCAGAAGAGGCTGACGGCGAAGTAACCGTACGCTTTACTATTGACGCTACTGATATTACTGAGGAAATAGAAGTAGTTGTATTTGAAAGTGTGTATTTCAGAGAAGAAAAAATAGCGACTCACGCAGATATTACCGATACGGACCAGACTGCACGCCTCATTCCCGTTGATGAAGATGTACCGTTGGGTACCGTTCCTCCAACGGGTGTTGGTTTCGGTATGGGAATTATCGGTGCGTTCGGTTTAGCCGCCGCTGCCGTTGCCGTTTTCGGTAGGCGCAGGAAGAAATAAGGCTGATGTTCGTTAACTCTTGTTAAAATCAATTTTTGTTTTTCAATTTACCGCAATTAAGGGAGCGTGATTGCTCCCTTTTTTGTTGCGGTATTTTTTATTTCAAAGAAAGGATGTGAAAAAATGTGAGTAAACACTATTGGACGAAACCATCGGATAAATGCAGAAAATGCCCTTATGCTTCATACAGAGATGATAAGGTGATTTTTTGCGGTGCTTGTTGGAAGGATATTCTTTCAAAATCAAGCGACAGGAAGTTAAAAACCGTAAAACAGGAGTAAAGGATTATGAAAGAAAAAATTGAAAAATCTGCTGTTACAAGGCGCAGCGTCCACATACC
>WFLX010268397.1_pt1 | contig 10024 bp, 7 predicted proteins | sample 4967041 | NCBI WGS metagenome assembly WFLX01 (sample SAMN12857096, study PRJNA449069) | gut metagenome | isolation source: stool from male and female vole | host: Microtus ochrogaster | place: USA:Florida | collected 2017
ATTTCACTGCTGCCGACCGNCGNCAGCTCACAGTGATTCCGCTCCATTCGCGCAAGGCCAAGGTGATGACCACCCAGCCCGAAGACTCCTATGTGATTGCCGACGACGGCTCGGGTCAGAAAGTGCTGAGAATCGTCAATCCCGAAAAGTTCTGGCTGCGCTCCAACCTGCTTGTAATCGAAATCGACTGACAGGTCGTTGACCTAAATTCATAAAAACAACCCGCTGCAATCGTGTCGCTAAGACATCTTGCAGCGGGTTGTTGTTTCTTTAAACGGTTGGGATTTATTCGATGAAGGAATCTTTGAAGCCGAGGAAGTAGAGGATGCCGTCGAGGCCGACGGTTGAAATCGACTGGCCGGCGTTTTCCTTGACTTTGGGTTTGGCATGGAAAGCTATGCCCAATCCGGCGGTGGAGAGCATGGGGAGGTCGTTGGCTCCGTCGCCTACCGCGATTGTCTGGAGAATGTTGATACCCTCCATCTGAGCCATAACCTTGAGCAGCTCGGCCTTACGCTTGCCGTCGACAATTTCGCCGAGATATTTTCCGGTGAGCTTGTCGTCGGGACCGATCTCGAGATCGTTGGCAAACACATAGTCAAAGCCGAAACGCTGTTTGAGATAATTGCCGAAATAGGTGAAACCGCCCGAAAGAATGGCCGTTTTATAACCGGCGCGTTTGAGCACCGTCATCATTCGGTCGACGCCCTCGGTGATGGGGAGCGACTCGGCTATCTGCTGCATCACGCTGCGGTCGAGGCCTTTGAGCAGGGCCACTCGCTCGGTGAAGCTCTGACGGAAATCTATCTCGCCTCTCATGGCTCGCTCGGTGATGTCGCGCACCTGAGGGCCTACCCCGGCGCGGTCGGCAAGCTCGTCGATCACCTCGGTGCGGATGAGGGTTGAGTCCATGTCGAAGCACACCAGACGGCGGCAGCGGCGGTAGATGGTGTCTTCCTGAAGCGATATGTCAACCTCGCCCTCAGAGGCGATTTTCATAAAGGCGTTCTGCATGTCGGAGTGGCTGAGGGGAGTGCCTCTGACCGACATCTCGACACATTGTTTGGCTTTGGGGTCCTCTACATTGCCGTCCTCGGAGATCGGCATACGACCCGTGAGGCGGCGTATNGCNTCGATGTTGAGCTCCTGATCGGCCACCACGCGGCTCACCTGAGCAATGTGGCGGGCGGTGAGGTGACGCCCCACGAGAGTAATGATCCAACGTGTCTTGCCCTGACGGTTAACCCAGTTGCAGTAGTCGCTCATCTTCACCGGTGAGAACTTCACGCTCACGCCGAGGTCGTAGGTCTTAAACAGAATCTCCTTCATGATGTTGGCCGACACCGAGCTGTCGGTCTTGATGAGGAAGCCGAGCGAAAGGGTGTGGTGGATATCGCTCTGGGCTATATCGAGAATGTCGGCGTTGTGGCGGCCGAGAATTTCAGAAAGAGTGGCTGTGACACCGGGATGATCATTGCCTGAAATGTTGATGAGTATCAGTTCGGTCATGGCATGAGGATAAGACTTTGGAACAATAGTTTAAATAGTTGATTGCGAGAGGGCGAACGAAAGGGGATCGGCTGTGACGAGCGAAAGGGTGAGACCACGGGCGCGGGCGGCCCGGGTGAGCTGAGGGTAGAAAGTTGCGGCTACGCCACCCGAGATGCAGAGCGGCATACCCGCTGAGTCGGGATATGCGCAGATGTTACGGTCGAAAAATCTGCCGAACTCATCCACGACCATCTCTTCGATCTGAGGCCGGGAGATATTGTCGGCCACAAAGCGGGTCATTGAGGCGAGACGGCTGTTGGNGCCCGGCTGNCGGTAGACCATCTCGATAACNTCGGCTTCGAGCTCNCGGAGACCTGNNGACAGATCGCCCGGCGTGGAGNTGTAGAANTATTCGAGAAAAGCGAGNGTGAGCTCGCGGTCGAAACGGCGNTTGAGAATATCGGCNATGAGCCGGCGCCCNATCACGGCTCCCGAGCCTTCATCGCCGAGAATATATCCGAGCGAGGGNATGCGGCTTTCAATACCTGTGCCTGACCANAGGCANGAGTTTGACCCTGTGCCGAGTATGGCGGCGATGCCNCTGCGGTTGCCCAACATGGCGCGNGCGGCGAGCACCATGTCGCTCTCCACGCTGATAGTTTCGGCCTGAGGCCAAAGGGTGGCNAGCAGCCGGCTGAGCATCTGAGCCGGAGCGCCNGTAGCGCCGGCCCCGTAATAGGAGATAACCCGGGGCTCAAACCGCGGGTAGAGCCTCAGAATCTCCTCTTTGGCTTTGGCGGCAGCCTCGGCCACCGCTTCGGGTGGCATCGTGGCCGCGTTGATGGGTGGCGCAATTGTCGGAGCGGCGTTTCCGCCGGCGAGCCACTTCGAGGAAGTGGCTCCGGCGTCAACAATAAGTTCGTCGGGCAGAAAGCTACCGCGTGACATGGCTGTGAAAAATTTAATCGTTTTAGCCTGTGAAGGCTCCGGGAGGTTGATTATTCCTCGGTGCTCTCGGTGGGGAGGGGACAAGAGAAATCCTCAACGAAGCAGATCATGGTCTCGGTGCGGCCTGCGCTGAGAGTTGAGATCTTGTTCTGGATAATCTCGAGCAGATGGGCGTTGTTGCGGGCAAATACCTTGATGAGCAGGTCGTGAGAACCGGTGGTATGGTGACATTCCACAACTTCGGGAATATTTTTAAGCTTCTCAACAACAATTTCGGTGTCTTTAGGGTTATTAAGACAAAGCCCTACGAATGCGCAGGTGTCAAGGCCAAGAGCTTCCGGGTTGATGATAGTCTGAAAACCGGAGATCACGCCGTTGTGGAGTAACTTTTGAATGCGCTGGTGAATTGCCGCACCGCTAACGCCGCTTTCGCGAGCGATTTCCAGAAAAGGAACGCGTGCATTTTTACCGAGCATGGAGAGTATTTTGCAATCAAGTGAATNGANCTGTTGANGTGGNATGGNGATATGTATTTTTTAGTTATTAAATTTAGNTATCTCTTAATCAGGGNCGGAATAGAGATTCAGCCCNGCGCATTACTGATGGTTTCATGCTGATATTTAGCCGAGAGAGACTTCTTCGGTTAAACAATACGCAAAATTAAGAAAAATATTTGTAATTTCATTCATCACACCTTATGAATTTTCAAAACTTGTTACGATTAGTTATCTCGTTGCTTTGTGCCGTGAGTGTTACATCGGTTAATTCGGCAAAACTCACCTCACTGTCGGCAGCGGGCGACTCTGTTGTGTCTCAGCCGCGGTTTGACAGCGGCAAACCTATGTCGGTCGGCTTGGTGCTGAGCGGCGGAGGTGCCAAAGGCATAGCGCATATAGGTGTGATTAAAGCTCTTGAAGAACATAACATCCCTATCGACTTTGTGGCCGGCACTTCGATGGGCGCCATCGTGGGCGGTCTCTATTCGATGGGATTCACTACCGACGAGATGTTGAAGCTCATCGAGTCGCCCGAGTTCAACTACTGGGCCACCGGCAATATCAATCCCGAATATGAATATTATTTCGCCAAAAACGAGCCCACTCCTGCGTTTACCACTGTGAATTTCGGTGACCGCGACAGCACCCAGGTCACCAGCATGTTGCCCACAAGCCTCATTTCGCCGCTACCGATGAATTTCGGTTTCATGATGATATTCAGCGCCTATACCGCCCAGATCAACGGCGACTTCAACAATCTTTTCGTGCCCTTCAGATGTGTCACCTCTGATGTCTACACCAAGCGTAAGGTGGTGTGCCGCTCGGGTCAGCTCGGCNATGCCATCCGCGCCTCGANGACTTTTCCGCTGGTGTNCCGCCCCATCGAGATGAACGGCACCCTGATGTATGACGGCGGCATTTATGATAACTTCCCCGTCGACGTGATGAAGAGCGATTTTGCTCCTGACATTATAATAGGTGTCAACGTGACCAATGCCGACACCAAGCCCAANGCCAACGATGTGATTCAGCAGCTCGAGGATATGATNATCCAGAACAATGATTACTCNCTCCCNGCNGAGGAGGGTATCAANATTCAGGTCGANGTGTCAGANTTCAACCTGCTTGATTTCGGCAAGGCTCCGCTCATCTATCAGCGCGGATATGAAAAGGCTATGGAGATGATTGACTCGGTTGAGAGCCGTGTCACTTCGCGCATCTCTCCCGTGGCCCGCGAGGTGAAAAGACAGGTATTTAAAGACGGCACTCCTTATCTGAGGTTTGACTCGGTGAGCGTGACCGGTGGCACCCGCGGCCAGAATGAATATCTGAAATATCTCTTTACCCACAATATGGCCGACACATTCGGCATCGTGAGAGCCCGCGACAGCTANTACCGCGCCATTACCCCNGGCCAGCTGTCAAACCTTATCCCCACTGCNGTGAGAGAGCCGGGCGANTCGCTGTTTACACTCAACCTTGACGCAACNGTCAAAAACGGTTTCCGTGCGGGAGCCGGCGGCTATATCTCGTCGTCAACATCGAGTATGCTGTTCTTCAACCTCGGCTACAACACTCTGAGCTTCAACTCGTTTGATGCGGGCGTGAATGCGTGGGTGGGTCAGAGCTACCTCGCCGCCCAGGCCTATGCCAAGTTTATGCTCCTCACCCACAATCCCTCCTATCTNAAGGTTCAGGGAGTGNTGTCGCGCGAGAAGTTNCATGAGAGCGACAAGATGTTCTATGACATGCANACNCCCACTTTNGTCACCAANTCGGAGGCATTCATGCGCCTTAACTATTGCATGGCCGCCGGGCGCAAGGGCATTGCCGAGCTGAGCCTCGGAGGCGCCCACCTCACCGACCGTTTCTATCAGGCCGACATTCAGCTCGATGTGCAGCCCGGACGTGACAAGGTGGTGAGCGACTATGTGCAGCTGCGAGGCGCCTATGACCTCAACACCCTCAACCGCACCTCCTATCCCACTGCCGGAGGAAGGGTGTCGGTAGTGGCGATGGGTGTGTATGGCAACCAGCATTTCACCCCCTATGACCCCACGACTCTCAGCGCCGAGAACTCACANCCGCTCTTCCTTCAGGCCGAGCTTAAGATGGAGGGTTACAGAAGCTTGCACAAGCATTTCATACTCGGCGGCACTCTCGACATTCTCGGCTCAACGCGCAAACTGCCTCGCAACTACAGCCAGGCCATAGTCGAAGCGCCCGCATTTCTCCCCACCGCGTCGAGCTATAACGCCTTCAATCAGGCTTTTAGAGCCAACTCCTATGCAGCCGCCGGAGTAGTGCCTATCTGGAACATCAGCCAGTATCTCCAGCTGAGAGGCACCTTCAACGTGTTCCTCCCCCTGCGGAGAATCGAGGCTAACGAAAATCACGAGGCCGTATATGGCAAATGGCTTGCCAACCCTGAGTTTTTCGGCGAGCTGGCCGCAGTGGTCAATCTGCCTTTCGGATCGCTCAGCGCCTATGGCAACTATCAGAGCTATCCCTCCAACAACTGGAACTGCGGCATCTCGCTCGGCATCTTTATCCTCGCGCCTAAGTTCCTGAGATAAGCTTGGGGGCGAGGTGTTGACCGGTGTAGGAGGCTTTGCAGGCGGCTATCTGCTCGGGTGTGCCCTCACACACTACCTGTCCTCCGGCGTCGCCACCCTCCGGACCAATGTCTATCACATGGTCGGCTGTCTTGATCACGTCGATGTTGTGCTCGATTATCACAATGGTGTGACCTTTTGCTATAAGGCGGTTGAAGGCGTCGAGCAGAGTGGCGGTGTCATGAAAATGCAGGCCGGTGGTCGGTTCGTCGAAGATAAACATCGTGGGCTGGGTTGACTCCTGAGCCAGATAGTAGGCGAGTTTCACCCTCTGGTTTTCGCCTCCCGAGAGAGTCGACGAGCTTTGGCCGAGCTTGATATATCCGAGGCCCACGTCGGCAAGCGGCTGGAGCCTGGTGGCAATCTTGCGCGCCGTGGCGTCGCTGTCCTGACCGAAAAATTCTATCGCCTCATCAACGCTCATGTTGAGCACATCGTAGATGTTTTTGCCCCGGTATTCAATGTCGAGCACATTGCGTTTGTAGCGCTTGCCGTGACACGCGCTGCAGGTTATGGTAATATCGGCCATAAACTGCATTTCGATGGTGATAGTGCCTTCGCCCTTACATTCCTCACATCTTCCTCCCTCGGCATTAAATGAGAAATAGCCGGGCGAGAAGCCCATTTGTTTGGCTCCCTGCTGGTCGGCAAAGAGCTTTCTCACCTCGTCGAAGGCTTTNAGATAGGTGGCGGGATTGGAGCGGGAGGAGCGNCCTATGGGGTTCTGATCGATAAANTCCACACCCTTGATCATCGACAGCGAGCCTGACAACCGGGTGAANGCNCCCGGCGCATCGCCCGCCTCNCCGAGATGACGCACGAGGGCGCGATATAATATATCTCTCACGAGAGTGGATTTGCCCGAGCCGCTCACTCCGGTCACCACGGTCATCACACCGAGGGGAAACTTCACGGTGAGGTCTTTGAGGTTGTGCTGACGCGCACCCTCTACCTGAATGTAGTCGCGCCATTTGCGGCGTGTCTTAGGCACCGGTATCGAAAGCGAGCCGTCGAGATAGCGCAGGGTGAGCGATTGGTTGCCGGGAGCGGCAACGTCGGACGACGGCACCACGGGACCGGTATAGACTATTTCGCCGCCGAGGCGTCCGGCAAGAGGACCCACGTCGACAATCTCGTCGGCNGCGCGCATNATATCTTCGTCATGCTCCACAACNACGACGGTGTTGCCNATCGACTGCAAGCGGCGCAATACCTTGATGAGACGGTCGGTGTCGCGCGAATGGAGGCCGATGCTCGGCTCGTCGAGAATATAGAGCGATCCCACCAGCGAGCTGCCGAGCGAGGTGGCGAGATTGATGCGCTGGCTCTCGCCGCCCGAGAGGGTTGACGACAGGCGGTTGAGTGTGAGGTAGCCCAGGCCCACTTCAACGAGAAATGTGAGTCGCGATTTAATCTCGTCGAGCAGTCGTTTGGCTATCTTGAGGTCATTACCCGAAAGGTTGAGATTGTTGAAAAACTCTATCAACCGGCTCACCGGCATATTGACTATGCGGTCGATGGTCATGCCTCCTACCTGAACATAGAGGGCGTCGGGGGCGAGGCGCGAGCCGTGGCAGTCGGGGCAGGTGGTCTTGCCGCGATAGCGCGACAGCATCACGCGATATTGAATCTTGTATTGATTTTCCTCGACCATTCTGAAAAATCCGTCTATGCCGTCCCAGCTCCCTTTGCCATGCCAGAGAATATCTTTCTCCGTCGGGGTGAGGGAGGCGTAGGGGCGATGGATGGGGAAGCCGATATGGTCGGCAAGGCGGATGAGGCGCTGTTTCCACTCGCTCATCTTTTCTCCTCGCCAGCACACCACGGCGTCGTCATAGACCGACTTGGTGGGGTCGGGCACCACGAGCTGCTCGTCGATGCCCACTGTGCGGCCGAGACCCTCGCAGCGGGGGCACGCTCCGTAGGGATTGTTGAAGTTAAACATCTGCTCGCTCGGCTCGCGGAAGGTCATGCCGTCGGCCTCAAAACGGTTGGAGAAGATATGCCTCACGGTGGCCCCTTCGCCGGTCCACACTATCAGCACACACTCTCCGCGCCCCTCGAAAAATGCTGTCTCGGCCGAGTCGGCCATGCGGCTCAGCTCGTCGCCCTCGGTGGCCACGGCGAGGCGGTCGATGAGCAGCAACAGCTCTGACGGGTCGGGGAGCTGTTCGCCAGCCTCGGCCTTGTCGAGAAGATCGGTGATAGGAATAAAGCGGTTGGAGGAGTCGACCAGTCGCGAATAGCCCCCTTTGAGAAGCACATTGAGCTGAGCGGCAAACTCTCGCCCCTCGGGAAGAATGATCGGGGCGGCGATGGCAACGCGGGTGCCTTCGCCATATTCCAGAGCCCGCTCTGTGACGTCGGCCACCGAATGTTTCTTGACCTCGGTCGAGGAGATGGGGCTGATGGTGCGCCCCACGCGTCCGAAAAGCAGGCGCAGGTAATCGTAGATTTCAGTGGCTGTGCCCACGGTTGAGCGTGGATTGCGGGTGTTGACTTTCTGCTCTATTGCGATGGCCGGGGGAAGGCCTTTGATCATGTCACATTCAGGTTTGGCCATCTTGCCCATAAACTGGCGGGCGTAGGCACTGAGGCTCTCCACATAACGGCGGCGTCCCTCGGCATAGAGGGTGTCGAAAGCAAGCGACGATTTGCCCGAGCCGCTCACGCCGGTTATCACCACAAAGCGGTTTCGGTCGAGGGTCAGGTTAACGTCTTTGAGATTGTTGACTCTCACATTCACGGCCCTTATGGCCTCGGAGTCGATATGTGTTTTAGATAGTTTTTTCGTCATAACCTACAAAGTTAACCATTTTTCCCCTATCCCGCAAATTCCCTCCCCCGATTTAATCCAATTTTACAACTTTTTGGTTTTTCGTTGTGAGTTTCAATCGTAAGTGTTAACTTTGCCATGAAAGATGTAAAGAGTTAATCCGAATATCTTTTGATTTACATAATGACGTAATCCTTTTGGATTGAACGTATGGATATTAAAGCATATCCTATGTTCTTACGGATGCGTATTCTTGACCCATAGAAACTTCGCAACTTTCTTTCACCGTCAGGAATAGAGCAAAGTAGTCGTCCTTTTTCTGAATGTTAACTTCCCGGCTTCCACTCTGGAGGCCGGGAGTCGGCACAGATCTGCGTGGGCTTCTGCATTGCTTATTCTATGGTGAAAGGCAATGCGAAGGCCTCTATGGATAGAATTAGCAATAGGCTGAAACCCACGTATTTATGTTGCATATAGGTCAGGCTGTGCTTCGCACATTAAAATCACAAAACCGTACTGCCACATGGCTCGCCAATGAGATCTGTGTGACACGCACCCACATATATAAGATATTCGAAAAGGAGAATATCGACGTGGCGTTGTTATTGCGGATAAGTAAAGCATTGAATCATGATTTTTTTGCTGATTTGTCTGACGCGATCAGCAATCAAAAGGAGTCGGAATAGAGGTTGTTTCCAATCTGAATACATGTTGTATCTTGTTTGAATACAGTTTGAAAGTTTCTATAATTCACATATATACTACTTTTGTCAGACTTTAATTTTGATAAAAATCATAAATCAATTTAATAAAGTATGACAATCAAAATCAAGCATTTCTTGCTATCGCTCATCGCAATTATCTCAGGCACTGATATTGCGTTTGCGCAGACCGGTGACAGCTCTTCGCCGGGATTTTGTTTTGCTATTCAATGTCAGTATGGATTTCTTCCGTCTCAAAATGTTGGAGCTACTCACAGCACTTCTTATAGTCTGGATTTCGCTTTAGGTGCTAACTATTGGTTCAAAGATGTTGAGCGAGGACTTTATGCCGGCGCAAGAATTGGATATTGTGGCGCAGGTCTGAACGGATATTCAAGTGACGGTTCCCATACTCGTATTAAAACTACTCAGGACGCTATTGTTCTACCGATAGAAGTAGGCTATTCTTTTGCCGGAAATAACAAACTTTGGGCTTTATCTCCTTATGCCGGTATTGATTTGAATTATGTAATTGGTGGAAAGTCGAAAACAAAGGGTTCCGATGTAGATAGTGATGTCGAAATCAAAAAAGAGCTATATCCATATGTTAAGGTGGGTGGAAGATTGCGACTATATGGCTTTAATATCGGAGGAGCCTATAATTACCCTTTGAAAGATGATATCTTAGGGCAGAGAGAGGGCTATTTCTCAATCAATATCGGATATGGATTCTGATAGTTTCAGAATAAACATTTATAATTTTAAATATATGAAAACCAAATTTTTAATCTTTATTTCGATTATCCTGATGCCGTTTGTTTTTGCGGCTTGTGGAGGTGATAAACCGGATGAACCCGATTATCCTCAATATCCCGATTATCCGAGCGAAGATGAAGAAAAATCTGTTGATTTTTCAAATTTATATGGATATTGGCTTAATTCTGACAAAAGCGGCGCAATGGCTATTAGTGAATATAGCAAAACTCAATGCAGGAT
>WFLX010078779.1_pt1 | contig 10023 bp, 4 predicted proteins | sample 4967041 | NCBI WGS metagenome assembly WFLX01 (sample SAMN12857096, study PRJNA449069) | gut metagenome | isolation source: stool from male and female vole | host: Microtus ochrogaster | place: USA:Florida | collected 2017
TATGTTTTGCGGCATCCCAGCGGCAACCCTTGACGCCGAGTTCCTTAAGCTTCTCAACGTATGCTTTTCCCTTGGCGATGACATCGGGTCCTCAGAGTTGATGTCGCCATAATCGCCGAGCTGGCCGTGGGTGATGGAGTAACGGTCGCCATAGTTTATTCCACCGTTCCAGCGGACTCGGCCGTTGGCGTCCCACCATGTGTCGTGGTAGCCGGCGGTCTTGTCGACATGGTTGGCCACAACGTCAACGATGACTTTGATGCCGTAGGTTGCGGCCTCGGCGCAGAGGTCCTTCAGATCCTGTTCGGAGCAATAGCTGGAGCTTTTGAAGGCAAGGTCGTAGGGGCGGTAGAGGTCATGCCAGGAGGATCCGGTCCTGATGTCGGGGCGCTGGCAGGGAGAAAGCTGGACGGAGCCGAAGCCGGCGGCGGCGATCTCGGCCAGGGAGTTTTTGACCTCCTGGGCGGTCCAGTTGAAGCAATGGAGGATATTGCCCTGCTGAATTTCAGTGGGGAGTCCGTAATCGGCACCCCAGGCTGAGGGAAGGGCAATCAGTCCAAGCAGCAAGCTGGTTAAAAGTTTTTTGCTCATGATATTATTAATAGTAAAAAAAGTAATTGTCTGTCACGAAAGTGATTCCGGAATGTGGTCGCCCGTTGTCATTTGACGTTGGGAAGTGGGATTGGGTTAACGTAATCGGGGCCATCCATGCCGTGCGGCAGAGAAAAGCCCATACGGGCGCAAAGTTACAAAAATTTTTCCGTAACTTCCCATTCCCATCGCGTTTTGGCTCCACATTATTTGCGGAAATGGGAAAAAAGTAATAACTTTGCGGAGAAATAGGGGAGACTTTGGAAGAAGAGTAGGAAAACTTCATATGGTAAGTCTCGCCGGGCGACTGGTCTGGTAGCTCCGCTGGATAGAGCAACAGCCTTCTAAGCTGTGGGTCCTGGGTTCGAATCCCAGCCGGATCACAAAATGGGCATCCCGATAGCGGGATGCCCTTTTTTGTCCTTACTGCGTGCGGACCACAATCATGCTACGCAATATGCCCTGGCTATGGTGATGAAGGGAAGGCAGCCGATCAGGCGTCTTTGGTTTGTTTGAGTTTTTCCTTGCGGTATTGGGCCGGGGTGATGCCGAAGACTTTGTTGAAGTGGGAATAGTATGTTCCGCGGCGTCCGTAGCCGCATTCCTCTGCGATCGCATCGATCGTCCATTCCGGATGTTCCTGAATCAGCTTGACGGAATATTCTATCCGAAGCCGGTTGATGTAATCGTTGGGGGTCAGCCCGGTGAACCGGTCAATAAGATTGACCACTTTCGTCCTCGGCAGCCCGCAAGCCTGCATGATGCTTTCCCGGTTGAAATTGGCCTGCTTGAACAGCTCATTATCCATGATCAGCCGCTGCATCTCCATGAATTGGCGCAATTCGGCATCTTCGCTCTCCATCGCTTCCTTGGCCTTGTCATATTTGACCTTGTTGGATGCCAGGAGGTCGTCGATCCGTTGCGTGGCAAGTATCTGTTCCCGGCGGCTGACCCGATAGGCCCGCCAAAGCAAGATGAGAATTATGCAGACNAGCACCGCGGCAACAATCGCCCCGATCATGACGNCATGTTTTCGTTGTAACGAAGCCTTNACATTCACCAGTTCNNGCNCCTTTTCATTGAGCNCAAAGACCTCGGCCNGTTCCGCGGCCCGCNAAGTATTCTCCCTCATATTGAGGCTGTCGCCAATGGCGTTCGCCCGGTTTGTCAGGCCATAAGCCCTCCTGTAGTCACCCAGGCCGGCATAAGCCTGCGCCTCCGATTGGAGCAGGCTCTGATAATCCCCGTTGATTGTGTCCCCTTGCGAAAGAATAGGGCGCAGCCCCTGCGTCACGCCGAGAACTTCCCTCCATTTCCCTGCCGTCAGCAGATAATCCATGATATAGGCCTTCCCGACAGGACTCTTCGCATAATCCGTCGCCATGAACGCGGCGTATGCGTCTGCCGCCTGCCGCTTCTCTCCGGCCTGTTCGGAGCATGAAGCAAGGCGGGCGTAAGTGTAGGCCCGCTGCTGGTCAGTGAACCCGGCCGGCGCACCGCCAACCTTGTCAATTTTCTCAATAATGGCCAAGCGCTTCTTCCCTTCTGCTATCCCATCGGCAAACCGATCGTCCGTGTACAGTTCAACGACCTTTACCCCATAGGCAGCCGAGACATTTGCCAATGTCCGCGCATCCTCGGCCTTCTCGCCTCCCGATATGATCTGGTCAAGATAAAGATAACCTTGCTTGCGGTTGCCCATCTCGAATGAAGTCTTCGCCATCTGGGTCAGAACATTGAATTCTGCGGNAGGATTGTTCATCTCCCGGGCCAATGCGATGGCCTCTGTCGAAGTGGCGATGCTACCCTGATAGTCCCCGAAATAGGCCTGCGCTGTGGAAAGCAGCGTAAGCGCGTTAAGTTTTACTCTGTCGTGGGCAGCCGTCGAATCATTTGCCAAAGTTTCCCGGGCGTAACGCTCCACCATTGAAAACATCCTCTTCTCATTATACGCAAGCCCGCGGAGGAGCGAGATCTGGTAAGGCTGAAGTTCCGCTGCTGCTTTCCCTTCTTCAACCTGGTCCAATATCGAAAGGACGCTATCGGGAAATTCGACAGTCAGATTGCGGAGATCAGCCTCCGAGAAGGGTCGAGGGGCGGCTCCCGCAACGGACGCGGGGCAGAGCAGCAGGAGGAATACAAAGAGAAAATAGGAAGTTTTCATGTTGCAAAGTTAGCCATAATTCCCCATTCAGCCTTATTCGGGAGGAATCTCCCTCTTATCTGTCAAGTCGTTGAAAGAGAGAATATAGACTAAAAACGTACATGAAAGCGTACAAAGTTTTNAGANTTCNGGNCTCATTTNAGNCGATTAGCGCACAAGTCNTNCTTGCCATTNCTTGNGTCCCCAAAGAGCCAATGCTATCTTTGCATCCCTTTTTATCGATTTCCAGTCTGGCCTCTTTCTCAACACGGTGGGTAGCCATGTGATGGTCTATAACTCCGAAAACTTCGGCAACCTCTACACATCCTCAATGGATGAATTCATAAACCCTTGAGAACCATAAATACAATTATCTCATAAATGAAACAGATCTATCTCAAAAGCCCTTTGGCCGGCGCGTTTATGTCGCTGGCCCTGGTCTGTTCCCTGGCGTCATGCAGCGACAGGGCTGACCTTCCGAACCCCGGGCCCGATGCGCCCGACATCAATGTCCTGGAAATAACGGGAGATTGTGCATATCATGAAGTGACCAACAATGCCGATGCGGGATGGAAAATCCTCAGCGCTCCGGCATGGATCACGCCCGTTGCAAGCGAAGGGACCGCTTCAACGGCCATCTCCCTCTATGTAGAAAGCAACACGCAGGCTCTCCGTGAAGGGACAATAGAGATTCTCTATTCCGACGGCGCTACGCGCTCCGTCGCCGTGCGCCAGAGCCCTGAACAGACTCCCCTCAGCCTGCAGCGGTCGCATGCCGTAGGCTGGGGAATGGATGTCAGGACCCATCGCGACTCCCGGGGACTGACCGACCAGATTTTCAACGCCCAGCGTATCCTTGCCCTCGACCCGGCCGGAATCCAGAACGAAGTCTACACCCATACGGAGCATCTCCTCTGCTATGGATCCAGCTACGATGAATTCCAGAGCAACCTTCAGGTTCAGGCCCATGTCAATATCAAATCTGATGCCTTCACGATGGATCTTCAGGGGGCGTTCGGGAAAAGCGCCATGCGTCAGAGCAACCGCGCCTTCGCATGGTTCCGCGACCGCTATGACGAGCGTTGCGTCTCGATGCTGATCGACCCAATGGACGCCATCCTTGGAGGGGGCTTCACGGCTGATTTCCAGAAACAATATGATGAAGTGGTGAAAAGCAACGGGTCGGACGAATCGATTCGCAACCTCATCGACCGTTACGGCACGCATTACGTCACTGTCGCCGTTCTCGGAGGCTACCTCGACTACTTCTACTCCTTCGAGCATAGCGAGATGAGCGACGGCATGGAAATCGAGGCAACACTCACATGCGCCGTAAAGGAAAAGTTCACTCTCGACGGCGATGTCGCATATAAGGATAACCTGGAAATGCTCAGCGAAACGGCTATCGAGAGCTTCAAGGTGATGGGTGGCGACGCGATGACCCTGACCAATCTCATCGTTGCCGGCAAGCAGTCGCAGGATGCCCTCAACGCATGGGCCGCCTCCCTTCGGGTCGAGGATGGGGTGAACGCCGCGCTTGAGCTGATAGACTTCCAGCTGCAGCCGATCTCGAATCTTTTCCAGGTCCATCTCGGCAAAGGGATTCCCGGAAAAATCGACAATTTCATTAACCGCACCCTTTATTATTCGACAGTTCCCGTAACCCGTAAAGCCAACAAATGATGAAGAAAAGTTTTATATTGGCGGCATCGCTTTCCGTTATATTGGGAGCGTGCAACGATGATGTGATCAACAACAGTGTCGAGCCGCCCGTGATCGGGAGCGAGTATCAATTTTCGCGCGCCGGAAGTTTCCAGTCGCTCAGTGTGCCCGACGGGGAAAGCTGGGAAGTGCAGTCTGTTCCGGCCTGGATCGGCGTGAAAGCCGACCGTGGAATGGCCGGCGAGAAGATAGAGATATTCGTGGAAGACAACGTCTTTGACGAAGACCGTCTCGACACGCTGTCCGTGGCCACTGCTTCAGGAACCCTCCACAAATTTCCAATGCGCCAGCTCGGGGCCTTCTCCGATCCTGACAATGGAGTCCTTGGGAACGGCGATGTCTCCCGGACCTACGGCGTCGGGATGGGTATCAACGTCCTGAGCAACAAGACCCAGTTCAAATATGATATATGCTCGGCCGTTGTCAACACCTACAAGATTGGCAGCTGTCTTGCAGAGATAGGCGAGGCTGACGCATTCTGGGATGACGAGGCTTACACTTCCTCAACATCCTCCTACGCCGGCTCCAGCTCATTGGCGATTTCCAACCAGCTCTCCGTCGAGGCCGGAATCGGGGTGGAGGTCTCAGGCTTTGATGCGAAACTGAAGGGGGCATTCTCCACCAATGAAAGCACCAACACAAAGACTTCCTACGCGATGCGCGACATCAAGCATATTGTCGGCACTCGCTATCTCCGCGCAGGCGCCGTCCGCTATCTCACTGAGAGAGACCCTTCGAAATGTCTTGCCACCGGACTGACCACCTTCATCGACTCCCTCAAGAGTCCCACCTACGACCAGAAAGAGGCAACGATGCGGATGATTGTCAACAACTACGGAACCCATATGATCACCTACGGCGCCATGGGCGGTTCGCTCCAGCTTGCAATCTCCCAGGAAAGCACCGAAACGCTCTCCGAGCAGGATATCCTCGCCTCGTTGGAAGTCACGATCAAGGGAACCATCGGCGTCAGCGGGGAAGTCAAGCTCTCAGACAAGGAAAAGAAATCTGTTGAAAACACGACTATCTCCGTTGTCACTTACGGAGGTCAGAACCCGGAACCGGTTGCCGTCGGGACGCCGTTTGAGAAAGTGCTCAACCACTATCTTAACGAGGCAGCCCTCAACAAATGGATCAGTACGCTGCGCTCGGATGTGCCGGAGGCAAAGAAGGCCTTGGCGCTCATTGACGTGAAGGTAGTTCCAATCTGGGAACTTATCTCCGACAAGGCTGTCTCTGAAATGCTCCATGAATTTATCGTGACCCAATATCAGGAAGAACTGACGAAGCATGAACCGCTTATCTATGTAGTGGACGGTCTGGATGCAGAGCATCCCGGGGTCGACCAGGGGTTCGCCAATCTGCCCGAAATCAATGTGCGTCTGGAATATTTTGACGCGGTCGTTCCGGAGATCGACCCCAAGAAGACTGTGCGTGTGGTCTATTCCGGCACGTTGGACAAGATGAACTACGACCGCGGATTCTGTATCGGCGGAGATGGCGTCATCCCGGGCAAACTGAAACGTGACCGTTACGGGAAATACACCTACGAGAAATTCGACGGACTCAATGATTCCCGCATCACGTCGGTCTATGTCGATATGAGCGGCGACGTGACGATCGCTCCGCAATCGACTATCAATTACATCAGACGCGACTTCCAAATCGGCGGCATAAAGGAATTTGCGGAGCTTGATAAGATCAACTTCCTCCCGGATACGGGGAAGATGTTCTATCTGTCGGATGAAGCAGGCTCCGTCCTCGACATGGAAGAATTCTGGGACGATACGGCAGAGGNTGCCCGGAANTCCTGGTTCAATTTTGACTGGTCTTACAATGAGCATGGAATCTCCCGGACGGGCCGCTTCCCGCAGGCCATGAAGGATTATGCCGCCCGATACGGATTGACGCTCACATTCTCCGGCGGTCTTAACGAATTTCCCCACGGTGAGGGGACCCTTCTTTTCAGCTTCCACGATAAAGACCGGAAGGAAATTGCAACGCAGACTGAATCCTACGCAAAATACACNGGCAATAAGGACCGTCGTCCCTTCACTTACAACTTTGACGTGCCGGGGGACGCCGAATATCTTGTTGTCCGCAACTTCTCCCAGGACAAGCAGATGGCATGGTTAATAATTTATCATTACAATACGTTCTGGGCTACTGAGATTCCTTTGAAGCTGACGGCAAGTCCTGCCTATGTTCCCAATCCCCTTCTGAAAAGATGAAAAAATCGATCGTTATTTCTCTTTTAAGTCTCGTTGTCCTCGTTGCCTCATGCAGCGAGGACAACGTCTCCCCTGACGAAAATAGAGTATTGACGTCTACAGAACTGGAGGTCAATTCCGTGTGTCAGGAGACAATCATTCGCGTGGCCTCTTCTGAAAATTGGGAGGCTGTGGCTGATTCCGAATGGGTGACAGTGATTTCCCGGTCCGGGAAGGGGGACGGCGAGATTCCAGTGTATATCCAGCAGAATGATGGCGACGAGGCGCGGACAGCATCCATTGAGGTAAGGTTCGCGAACGGAAAGAACGAAAAGGTCAGTCTCCGTCAGCTGCCAGACGATTCCAACGGGTCGCTGTCTTATGTTCCGCAGTCGTATGGCGTGGGCTGGGGCTATGATGGCGCGGCCGATTATGGGGATGTCGCCGGGCTTCGTGGGCAAATTATCGATGTGGCGAAGCTCCGTCAGTTGACAGAATGGGACGGCTGCGTGCAGTTTGACAACTCGACCGGGTCTTATTATGAAGTGGCGGCCGAATCCTCGACCACTGAGTTGTGCAACTATCTCTCGACGAAGCTGACCGGAGAGGTCGATCTGAAGATAGCGGGCGCGAAAGTGTCGGCTGAATTTGAAAAGCAGGTGACGGAGACGGCCAACCGTTACTACCTTTGGTATCGCAACTATTACCAGGTGAAGGAATGTTATTTCATGGCTGATCTGTATGATCCATATATAACTCCCTACGCCTTGACGCTTGACTTCAAGAAAGCGATTTACTCGATGACGCCCGCTGAATTTGTCAAGAAATATGGGACCCATCTCGTCACGAGTTCGGCGCTTGGAGGTAAGCTTGACTATTACATGACCGTCTCGCAGGACATCAAGGAGACCGTGGAACGGATCACGCTCACAGTCTCGGTCAAATTCCTATGCTGGAGTGCGAGCGCGACGCATGTGGAAGAGGAGGTATGGACATCGATCAAGCAGAGTCTGACAGGGCGGTTCTACTGCGCCGGCGGCGGTGAGAAGGGTCGGCAGCTGAATGAATTGCTGGAGCGGACGGTGAATCAGGGAGTGCCGACGATGCCGGACGGCAGCCGGTGCACGCTCTTCGAGGAATGGGCGCAATGCTTCAGCGACCCGAACGCGATCAATACGGACGACNTGGCAATAGTGGCGGTTCATGTCATCCCGATTGCCGACATCGTCTCGATGGTCAGCCCCGCTAAAGCCAAAGCCCTGGACGNCTACATCCGCAGCTCCTACCTGAACTGACCCCCTCGGGCCGTTGCGGCCCGAGGCTAATCGTAGTGTTTCCACTCCGGTGCAAGCCCCGGGATACCTGCTGCAGNAGGGACGCGATAAATCGCGTCCAGAGAATTTAATTCATTCNGTCATTGGGGTTTAAGGTGGACGCGATTTATCGCGTCCCTACTGGAATGNNGAATCNGGNGTTAAAAAGTATTAANAAATGTTAATTTTCGGGGGGGGGTAATTGGGGATTTTATCCTCCTGCTTTAAATTTGCAATCTTAATTGCCGCATTGAAACTTAATTGCCGCATTGTAATTCATTATTGACACATTGTCATATATTCTTCTGTCGTAACTAAGACTAACAAATAACAACATATAAACTGACCTAACACTACGCGTTATGGTAACAAACAAAAAACTATTGTGGTCGCTCGCTGCGCTGCCTATTCTTGCGGCTTGTTCGAGCGACGGAAATTTGGGAGGCAGTCCCGATCCCATCCAGGNCGTTGACGGAGTCTACATGACCGTCACCCTTGACCCCTCCGGACGCCTCGGCACCCGCAGCCAGACCTCCGGCGACAACGCATCCAACGACGGCGTTGAAATAGGCTCCGATGAAGAAAACGCCCTCAAGAGCGTTCTCATTGTCATTGCCGACCGCCAAAACAAGTTCATCACAAGCTCCGTCGTGCCCTCTGCCGATGGCAAGGGGACAATCACAAGCGGCACGGTAGGCGGCAACAACGTCGAGTATAAGACTACGGCCCGGTTTGAAAAGACCGACATCGCCTCCTATTATGACGCCGCAGGCGCCGACGGAAAGGTGAACGTCTATGTCTTCTGCAACCCGACTGGCGCCTTCCTCTACGCGATGGAAAATGTGGCAAGCGGCTCGACGGAATGGGTTGACTTCGAGTGGAAGGCTTCCGACCATCCCTCGGCCCTCTGGAATCCCGCGAACGGTTTCCCGATGTCGAACGTCAGCGTCGCTCCGCGCGAACTCCCCTCAAAGCTGAAGGCTTGGGAAAATTATTCCGAGGCCGAAACGGCTTTTGACCTTTCCGGAGTCAACAGCTCAGGCACGGACGACGAAGTCGACAACCTCAGCAACAACCGCGGGTCGATTCCGGTCCACCGCATGGCGGCGCGTATTGACTTCCGCGACGGGTCTCAGGTTGACACTTACGACGCCGAAGGAAACCTGATTTCAAACGGCGTCAAAGGAACTCCTTTCACATACGGCGTCGTCACCNACGCNGCCGGGGAGNCANTCGTCAACTGCGAGCTTTACGCCATGGCGCTCACCAACATGAGCAACAGCCAGTATTATCTCGGCCGCGTCTCCGACAACGGCTTGCTGACTGGCGCGAATTATCAGCTCTGCGGCCCGGAACGCGCATGGTTCAACAACGCCGGAGGCAACTATGTGGTCTCCACCAACGCCCAGGCAAAATATGATGAGATCAAATCGAATTTCGATTCATATTTCGAATATCCCTTCTTCAGCCCCGAAGGCCTCGTGCAGTCGAAAGGTTCANGCTGGGACTGGATCNGTTGCGACCANGTGGTCAAAGACNGCGCTCCCAANGACAACTATGTCAGCGGCGACTATAACAAGAGCTTCAATGTCTGGCGTTATCTGGCGGAAAACACCATTCCCGGCCCGGCCAACAAGCAGATCAACTCCCAGTCTACAGGCGTTGTCTTCAAGAGCCGTATGCTCCCGACTTCCCATCTCAATGACGCAGGAAGCGACAAATGGGAAAACATGCTCTATGACGTCCTCAACTATGAGCAGACTAATGTCGGCGCGGGCAAGCTCCTTCACAAGGATGCCGATGCCGACCCGATCCTTTACTCCCTCTCCGGGAAGTCTCTTTATGTGACATGGGAAAATGTGCGCGAAGTCGCGCTTTCCGATGCCGGATTTGACGAGACAAAGGGGGCAGAGCAGATTCTTGACCGCAAGGCTCCGATGTATCGCCTCTGCTACGGCGAGGGCGGTGTCGGCACGGTCCAGGCCGGCGATGCAGAATTTGTCGATGAACTCGACGCCGACCAGACTTCTGTCAACTATCTCTG
>WFLX010041428.1_pt1 | contig 10022 bp, 2 predicted proteins | sample 4967041 | NCBI WGS metagenome assembly WFLX01 (sample SAMN12857096, study PRJNA449069) | gut metagenome | isolation source: stool from male and female vole | host: Microtus ochrogaster | place: USA:Florida | collected 2017
GAAAGGATACGCTCCGCTCTGCGTTCAAACGGTACTGCGTTTCCCTTGGCAAAAGTCATAGTGAACCTTGCCCCCGCCGATACAAAAAAGTCGGGAAGCGTCCACGACCTTGCNATATTTGTGGCTCTGCTCTGCGTAACGGGACAGATAAACGAGGATATTTCCAAAACTGCGTTTATTGGCGAAGTCTCACTTAACGGCGACGTAAGACCCATAAACGGCGTTCTGCCAATGGTTTTGCTTGCAAAAAATGAGGGCTTTGAAAGCGTTTTCGTACCCGCAGACAACGCCTATGAAGCAAGCGTTGTGGACGGCATAACCGTGTATGGCGTTGAAAATACCGCAGATGTTATCAGGCATTTCGGCAGGGAATCGGTCATACTTCCCCAAAGACCGTATGTGGTAAAGCCCGAGGATCACTTCGATATAATAGATTTNGCNGAGGTAAAGGGTCAGCAAGCCGCAAAAAAAGCTTTGGAATACGCCGCCGCAGGTGGACACAATGTCCTTATGATAGGCAGCCCCGGTTCGGGAAAATCCATGCTTGCAAAGCGTCTGACAACAATACTTCCCGCCATGACCTTTGAGGAATCTATCGAGACCACAAACGTCCATTCCGTCAGCGGCATAGTTGACAAGAAAACCCCTCTTGTGACAAAGCGACCNTTCAGAAGTCCCCACCATACNATTTCNGCGGCAGGACTTGCGGGAGGGGGAACTATACCCCGTCCGGGGGAAATATCCCTCGCNCATAACGGTCTGCTTTTCCTTGACGAGCTTGCGGAATTTGACAGGCGTACCCTTGANATNCTCCGTCAGCCCCTTGAAGACCAGCAGGTAACTATTTCNAGAGCGGCGGGNGTGATTACATATCCTTGCAGTTTTATGCTTGTTGCGGCAATGAANCCNTGTCCCTGCGGATATTACGGACACCCCACAAGNNAGTGCATATGCAATCAGGGTCAGGTCTCAAAATATCTTTCCAAGGTCAGCGGCCCTCTGCTTGACCGTTTTGACATTCATGTGGAAGTCCCGCCCGTGGAGTTTGACAATATTTCCTCCGCGGCAAAGGAGGAGAGCTCGGCAAGCATACGTGAGCGGGTTCANGCGGCAAGGGANATACAGAANNNGCGGTNCAAGGGTACNAATATAACCTGCAACGCAAAAATAACNCCCGACCTGCTTCCCGAGGTCTGCGCNATGACCGANAGGGCAAGGGAGANCTTAANAAATGTCTTTGAANAAATGGGNCTTTCCGCCCGCGCTTACGACCGCATATTAAAGGTCGCAAGGACTATTGCGGATATGAACAGCTCGGAGATAATTGATAAGCCACACATCGCACAGGCGGTGCAGTTCAGAAGTCTTGACAGAAAGTACTGGGGCGGCAAGGCAGAACCGTAATAGGCAAGAATTTTCAATAAAAATAAAGCGGATAACCGTCCCGAAAGGTGAACGGTTGTCCGCTTTTTGTCTTTTGAAAAATTTTTTTCAAAAATATGCAAAAAAATACTTGACAATTATTGCAAGTTGTAGTATAATAATATACTGTATCATAATGTAATCTTATGCCATTTTTCACTATTTTATATAGTATACCACATAATTGATAAGATTGCAATATCTCCGAAAAAATTTTTTTCGGAATGAAGAATATCCCCGCAAAAATATAAGGAGGGACCCGCCTATGGTAAATGTCAAGCCGGTGCAGCTCGGCAAAACCACCAGAATGAGCTTCGGAAAGATCAATGAGGCTTTGGAAATGCCGAATCTGATCGAGGTGCAGAAAAATTCCTATCAATGGTTTCTTGATGAGGGAATGAAAGAAGTTTTCCGCGACGTTGCGGCTATCACGGATTACAACGGTAATCTGGTGCTGAACTTTGTGGACTTCTCTATCGACGATACCCCGAAATATTCGGTAGCCGAGTGTAAGGAGCGTGACGTAACATATGCTGCTCCGCTTAGAGTAAAAGCTACTCTGTGGAACAAGGAAACCGGTGTTGTAAAAGAAAATGAAGTGTTTATGGGCGAATTCCCGCTTATGACCGACAGCGGTACGTTTATCATCAACGGCGCCGAGCGTGTTATAGTTTCGCAGTTGGTTCGTTCTCCGGGCGTTTACTACGCTTTTGAAAAGGATAAAACNGGTAAAGACCTTTTNAAGGCNACCGTTATCCCCAACAGAGGCGCATGGCTGGAGTACGAAATGGACTCCAACGACGTGGCTTACGTAAGAATTGATAAAAACAGGAAAATTCCCCTTACCACATTTATCCGTTCCCTGGGCTGCGGAACGGACGTTGAGATAGAAGATTATTTCGGTACTGATGAACGTCTTACCCAGACTATCCTGCAAAAGGATACTACCAAAAACAGGGAGGAAGCCCTCCTTGAAGTGTATAAAAAGCTCCGTCCCGGCGAGCCTCCCACAGTGGAGAGCGCNGAGAACCACCTTAACGGTCTGTTCTTTGACGCAAAGAGGTACGACCTTGCCCGCTTCGGAAGATATAAGTACAACAAAAAGCTTGGCATTGCTTCGAGAATTGCGGGACACTATCTGTCACGTCCCGTTGCAGATCCTTTCACAGGCGAAATTCTTGCCGACGAGGGNGAGCTTGTTAAATACGACAAGGCTNTGGAGATCGAGCAGGCAGGCGTNGGCGAGGTTTGGCTCCGCGTTGAGCATAGGGAAACCTTTACAACTCCTACAGGNGAGACTTCCCACAGCGTNGAGGAGCGGGAAGTAAAGGTCATAGGCAACCGCATGGTGGANATGGCTCCCTANGTTGATTTCGACCCCAAGAAGTACGGTATCAACGAAAAGGTTTACTTTGTAGTGCTCAAGGAAATTCTTGAGACCGCTGCCGACAAGGAAGAAATTGAGGAAATGGTCAAGAGCCGCGTTGACGACCTTGTTCCNAAGCACATTATCCTTGATGATATTTATGCAACAATCAGCTATTTTATTAANCTTTGCGAGGGCGTAGGTCAGGTGGACGATATCGACCACCTTGGCAACAGACGTATCCGTTCCGTGGGCGAGCTGCTCCAGAACCAGTTCAGGATAGGCTTCTCACGTATGGAGCGCGTTATCCGCGAAAGAATGAACATTCAGGCGCAGGATATGGACGTAATAACCCCGCAGGCTCTTATAAATATCCGTCCCATTACGGCGGCTATAAAGGAGTTCTTCGGTTCGTCCCCTCTGTCACAGTTCATGGATCAGACAAACCCTCTTGCGGAGCTTACTCATAAGAGACGTCTTTCCGCTCTGGGACCCGGCGGTCTTTCCCGTGACCGTGCAGGATTTGAGGTTCGTGACGTTCACTATTCCCACTACGGAAGAATGTGTCCTATCGAGACTCCTGAAGGTCCTAACATCGGTCTTATCTCTTACCTTGCTTCCTTTGCGAGAATNAATGAGTACGGCTTTATCGAAGCTCCCTACAGAAAAGTTGACAAAGCAACAGGCGTTGTTACCGACGAGGTCGTTTATATGACTGCCGACGTTGAGGACAACTATACCGTTGCGCAGGCTAACGAGCCGCTTACCGAGGACGGCAAGTTCGCGCGTCCTATCGTAAACGCNAGATGCAGAGAGCAGATNCTTGAATGCGAGCGGGAACGTATCGACTATATGGACGTTTCGCCTAAAATGGTTGTTTCCATTGCTACAGCAATGATACCTTTCCTTGAAAACGACGACGCAAACCGTGCCCTCATGGGCGCAAACATGCAGCGTCAGGCTGTACCGCTCCTTAAAACCGAGTCGCCTATCGTTGGTACNGGTATGGAATACAAGTCTGCCGTTGACTCGGGCGTTTGTGTTATTTCAAAGCACGACGGCGTTGTTGACCGTGTTTCCGCCGACGAGGTAGTNATTAAAGAGGGCACGGGCGCAACTCACAGCTATAAGCTTATCAAGTTCAAGCGTTCCAACCAGGGCACTTGCGTNAACCAGCGTCCTATCGTAAGCAAGGGCGAGGAAGTCCATGTGGGACAGGTTCTTGCNGACGGTCCCGCAACAAGCAACGGCGAAATTTCTATCGGCAAAAACGCCCTTATCGGCTTTATGACATGGGAGGGCTACAACTACGAGGACGCCGTTCTCCTTAACGAAAGAGTTGTTCGTGAGGATATCTACACCTCTGTTCATATTGAGGAGTACGAAATTGAGTCCCGTGATACAAAGCTTGGTCCCGAGGAAATTACAAGGGACATTCCAAACNTGGGCGAGGACGCTCTCAAANNNCNTGANNACAGGGGAATTATCCGCATAGGCGCNGAAGNCCGCGCAGGCGATATTCTCGTGGGTAAGGTAACTCCAAAGGGCGAGACCGAGCTTACCGCAGAGGAAAGACTTCTCCGCGCTATTTTCGGCGAAAAGGCGAGGGAAGTAAGGGATAACTCTCTTAAAGTACCTCACGGTGAGTCGGGCGTAATCATTGATGTTAAAGTGTTTACAAGAGAAAATTCCGAGGAGCTTGCTCCCGGCGTAAATATGCTTGTAAGATGTTATATTGCACAGAAGCGTAAGATCTCGGTAGGCGACAAAATGGCGGGTCGTCACGGAAACAAGGGTGTTGTTTCCCGTATCCTCAAATCCGAGGATATGCCGTTCCTGCCGGACGGTACGCCGCTTGACATCGTGCTCAATCCTTTGGGCGTACCTTCGCGTATGAACATCGGTCAGGTGCTTGAAGTACACCTTGGTATGGCTGCCAAAAAGCTTGGCTGGAAGATCATGACCCCTGTTTTTGACGGCGCGCACGAGGACGATATCCGCGAGTGCTTCAAAGCNGCNGGCATGAGCGAGGACGGAAAGACCGTTCTNTANGACGGCAGAACAGGCGACAAGTTCGACAANCCTGTTACNGTCGGNTATATGTANTATCTTAAACTCCACCACCTTGTTGACGATAAGATCCACGCGCGTTCGGTNGGNCCNTANTCTCTCGTTACGCAGCAGCCTCTCGGCGGTAAAGCCCAGTTCGGCGGTCAGCGTTTCGGAGAAATGGAGGTTTGGGCTTTGGAGGCTTACGGCGCTGCCTATACCTTGCAGGAAATNCTTACCGTTAAGTCGGACGATACTGTGGGACGTGTAAAGACCTATGAGGCTATAGTTAAGGGACATAACGTTCCCAAGCCGGGAATTCCAGAGTCTTTCAAGGTTCTTGTTAAGGAACTCCAGTCCCTCTGTCTCAATGTTAAGGTTCTTGACGAAAACGACGAGGAGATAGATCTCAAGCAGACCTTTGAGGACGACGATGATATTATCCCGCAGCCTGTTTCGGATGCCGAGGATATGGATATTACCCTTGGCGACGGCGACCTTGATGACGGCTTCACTTTTGAGGACGGGGACGAGAATGATGATGACGAAGATGATGATTTTGACAGCTTTGGCAGAGACGAAGACGACGATGAGGAAGAGGATTTCTCTTTCGGAGACGACGATGACCTGATCTGACGACCATACACTCGGTTCTTTCCGTCTTTTCGGCGGAAAGAACATTCGTAATACTAATCACCAATTAAAAGTGTATAAAAAATCAAGCAAAAATTTTCATATATGATTTTTGCGCAGATTTTTTATTTGTACTTTAAATTGGCGATTAGGATAAACTGCTGAAAGAAATTAAAGGAGTGTGTTATATTTGGAATTCAATGCGTTTGAATCTATTAAGATAGGGCTTGCTTCACCCGACCAGATAAGACAATGGTCGCACGGCGAGGTAACAAGACCCGAAACGATCAACTACAGAACACAGAAGCCCGAACGGGACGGTCTTTTCTGCGAAAGGATATTCGGACCGCAGAAGGACTGGGAATGTCACTGCGGAAAGTACAAGAAAATACGCTTTAAGGGCAAGATATGCGACCGCTGCGGCGTTGAGGTAACACGTTCAAAGGTTCGCCGCGAACGTATGGGTCATATCGAGCTGGCAGCTCCGTCGTCTCACATCTGGTATTTTAAGGGCACTCCCTCAAGAATAGGTCAGGTCATAGAAGTATCGCAGAAGCGTCTTGAAGAGGTTCTGTACTTTACAAAGTATATTGTTATCGATCCCGGCAATACCGAGCTTATGAAAAAGCAGCTCCTTACCGAAAAGGAGTATGCAGATATGCGCGAGAAGTACGAGGACGATTTCTATGCCGATATGGGTGCGGAAGCCATAAACGAGCTTCTTGAAGAGTACAGTCACGACAGATACGATAACTATATCAACCAGCATCTTTCGGATTTTTCCAAGGTAACGGGCATTGATGAGGACAGGATAAGAGACTTCCTTGCAAAACGCTACTATGTTATTTCCGAAGACGGCGAAAGTGAAAAATATAATGTTGGAGACGTGGTTTCAAGAACCACCTACAGAGAGGAAATTCTCACATATAACAGAAAGCGTATGGAGCCCGGACTTCCCCTTATCGCCGTTGAAACCGGCTCGGAGTATATCGAGAAGATATTCTTTGAAAAGATAGGCGAAGCAAATATGACAGGGGAGTTTGACGAGATCGCCGATAAGGACAACTGGGTCAACAATCTTGTATGGACTTCAAACGAGCTTAAAATCGAGCTTGCGGATATTCCGCAGGGGCAGAAGAAGATCAAGCTCCTAAAGAGACTGGAAATAATCGAAGCATTCCGCCTTTCGGGAAACAAACCCGAGTGGATGGTAATAAACGTGCTTCCNGTTATACCTCCCGATATTCGTCCTATGATAATGCTGGACGGCGGCAGGTACGGTACTTCCGACCTTAACGACCTTTACAGACGTGTTATCAACCGTAATAACCGTCTTAAAAAGATGCTGGAGCTTGAAGCTCCCGACATCATCATCAGAAACGAAAAGAGAATGCTGCAGGAGGCTGTTGACGCGCTTATCGACAACGGCAGACACGGCAGACCCGTTACGGGACCCAACAACCGTGCGCTGAAATCTCTTTCCGATATGCTCAAGGGTAAGCAGGGACGTTTCCGTCAGAACCTTTTGGGTAAGCGTGTTGACTACTCGGGACGTTCCGTTATCGTAGTAGGACCGGAGCTGAAAATGTTCCAGTGCGGTCTGCCGAAGGAAATGGCTCTGGAGCTTTTCAAGCCGTTCGTAATGAAGCGTCTTGTTGATACAAGCAAGGCTACAAATATAAAGTCCGCCCGCAAAAAGGTGGACAGAGCGGAAAACGACGTTTGGGACGCTCTTGAAAATGTTATCAAGGATCATCCCGTCCTGCTGAACCGTGCGCCTACCCTCCACAGACTGGGTATTCAGGCGTTTGAGCCTATCCTCGTAGAGGGTCGTGCGCTGAAGCTTCACCCGCTGGTTTGTACAGCCTACAACGCCGACTTNGACGGCGACCAGATGGCTGTCCACCTGCCNCTTTCNGCGGAAGCGCAGGCAGAGGCAAGATTCCTTATGCTTGCCGCAAATAACCTCCTTAAACCCTCCGACGGACGTCCTGTTGCAGTTCCGTCGCAGGATATGGTTCTCGGTTCCTACTATCTGACAATGAAGAAGGAGGATAAGGACGAAAACGGCAACTATATCGAAAAGGGCGCAGGAAAGGTGTTCCGCGACGTCAACGAGGCTCTTATGGCATATAACAGCGGCGTAATTTCCATTCATGCTCCTATCAAGGTAAGAGTTTCAAAGGATATAGGCGGAAGAACGGTTTCCAAGCTTATAGAATGTACGGTGGGAAGAATTATCTTTAATGAAAATATTCCCCAGAATTTAGGATATGTTGACAGAACGAATTCCGACAAGCAGTTTGACCTTGAAGTAGACTTCCTCGTAAAAAGAGGACAGCTTTCCGATATAATCGAGCGCTGTATCCGTATCCACGGTACAGCAACGACTTCGGAGGTGCTTGATAAGGTAAAGGCTTTGGGCTTTAAATTCTCCACAAGAGCGGCAATTACCGTTGCGGTATGCGACGCGGAGATACCCGAAGCAAAGAAAGACATTCTTGCCGACGCAGACGCACAGGTCGAGAAGATAAACAAGCTTTTCAAGAGAGGCTATATGTCGGCTGCGGAAAAGTCAAAGAAATTTATTGAAATATGGAACAAGGCTACCGACGAGGTAACTGTCGCCCTGAAGGACGGTCTTGACAAGTATAATCCCATTTTCATGATGGCGGACTCCGGCGCGAGAGGTTCTATCAACCAGATACGTCAGCTTGCTGGTATGCGCGGACTTATCGCAAATACATCGGGTTCGACTATCGAAATGCCTATTCGTGCAAACTACCGTGAGGGACTTAACATTCTGGAGTACTTCATTTCCTCCCGAGGCGCGCGTAAGGGTCTTGCCGATACTGCTCTGCGTACTGCCGACTCGGGTTATCTGACAAGACGTCTTGTAGACGTTTCACAGGACGTAATTATCCGTGAGGAGGACTGCGGAACAGACGAGGGTATTGAAATTTACACGATCAAGAACGGCAACGAAATGATCGAGCCTCTTAAGGAACGTCTTATCGGACGTTATCTTCTTGAAGACCTGCGCGATCCGAATACGGGCGACCTTATCATGAGCCGCAATAAGCTTATGACCGAAAGCGACGCTCAAAAGATCGTTGACAGCGGAATCGAAAGAGTAACTATCCGCTCAGTACTCAACTGTAAGGCTAAGCACGGCGTATGTGCAAAATGCTACGGCGCGAACCTTGCAAACAACAATCTTGTTGCGGTAGGCGAGGCGGTAGGCGTAATTTCNGCACAGTCTATCGGCGAGCCGGGTACACAGCTTACGATGAGAACGTTCCACACAGGCGGTATTGCTTCTGCGGAAGATATCACGCAGGGTCTGCCCCGTGTTGAGGAGCTTTTTGAAAGCAGACGTCCCAAGAATGCGGCAATTATCGCAAGGATCGGCGGTACAGTCCGTATGGAGGAGATCAAGAAGATACGCAACGTTATTATTACCAACCCCGAAACAGGGGACGAGGAATATTATCCCGTTCCTTACGGCTTCAAGATAAAAGTCCACGAGGGAGACACTGTAGAGAAGGGAGCTTCCCTGACGGAGGGCTCTATCAATCCGGGAGATATCCTTGCGGTCAACGGTCAGCAGGCTGTACAGAATTATATTATTACCGAGGTACAGAAGGTTTACCGCTTGCAGGGTGTTGATATCAACGATAAGCACATTGAGGTTATCGTTCGCCAGATGCTCCGCAAGGTAAAGATAGACGACAGCGGTTCAAGCTATATGCTTCCCGGCTCGCTTGTTGATAAGAGGGAGATAGACGAAATAAACGCTGAGATTCAGAGGCGCATTGACAGCGGCGAAGAGGGGCTTTCCCTTGCCACAACGATNCCTGTGCTTCAGGGTATTACGAAAGCGTCCTCCAATTCCGACAGCTTCCTTTCGGCGGCTTCCTTCCAGGAGACAACAAGAGCGCTCACAGACGCTGCTATCAAGGGCAAGAGCGATTATCTCCAGGGTCTTAAGGAAAATGTTATTATCGGTAAGCTTATTCCTGCCGGTACCGGTATGGATGTTTACAATAATATTCAGATCGTTAAGAATGAAAGCTCGGCTGAACACANCAGCATTGCAGCTGCGTCAACTCTTTAATAATTGTGAAAGGGGCAATATGCCCCTTTTGCCGTATATTTTATTAAAAAAGGTGTTTTATTGTTCAAAAGGATCGGGGCTATATGAATTCCAAAAAAGTAGGTATAATTTTTATTGTTATAGGAATTTTGGCAATTTCGTCGTTTTTGATATATCCGATTTTAAATGAAAAAACAGAAGTGGCAGTTCCTGTGTTAAAAAGCTTTTNCGACAGCAGTATTTCNGGAAACGGTANTACGGAAAATACAGCCTTTGATAATTCGGAAATATGGGAAANTGACAATAACCCAACTACAGAAATGTCATTGCCGTTTGAAGATACGAAGTCCGAAGCAGTTTCTGCCGTTGTTTTTCCGATAGATATAAATACCGCCACTGTTGAAGAGCTTATGCAGATAAAGAACGTAGGCAGAGTAATTGCCGAGAATATCGTTT
>WFLX010184120.1_pt1 | contig 10022 bp, 7 predicted proteins | sample 4967041 | NCBI WGS metagenome assembly WFLX01 (sample SAMN12857096, study PRJNA449069) | gut metagenome | isolation source: stool from male and female vole | host: Microtus ochrogaster | place: USA:Florida | collected 2017
TGTACAGCAGCTTGCTGCCGCTAAGGGGCGTGAGAAGGATTTTGCACTTTATTCCATGATAGAGCGTTTGGCGCCGGAGGTTATTTCCCAGAAGGCACATACTTATAAGGGAGTGAGCGCAAACGTGGATTTTTACAGTGGATTTCTTTACAGTATGCTGGAGAGTGCGCTGGAAATGTATACTCCCATTTTTGCGATTGCCAGAATTGCGGGCTGGAGTGCACATCGTCTTGAGGAATTGATTAATATGGATAAAATTATCCGTCCTGCTTACAAGAGCGTGATGCAGGAGCGGGATTATGTTGATATTGAGGACAGAGGTAAGTTATTTGACGAAATGTAAGTCGGTCAGTACACTAGGGAATAAGGGGATTCTTTTACATTAACGGCAGGCAAGGCACCATGGGGAGAGTTCGGAAGAGAGGGAATGATATGCCGGGAACAATACTTACTTATTTGGAGGAATATGGGGATATTCCGTTTTCGGAAATGCCTATGAATGACGTGGACAGTCTTGTATTGTGCCAGTTGTCTTATCTTAAATTTGACGGTATGGTGACAGATGTGCGTGAGAACGGACCCTCTGTTACTCTAAAGGAATTGGCAAAGCATAAGGATTACGAAAGGCTTTTTGCGGATGAGAGATATGAAAAAGTAAACCGCACCCTATTTCAGGGGATGGTTTCCGGCAGGCGTTTTTCCAATACACGTTTGAACTGTTATATTAATCTGATTGAAAAGAAGTGGGAGACGCAATTTTCGGCGGTGACCTTTCTGCTGGAGGACGGCGCTATTTACATTGCCTTTCGGGGAACGGACGAAACGATTGTGGGATGGAAAGAGGATTTTAACATGGCATTTTTGTCGCCTGTTCCGGGGCAGGAGTACAGCGTAAAATATTTGAACATGGTAACGGGAAAGCTTCATAATCCTTTTTATATAGGAGGACATTCTAAAGGAGGTAATCTGGCGGTATATAGCGCCATGAATTGTACTCCCGAGGTACAGGAGCGGATACAGAAGATATATAGTATGGACGGTCCGGGTTTTCGGCCGGAGGTGCTGAAGGAGTGCGGTTATGAGAAAATAGCTCACAAGCTGGTAAAAATCATTCCGCATGATTCCTTGATAGGAATGATTTTTGAACAGGATATTCACTATAGAGTGGTGGAGAGTAAAACGTTAGGTTTAGCTCAGCATGACCCATATACATGGAAAGTGAAGAGCGGGCAGTTTGTGGAGGCCGAGGATATTTATGAACGCAGGAAATTTATTGATGGAGCCATAAACGAATGGATTTTGTCGTTGGATGAAAACCGGCTGAGAATATTTGTAGATACGCTTTATCAGGTAATTTCCGCTTCGGAGGCGGAGGACTTGATCTCCTTTACGGCGGATTTAAAAAACAGTATGAATAAGGTGATGGCTGCTTTAAAGAATGTGGATGAGCAAACCACACGGATTCTGAAGGAAATTATGAAATCATTGTTTGAAATTGCCAGAATCCGTGCAAGACAAGAAACGGCTAAGAATTTGCCAAAGAGTGTGCGTTTGGACGGTTTAAAATCCAAGAAGAAAAGAGTGCTGACAAAGGCTCACAGGAAAGAGAAGTCTGCTCGGGATTTAAACGTTCAGGGTGCCATTGAAGGCCGAGAACAGGAAGAGTTCTGTGAACAAAGCCTTCCACACAGCCGTCCAGAGGACACCATTGAATAACCTTCAAATCTTCTCCCATCCTACCGATACCTTGATGATGGGCACTGTTAACTATGAATCTGGCTCCGTAAAGAGTATGCAGACAGGAGCCGGGCATGGTTTCGGTGATATGATATTGGTCGCCGTTCTGATATCTGTGATATTCGGCAGTGGGGAGGTCTTGAGTGATCGTGCCGCCCAAAGCCACATTGATAACCTGCATTCCCTTGCAGATGCCTAAGATAGGCATAGAGTGGTGAAGGGCATAATCCAGCGCCTGAAATTGTAAAATGTCCAGTTCGGTGTCAATGTTTTTGGAGGAAGTATTATTTTCTCCGAAAAAGGCGGGGGTAATGTCACCGCCGCCGGGCAGAATCAGGGCGTCACAGCCCGAAAGCTCACCCAGACTTAAGGTGGTCAGGGGCGTGGCTGGTATTTTTGAAACAAATCTTTCGTAATTTGCAGTGTCTGTTTTTTTTCCTAAAATGGCAATTTTCATAGCCCTATAATCCTAAAAAAAGAGTCTTAGTAATATATGTCGCAGACTTTCACATATACACAAAAAATAATTAAAATTTTCTTTTGTTTTTTGTGTGATTGGGGTAAAATGTTTGCAGGGAGTTTTCCTCATAGAAATACTCGGAGGATAGAAGTATGCGCAGTAAAGACAAAACTATATTAATGGAAAAGGCAGCATTTGTAATGGCGTTTTTTTTGCCAGTTATCATTATGCTGGTTATTTTCGTGATACGGGGTATTTTTCCCTTTGGAGGCAGAAGCTTTTTGTTTTCCGATATGTATCATCAGTATATGCCTTTTTTCAGTGAATTTATAGACAAAATCAAAGCGGGTGAAGGACTAAGCTATTCTTATCAGGTAGGTATCGGATCCAATTTTCTTGCTTTGTATGTATATTATCTGGCAAGCCCCCTTCACTGGCTTGCTTTTTTGGTTCCGAAGGCTTATCTCATGGAGTTTATGAGCTATCTTGTCGTGGTAAAAATAGGCTTTGCGGGATTGACTGCATTTTATTATCTGCAAAAGCATTTCCACACAAAAGACCCCGGAGTTATTTGCTTTTCCGTATTTTATGCTCTTTCAGGCTTTATGGCAGCTTATAACTGGAATATTATGTGGCTGGATTGTGTCGTTTTGCTGCCTTTGATTGTGCTTGGACTGGAACGGCTGGTGAGTGAAGGAAAATGTACGCTGTACTGTGTGACGCTTGCCCTTTCTATTTTAACCAATTATTACATATCCATTATGATTTGTATTTTTTTGGTAGTGTACTTTTTGGTATTGCTTTTGACGGAGAAGAGGAGCTTTCGCGTTGTGGGGAATTTCGCCTTGTATTCTCTGTTGGCAGGAGGGCTTGCGGCAGTTCTTTTGATACCGGAGGTCTGCGCTATTTTAGAGACCGATTTTGGAGACATGAATTTCCCTAAGAAGCTGGAGACCTATTTTTCGGTGCTTGACATATTGGCAAGACATTGTATGTGTGTATCAACGGAGAGAGGACTGGCCCACTGGCCCAATATTTATTGTGGAGTGGCGGTTTTCCTGCTTTTGCCAATGTATGCGATTATTCAGAAAATCCCTATTAAAAGACGCTTTTGTATGCTGGCGTCGGCAGGCATTATGCTTCTTAGTTTTGGAACGAATATGCTGGATTTTATATGGCATGGCATGAATTATCCCGATTCTTTGCCCGCAAGACAATCGTTTATCTATATATTTCTCTTAATTGTCATGTGTTATGAGGCTTACAGGCATTTGGGGGAAGTAGACTCCAAGCACATTCTTTATGGCTATCTGGCGGCGGTGGGATTTCTACTGTTTTGTGAGAAATTTGTGGACAGTGACGATTTTCCTCTGGGTGTTGAAATGTTAAGCATTCTGTTTGTGACAATTTACGCAGTGTTACTATATCTGTTCCGCACCAGACGGGGAAAAAGCTGGCGATTTGTTTTAGGGTGGTTTGCCCTCCTTGCCGTGACAGCAGAGAGCAGCATCAACACCATAAATACTACAGTGGGAACTACGAGCCGGTCGGCGTATTTAGAGCCGCAGGAGGATTATAAGGCGCTTTACGGCTTTACAAAGGAGCGGGAGCAGGGATTTTATCGGGTAGAGAAGTTTACCAGAAAGACCAAGAATGACGGCACCCTTGCAGGATATCCCACAGCTTCACTCTTTTCCTCCACGCTGAATTCTTATGTGATGGATATGTATAAGAGGCTGGGCATGCGCTACAGTAAGGTTTTTTACAGCTATGACGGGGCAACGGCGCTGACGGCGGCTATGCTCAATGTCAATTATATGTTTGGAGAGTCGGATAAGTACGAGAATGCTTTATATACCCTGATTGAACAGAGCGGAGATATTTATCTTTATGGAAGTAATGCAACGCTGCCATTCGGATATGTGGCGCCTGTGGGGTATGATTTGCCGGAGGGTTATAGCAGCAGCGCTTTGCGCCTGCAAAATAAAATGGTGAATGATCTGGGCTTTGAAGGAACGCTTTTTACAAGGGTGAATTCCGATAGCAGAGGCGACGATGTGGTGGTAACGGCAGGTCGGGAAGGCATTTATTATGCAATTCTGACAGGCTCCGGAACCAAGAAGATAGCCGCTGTGGGCAGCAGGCTTGAAGAAGAAAAATATAATGATTTAAAAAAGGGTTCTATAATATATCTGGGTTTTCTGGATAAGGGAGATACCGTAACGCTGACAAATGATGATAAAGAGGAGGACACTCCTAATGTTGCGGCAGATATATATATGATGAATGAGGAGCTTTTGGGTGAGGTTTTGGAAAAGCTGTCACAACAGCATCTTACGCAGGTAGAGTATGACAGCACCCATGTGTCGGGAGAGCTTACCTTGACGGAGGCGGGCAGACTGATTTTATCCATACCTTATGAGAACGGCTGGACGGTACTGCTTAATGGAGAGGAGGTAGAGCCTGCTTTATTTGGAGGTACGCTCATGGCATTTGATTTGGAGCCGGGCGAATATAAGCTTAATATGAGTTATGTGCCGGAAGGAAAATATGCCGGTGTTGCAGTCAGTGTCATTAGTGTCGTGATTTTTGCAGGTCTTTTGTTCTATGGGCAAAAGCGAAAAGGCAATAAACGATAAGAATTTGATATAAAACGGTTGACATAATGGAACCTATAAAGTTATATTTGATTTAAAGTTTGAAATAATTGTGAAGCAGCGCAGGGATTACTTATACAAAAGGCTGACGATGTCAATAATGTAGAAATCCGGCTGTACAACAGTAAGATAACGGCAAGATAATAATATACGGGAGAGGGCAAATGAAAGAAAAAATTTTGGTGGTAGATGATGCTGAGTTAAACAGAGAGCTTTTGCGGCTCATCTTAAAGGAGCAATATTCTGTGATAACGGCAGAGGATGGAGAAGTGGCGGTACAAATACTGGAGGAGCAGCATGACAGTATTGGTGCAATCCTGTTAGATTTGCAAATGCCTAAAAAGGATGGTTTTGCTGTAATCGAAGATATGATAAGTCGAAAATGGATAGAAAAAATACCGATACTTATTATCAGCGGAGAAAGATCGGTTGAAATTGAAAACAAGTGCTTTGAGCTTGGTGTTACTGATTTTATCCATAAGCCCTTTGAGTCGTCTTTAGTAAAGAGCAGGGTAAGAAACGCAGTTGATTTGTTTAGTTATAAAAACCATTTGGAAGAAAAGGTAAAGTTCCAGACGGCGAAGCTTAAGGAAAGCAATGAAAAAATTATAGATATATTAGGTACGGTTGTGGAGTACCGTAATTTGGAAAGCGGTCAACACATTAAGCGGGTAAAGGGGTTTACGAAACTGCTGGCAGAGAGATTGATGAAGGATTATCCCGAGTATGGACTGGACAAGAAAAAGATAGAGGTTATTGTGGCGGCAAGCTCCCTGCATGATATCGGCAAAATAGCCATACCCGACAATATTCTTTTAAAGCCCGCCAGACTTACGGTGGAGGAGTTTGAATGCATAAAATCACACACGACCAAGGGCTGCGATATTCTTGACTGTATTGAGGGAATTTGGGAAGACGATTACCGTAAGGTCAGTTATGAAATCTGCAGGCACCATCATGAGAGATATGACGGAAAGGGATATCCTGACGGATTAAAGGGAGACGAGATACCCATTTCCGCACAGATTGTTTCGGTTGCGGATGTATATGATGCGTTGGTTTGTGAGAGAGTATATAAGGATGCAATTCCTAAGGCGGAGGCATTTCACATGATAATAAACGGAGCATGCGGTTTGTTTTCTCCCAAGCTTATGGAGTGCCTGCGGAATGTGAGAGAGGAATTTGAACAATTGGCGGATGAGATGAAATAAATTCTTGCTAAAATATGCCATTATGCTATAATGTAAGTGCTTTCATAAAAATGAGGCGGTAAAAATAAAACCTGTGTGGGCGCTGACGTAGGGGTTACTCTCAATGTCATTAGACAGCGCAGAAAAGAGGACAAAAATGGATGCAGTGTTGGAACAAATCAGTAAAATCGGTATTGTGCCGGTTGTAAAAATTGACAGGGCAGAGGATGCCCTTCCGTTGGCGAAGGCTCTCTGTGCAGGCGGACTTCCCTGTGCTGAGGTGACTTTCCGTACGGATGCGGCGGCAGAAGCCATTAAGATCATGACGGATAACTTTCCTAATATGTGTGTGGGGGCAGGAACGGTTTTGAACGCCGAGCAGGTGGATGCGGCAGTTGCCGCAGGGGCTAAGTTCATTGTAAGTCCCGGCTTGAACCCTAAGACTGTAAAATATTGTATAGACAAAAAGGTTCCGGTTACTCCCGGTACCTCCAGCCCCAGCGACATTGAGCAGGCTATTGAACTAGGTCTTGAGGTTGTGAAATTCTTTCCTGCGGAACAGTCCGGCGGTCTTGCCAAAATCAAGGCTATGGCTGCTCCCTATGTGAATATGAAGTTTATGCCCACCGGAGGCATCAATGCCAAGAACCTTACGTCTTATCTGGATTTCAATAAAATCATTGCCTGTGGCGGCTCATGGATGGTACCCGGCGATTTGATTAACGCCGGAGAGTGGGATAAGATAGAGCAGCTTACGAGAGAAGCAGTACAGACCATGCTTGGTTTTGAACTGGCGCATGTAGGTATCAATGCGGAGAATGAGGCGGAGGCTGTTAAGGCGGCAAATCGTTTTGCATTAATTTTCGGAATGTCTGCTAAGAGCGGCAATAGCTCCGTGTTTGCGGGAAGCGCAGTGGAGGTTATGAAGACTCCCTATCTTGGCAAGAACGGACATATTGCAATCAGAACCAACTATATTGATAGAGCGGTTAATTATTTGAGTACGGTATTGGGTGTAGAATTCAATGAAGAATCTGCGAAGAAGAATGCAAAGGGCGCGTTGAAGGCAATTTATCTGAAAGAAGAAATCGGTGGCTTTGCAGTACATTTAGTACAGAAATAATGTGCTAAAGCGCACGATATTATGGTATAGGAAAGGAAATGAGAAAATGGCAAAGGTTATCACTATGGGAGAGATTATGTTGAGACTCTCCACCCCTAATCACGAGAAATTTATTCAGGCGGACGAATTTGATGTAAATTACGGCGGGGGCGAGGCTAATGTGGCTGTGTCCTTAGCAAATTACGGACATGATGCGGAATTTGTCACGGCAGTGCCCGACAATGAAATCGGAGAGTGCGCGATAGCTGCCCTCAGAAAGTATAATGTGTCTACAAAGCACATTGCAAGATGTGGTGAAAGACTTGGCATTTACTATTTGGAAAGCGGTTCTGCAATGAGACCCTCCAAGGTTGTTTATGACAGAGCACATTCTTCTATTTCAACCGCAACTGAGGCGGATTTTGATTTTGATGAAATTTTTGAGGGCGCTGACTGGTTCCACTTTACGGGCATTACTCCCGCAATTTCCGATTCGGCGGCAGAGCTTACCGAGAAAGCTCTGATTGCGGCAAAGAAGCATGGTGTGAAGGTGTCCGTAGACTTGAACTTCCGTAAGAAGCTATGGTCTTCTGAGAAGGCACAGAGGGTTATGACAAATTTGATGAAATATGTTGATGTTTGTATCGGCAATGAAGAGGATGCAGAGCTTGTACTTGGCTTTAAGCCCGGAGATACCGATGTTACAAGCGGAGAGCTTGAGCTTGCCGGCTATAAGTCCATTTTTGAGCAGATGGTTGACAAGTTTAACTTTGAATACTGTGTGTCTTCCCTTCGTGTAAGCCATTCGGCTTCGGACAACGGATGGTCTGCATGTATTTATTCCAGAGATACCAAGGAGTTTTATCACTCTAAGGAATATAGTATTCGTCCTATCGTTGACCGCGTAGGCGGAGGCGATTCCTTTGCGGGCGGCGTTATCTGCGGTATGCTGGACGGCAAGGATTTCAAGGCGGCGCTTGAGTATGGCGTGGCAGCTTCCGCTTTGAAGCACACCATTCCCGGAGATTTCAATTTAGTATCCAGAAAAGAGGTAGAGACGCTTGCGGGCGGCGATGCTTCAGGACGTGTACAGAGATAGTAAATATCGGATAAATTCCCGTGGGCAATGAAGCAAATGAATGCCGCGTGGTTTTGGACTTTTGACAGGGTGATTTGTGACAGGGCAAATCACCCTTGTTTGTTAGGAGTAACAGTTCAGCTATGAAGTGATTTACATATTGCGCGTGAGCGCTTGCACACAAAGCGCTGTGTGTAAATTGCTTCATGAGCGGAGTGCTGAACTGTTACTATTAGGGGAATCCTATTGGAGGTGGTGTTTGACAAGGTATTTTGAGTGTGAGATAATAAAAAACAGATTGGAAATACGGTAAAAGGAGCATAGGAAGCGGTGGAGGTACAGAAACTAAATTCAAAAACAGGGAATAATCGCATGGTACAGCTTGATCTGCTGCGTATTTTGGCTTGCTTCAGTGTGGTTATGCTGCATTGTGCCGCACAATTTTGGTATACTTTACCTGTGACGGAGGCGAATTGGAAGATTGCCAATTCTTATGACGCAGTATTTCGTTTCGGTGTTCCTGTTTTTGTGATGATTAGCGGGGCGTTATTCTTATCGGTGGAAAAAGAAATCAATGTGAAAAGATTATACACTCACAATATTTTACGGCTGGTAATTATCTATGTGGTGTGGTCCTGTATTTACGGACTGTTTGACTGCCGCTTTTATTCATGGTCCGTATTGGACAAGGGTGACATTATAAGGGAGATTTTTGCAGGACGATATCATTTGTGGTATTTACCCATGATTGTGGGAATTTATATGCTGCTGCCCATACTTAGAAGCTGGATTAGTCATGCCGAGAAAAAGAATCTGCAATATTTTTTGCTGCTTTTTGTGATATTTCAGGTAGGAAAAGAGACAATGCTTGTGTTGAGACAGACTGAGGGTATGAAATACCTGTGGGGGATTGTCAGTCTTGATATGGTGTGCGGATATTTGGGCTATTTTGTGCTGGGATACTATATTGTGCATTTTGGATTTGAGACCAAATGGCATAAGTGGATTTATCTGGGTGGTATCATGAGTGCCGTAGCTAATATTGTATTGGGTGATTATCTGGCACAGCAGGCGGGAGTTCCCGTAGGTGAAATATATGACAGTTTTGGATTTTTTACCTTTTTGATTGTAGTTTCGCTTTATCTGTTTTTTACGGGTCCAATGAGTAAAATCAATTATTCGCCAAAGATAAGCCGTTTGATCAAGGAGCTTTCACTGGCAACCTTGGGAATTTATCTGCTGCACATTGGGCTGATAGAATTTATGGAGCCGCTTGGTATTCACAGTATGATGTTTACTCCTGTGCTGTGTATTCCTGTTTTTGCGTTATTTTGTTTTGTTGTTTGTTTTGTGATTGCAGCGTTTTTGCGTAGGATTCCTTTGATTGGGAAATATGTCTGCTGAGAGTGGAGGAAGCAGACCCCAAGTGCGCCGGCTGCATGGAGAGTTAAGGAGCAATTTTAATCGGAACGGACAGATGCAATAATTGTACGAAAAATTCCTACAAATTTTTTATAAAAAGAATTGACTTTTTATTAGGAAAGTGATATTATCATACTTGCGCAGTGCATAAATGCGGAAGTGTCGGAACTGGCAGACGAGCAAGACTAAGGATCTTGTGGCAGCAATGCCGTGTGGGTTCAAGTCCCATCTTCCGCATTGAGTTAAACTCTGGGAGAGTGTGTGAAACAAAGTCTGTAAATACAGATCTTCTATGATAATGATGGGGCTGAAGGCTCTTAAGTGAGCTTCCAGCCCTCGTTTTATTTATAACAGCATATGCCGGTGCATGTCAAGA
>WFLX010159727.1_pt1 | contig 10021 bp, 6 predicted proteins | sample 4967041 | NCBI WGS metagenome assembly WFLX01 (sample SAMN12857096, study PRJNA449069) | gut metagenome | isolation source: stool from male and female vole | host: Microtus ochrogaster | place: USA:Florida | collected 2017
TTCTTCCACATCCGCATTTGCATCTGACTCCGTATACACATCCAGCCTTGCACCATGCAGTTTGGTATCTGCGCCATAAAATACTTTCTGGGCTGAGACCGTCAGGTGCTTGAACTCTCTGCCGAAAATCGTCTTTAGGAAGATTCTTACAAAGCGTTCCCCGATTTCTGGATAAGACACCACTGAGCCAAACAGAAAGTCGTCCAGAAGGTTCATCTCCTCCAGAGTCTTGATTTGTGCTACCCATTCAATGGACTGCTTTTGTCCAATGGACTTTCCTGTCCTATTTACATCCTTTTCTTTCATACAGTTCTCCTTTCGTATCCGGCGAAAAGAAAAACTGTATGATAACCGTAATGTAACTTTCCTATCACACCATTCCCTCAATCCGCCATATTCGTTTGTTATATAGGGATTGTCAGCCGAAATGGTTTGAAATGTTAGATGCTTCCCTAGATGTATGTAATTATATCAGACAATATGCGGGATGTCAATCAAATTTCCATTTCCTTTTTCATATCTTGAATCAAACAGCCGTCTGTGATAAAATTTAGAGCGGTGAGTCGGGAGTTCTTTATAGATTTTACAGATTAGGAGACTATATTTTCATATGATAGGTTTGGGAACAATAGTAAATGCGATTGCAATTATAATCGGAGGTTTGGGCGGACTGATATCAAGACGGTTTTTGCAGAACCGATATCAGGAAACCATCACGAAGGCAATGGGATTCGCAATTATTGTGATGGCGCTTGGCAGTACCTTGTCACAAATGTTTGTGGTAAAAATATCAGAAGCAGGCGGACAGCTGAGCGGAAGCCTTGACACACAGGGAACCATGATGATGATCATTTCCCTTGCGGCAGGAGCGCTGCTTGGGGAATTCTTCAACTTAGATAAACGGTTTGAACAATTTGGCACATGGCTGCGGGATAAGAGCGGTAATCAGGGGGATGAGAGGTTTATTGATGCATTCGTCTCGGCTTCCCTTACGGTATGCGTTGGGGCGATGGCGATTATAGGCTCCATACAGGATGGTCTTAACGGCAGCCATGACACTCTATATGCCAAAGCAATCCTTGACTTGATTATCATCATGATGATGACGGCATCTCTTGGGAAGGGATGCATTTTTTCAGTGATACCTGTGGCTGTCTTTCAGGGAAGCATTACCTTACTAGCAAAATCAGCCGCCCCCATCATGACGGAAGCGGCTGTCAGCAATATTTCTTTAGTGGGCAATGTATTGATTTTGTGCGTGGGGGTCAACCTTATTTGGGCTAAAACCATCCGTGTGGCAAATGTCCTTCCCGCCATTATCATTGCTGTCATCTTTGCAATGCTGTGACAAATAATATGACAAACCATGCTGTGAAAAAAACAACAATACCTATAAATACCCTAATTATTATACCAGCATAGATTCGCCATCGGCTTTTACCGCTTTCCGTCCCATCCTCCGGCCACATTTCCAGATATACATATCGTTTGACATACTCTGACCAGCTTAATATCATGAATATTGGCAGGAGCCAATCTAACCATCTCAGAGGTGCAATCAGTATTCCCAGCATTTCCGCCCCTTCCAACCTGATTATCATCACCACAACCACCTTCATAAACACCACCAATCCGGTGAGTATGCCTGCCACAATCAGAGATTTCTTCAAATCTTCTTTTGTGTAGGCCTGATGCTCCATTTTTGTGAATCCTCCTTTGTGTTAATCATGTACACTTTTAATGCAGTACTTCATAAGGGATGGCATCCTCTCCATACCGCTCATAATATCGCATCTTATCCCTTTCTACCACAGGTCCAGCCACATATTTGTGGCTGGTTCGGGTAACAAAAACCAGAACAGCAAATAAAAGTACTATTGCTGCCACTGCTGCCCATCCCTTTTTCCGTCCGGACTTTTCTTCCTCCAGACTATCTATCTTCCACATTTGCAAAATGCTCCAGATAAAGCCAAACAGCCAGCAGATTGTGATTGCCGCCAAAATAGCCACATAACGGTAATACCCTTCTAATAAAATCCAACAGAATATATTATAACCTATCATATATTTCATGCTGTCAACAAAACCATAGCCAAAACATATGCTTGCTACTATGCTTAAGTAAATAAGCAGCCGCCCTTTCTTGTCAATCGGATTACCTCCGGACCGTAGTTTTACATATACAAATCTTTCAATACACATATAGCTGCCCATGATTATCAGGATTGGCGAAAGCATTATCCCTAATATGGAAAGTATGTACACCAAGTCATACTGTATGACAAACTGAGCTAAGTCATCACTGTTGGTTACCGCCATGCCTGTGTATGCGACTAAATATAATACTATAAGGATACTTGTCAATGCCAGAGCTATGTTAAAGTCCTTTTTAGTGTATAATTTTCCTCTTTTCATTTTTCCAAATCACTTCCATCCTCATAAGATGCTCATGCCAGTAAAAGTAAATTAATGGTCATTCTCACGTCAGAAATCTTTCCTACCATTCCAACTCTGGGAACTTTGTTAGTTTATCTTTTTCAGCAGCTAGTGCCTCCTGCCCACTTTCCACGGTAGGCTCCCAAATAATCTGGGTCATGTACTCTCCCCAATTTTCATAAAAGCGTGCTGCACCGCATCTGCACATCTTATACAACTCGCTGTCAGAAACCAACCCCAAACGCGCTGTCTGTATTTCGTCCCAATTGTAATAATCAAAAATATAGTATCGCAGATTCATGATATATTTTGTCCCATCAAAAGTCACTATTCCATAGGCACGCGTATTAGCTAAGTGTATCCCTAAATAATCGCCGGGATGAAACTCAAATGCTTTTTCTTCCTCATACCAATTCCCTATTTGCAGATTCAATCCATCATTTTTCAGAGTCGGTGCCTGCGCCAACGCCACAATGGGATCCCCTGTTTCCTCAATATATTTTTCGGCGGCAGTCATCAGCCCCCATGCATCATCAGCAAGTTGATCTCTTGCACTTTTATTTCTCCTTAACACTCCTTCGCAGTTGTAGACATTCCTCTCGTCCCGTTCCTTGATGTACCTCTGCAAGAAGTGTGCAGGCAGCATCATGGGAAGTTCCGCAAGGGTACATTCTATTTCCACCAAGGTGCGTATCCTTTCCACTTCCATCCATGACAGCTCATCCGGGTTTGAGTTGTATATGTTATATAGACCATAAATCTTTTCGCCATTTGCGTCCTTTTTTCCCGTATTCTTGATAAATATATCCTCATAGTCTTTCTCACTATAAGGCCAATAGGGAAATTCCTTGATTACCAAGTAGCCGTCTATGATGTTTTTGCCTGTTGAGTTCGGGTCATTGGGGTCGCTCTTTAAGTAATTAATTGTGCTTGCATATTGGTTCAAACTTACCAGCAGCATCTCTGGGAGACCCCCAACCTCATCAAAGTCGCTGATTCCATCCCCGTCCGTATCTGCCTTGTAGGGATCCGTGTAGACCACAGTGCCGTTCTGTATGCGGATTCCGTTCACCTCATAAGTGTCATAGAGACCATCCCCATCGGAATCCAGCATATCAAAGCTTTCCGTCTTATAGCCATATTTTCTTTCCACCTTGTCTAAGGTGGTCAGGTTGAAGGAGCTACCGCCATATTCCTGTAACAGGGCTTCCAGCTCTTTATTCGTCTTGTCAGTGACGGAAACGGAGTGCACAGGAAATCCTAGTTTTTTCAGGTCTGCCGCTGCCTGGGTTCTGTTCCTGACAACGATAAGCCTGAACACATCCTCATTTTTGCCTGCATTAATGAGGAAGCCAACCTTATTGTTCTTGGAGGTTTTGTCTGCCATATCGGTAATCATTTGGATTGCTTGATAATTTTCCGAATGATAATTTCCTTTGGGCTTCAGTGAGATTTGATACTGCCTTTCCAGCTCTTTTTCCATGGTATCTAAAGTAATCAGGGCAGCTTTCTTACTAGTATCCCATTTTTGCCGAAAGTAGGTGTTCCATGTGTTTGGCAGATATATGCCTATTTTTACCCTGTCGCCCTCTGCCATCTGTTCAATGATTTTGCGAGCAAATGCCTTTTCCTGTTTCAGTTCCTCTTCCGACACGGAGTAGTCTATGCACAGGAAAATGTCGTAGGTTGCGCCTTCTGTCGCAGGCGTCCTGCCTTTGTCATAATTCAAATCCTTTCGCCACGCATCCAGCCATATTTCCTTGTCCACTAGTAGGTATGTGGAAAAGTGCGTGGTAGTATAGGATACTGTATTGTTTGCAATGTCTACCACAGAATCCTCCAACAAAACATACTGCATATTCTTTTCGTCATACCATAAGACGCACAGATCTTCTTCCTTCGTAGCTCCCAGAAGATCCTCATCATAATGGAATGTAATAACAGCCTCGTCAAAAGATACCATGGAATTGATGTCAATGGGAAATCCCACTAATCCCACGACTCCTGCAGACAGTTTATCCGTCTCTATGGTGTTTTTTATTTTAAGCTGCTTTGCCAAATCACCACTGCATGCTAATCGGACAGATACCTCGCTTATAGCGCTGTCTTTCCCTTCTGTTCCCATGGAAACCTGCTGTTCTATTTTTTCCTCGCCGTCAAACACTCCATCTCCATCCGTATCTTTTATTAGGGGATTTGTTCCTAGCTTCAGCTCTTCCCCATCCGTCAGCCCGTCTTCATCAGTATCTTCCTTTAAGGGGTCCGTACCTATAATAAAGATTTCTGACTTATCATCAATACCGTCTAAATCACTGTCACTATATAAGGGACTAGTCCCATGAGTCATCTCTTCCAACACAGTCAACCCATCCCCATCTGGGTCTTCGTCTGCATCGCCTATGCCGTTTCCATCTGTGTCATACACCAAAGGATCCGTTCCCACAACCATCAACTCTTCAAAGTCAGACAAACCGTCTCCATCCGTGTCCTTTTTGTATGGGTCAGTACCAAAAATAGATTCAAAATAGTTGTTTATACTGTCCCCATCGCTATCTCTAAGGTCAATATTGGTTTTGTCCATGTTTTCTATGCAAGAGTTTAAATAGCTGAAGGTTTCCTCCACTTCGGTGCCATCTTTTAGGCAAATAGTAAAAATTACTTGATTGCTGCCTATAGCAAGCCCAAAGTCATCGATTTCCCACTTTCCGTCCTCTGGCTCAAAGAGCAGTTTCCCTGACAAGAGAGAATTTCCGAACACATCCTCCACTTCATATCCTGCCTCTTCCACCAGAGACAGGTTGTTCAACACGCCTTCGTATGTAGTAATAACCTCTTCCACCAAAAAAGTATCTTCCCCTGAAATGGTATCAAAAGGAGTTAAAATTTCAATGTAATTTTCGCTGTTAAACTCTTTTTCTTCCGTTTTGTCCTTATTTTCTATTTCCTGCCCTGCACCCACAGTTTTTCCTCTCCTGTGGTTGAACAGGAGAAACTCCATAGAGTCATAGTTATTTCCTTCTATCTGATAGCCAATTACAATCGTTTCCCCAGGCTGGATATTCTGGTAATATTGGGGGCTTTTGATTTGGTAGATTCCATATCCAAGGTCTGTTAGGATGCCATTCCACACATTTATGATTATATCATCACTATGCATGGTAAACTGCCAATCTTCTATTATAGTGTTACTTATATTGGTAACATGGATTTCTCCCGTGTATCCGCCGTCCCATAGGTTTGTGACTACATTTTCAATTTCATAACTATCACTGTCCAAATTCTCTTCAGAAAATATCAACGCAAATCCTTTGGGTATATCCAATGCAACATCATAATGCACATCAAATCCTACCTCAATAGTTTCCCCTGCCAGAATGTCCTGATTATATCCCATATTTTTTAACGTATATATGTCGTCTGTGCTAGAAAGTATCCCATTATAGGCATTGGACAATATATCTCCAGATTGCCATGCAATTTCCCAATTTTCAATGTCTGTGTTGGAGGTATTGGTAATCTTCAAGCAGATGTTGCAGTTCTGGCTCCAAGTATTTTTTATGCAGTATTCCACTGTAAAGCCATCATATTGGTAAACGTAAGGGGCATTGGTTCTGATTTCTGTTTCATCGGCTGATACTTCACTCATTTCGGTTTCTGGGTCTTTTTGTAATGTGACGCTGATTTCCAGCCCTTTGACTTCTCGGTTGGCTCCTAATGCGCAGTAACCAATTGTAATACTTTCTCCCGGTGCTATCACACTATTATAGCTTTCTGCAGAGATGGCGCATATTGATGCATCGTTTTGGAGGATAGCGCAGCTCCAGAGGTTGGTAATAGCATCGTCTGTTGCAAATTCCATCTGCCAGCCGTTTATTGTCGTGTTTGTTGTATTGGTGAGGGTAATTTCACCCTGATAGCCTCCCTGCCATTCATTGACAATCCGAAAGGAAGCTGTCAAGCTTGACTGCTGTACAGAAAAGGGAAGAACATAGCTTTCCATAGAGTTCAGTCTGGGTGTTGTCCCCATGGATTCACTGATAGTTTCTTCTGTAATAGATGTCTGGGCCTCCTTCGCATAGACAATATCCGGTCCCATTCCCGTGGTCAACACTACCCATGCAAGAATCAATGCTATGACCCTCAGTCTTGTCTTCATAAGATTTTTCGCGGGTTTTTTCCATGATTTTTCTGTTAGTTTGTTCCATGCTTTTTTCATTTGTTTGTTCTCCTTTTTACACAATTAGGTGGGACTGTCTCATTAAAAAAGGCTACACAAACCAGACTTGGTCTGTGCAGCCGAACCATCATGACGGCATTATTTCTAGTGTTACCTTCCCCGTATTCCCCATGACTTCATGCTTTGCGTCCATCCATCACTGAATGATTGCCCTTAAACTATGTCTAGAAAAATAATATATAATTTAAAAAGGAATGTCAAGGTTTTTCAAATATTTTTTGCTTTTTATACTTTTTACTTTTCAATGTTTCTATATTTTATCAGCATCAAGGAGTCAGTGAAAAATCCGCAGCGCTTAAGGTCAGGTTCGGGTTATAATAGGGGTCGCCATTTGCCAGAATCTCCGGCCAATGTTCTTTAAACTTCTGGATTTCCCCTTGGAACCGCCGGATTTTTTCGGGGGTATCCTCATAGCCTCTTGACTTGGATTCATAATGGTGGAGCTGCGCATAGGGGTTATAGACCACCAGCTTGCCCAAGGCACGGATTTTTAAGCAAAAATCCGTATCATTGAAGGCAACCTCAAATTCCTCGGTCATTCCGCCCACTTCCTTGTAAAGGTCATGCTTGACCATGAGGCAGGCAGCCGTGACTGCAGAATAATTCTGGGCGCAGAGTATACGCTTTTGGTATCCGGCATCATGACGCCCAGCTCCCACAAAGGTATGCCCCGCAACGCCGCCCAAGCCTATGATGACGCCGGCATGCTGGATGGTGTCGTCCTCATACCAGAGTCTTGCCCCCACAATTCCCACATCTTCCCTCATACAATAGGATAACATTTCCTGCAGGCAGTTTCCGTCCATCATCTCCGTATCGTTATTGAGGAGAAGGAGGTATTCGCCCTTTGCGTATTGTTCCCCAAAATTGTTAATGCGGGAGAAATTAAAACCTCCCTGATAATTGACAACTGTCACATTGGGGCGCTTCCCTATTTCCTCATAATAACGGAAGGTTCCTTCTTCCGTGCTATTGTTTTCAATAATAATAAACTCGTAATTCCGATAAGAAGATTTCTCCTCGATGGAGTCAATGCATTTCTTTAAATCATCCACATGGTCCTTATTGGGAATCATAATGGAAACCAGCGGGGTCTGCTCCCAATGGTAAATGGTGTGGTACATCCCCAGATAGCTGGCATTTTCCACGGTGGCAGGAAGCCCCACGCGCTTATAATGGGCTTCCAACGCCCGCCTGCCGGCCTCGAAGGCATATAACTTGCTCTCCGGATTGGAGGCAGTGGAGTCCATATGACAGCGCCAATGGTACAGCACCTTGGGGATGTGGTAAATCTGCCCCGCCTGCTCACAGCAGCGCAAAATAAAATCGTAATCCTGAGCGCCGTCAAACTCTGCCTTAAGAAGACCCACACGCTCTAACAGTCCTCTTTTTACCACAAACATATGGCAGATATAGTTCAGGCTGCGCAGATAATCAATATTAAAGTCCGGCTTAAAATTTGGCTCAAAATGCGTCTTTCCTGACATATCAATCTTATCTTCATCCGTGTACAGCACTTCCGCATCCTTATGGCGCTGCAATGCCTTGGCGCATTCATACAGTGCATTAGGCGCAATCAGGTCGTCATGGTCAGCCAGAACCACGAAGTCACCTGCGGACATCTTAATGGCAGCATTGGTGTTTTCGGCGATACCAAGATTTTCGGAAAGCAGCTGATAATGTATCCTCTCATCGCCTCCTGCAAAACGCTTCACCGCCTCCTCTAGCGAATTCTCCGGGCCGCTGCCATCCGCAAGGCAAAGTTCCCAATGGGGATAGGTCTGGGCAAGAACGGAGTCAAGCAGTTCCTTTAAGTAAGTTTCCTTAGTGCGGTATAATGGTATCACAATACTGAAGGTGACAGGCTCCGGAAAAGTTTCCCGACGCTGGCGTTCCAACTGTGTTTTGGAAGGCTGGTGTCTTTTATACCATGAGGGGTAATCCATGCGGGTATGAAATCTTGTCAATTGGCGGACAATCCGTATTATGGTCTCTTTCAGACCCTTTCTGCCCAGATAAGAGACAAATCGTTTCCAAGCACTCACCCTGACAGTGCGCTTTCCCGCCTTTGATACAGTGGAGTGAAAAGTTGTGATCTGTGTACCGCAAACAAAGCGGATTTGGAAAGATTTTGCCGCATCCGCAGAAAATTTAATCCGAAAGCCTGCTTCAATAACATCACCTGCATCGCCTTGACTGCCATTTTCGCAGATAGGCGTAGTGTCATATTCATACATCACATCCTGCCTGTAAGAACGGGTGATGCTGCTTTCTATGATATTGCCCTTTTTGTCCAGAACCTGAATCTCCACGGCTCCGCTTCCCAGCACCCAGCCCACTATATGCACGCTGCCATCCGCCAGAAAGCAATTTTCAATATTATAAAACAATTGCTGTGTATCTTGGCTCATATCATTTCTCCCTTTCCAAACTTCCCTATAAGGTAAACGGCGAAAACCTCTTTATTGCATCCGTCACTTCCTGCGCCGCACCTAAGGGCAGAAGCGCCACCTCCATCTTGACAGACAGTGTATTTTCTGCCTTGGGGGACAAATTTTCCAGCATAATATTGATGTTGGGATCCTCCGTGGGGAAAACAATGGTAGAGGGTTTTGCAATCCTTCCATTTAATAACAAGTGTTTTTTATCTAACGGAATCGCTTCCTCATTGAAGGTAAACTCCAGAATTTTTACGGCACAGCTGGTAAATGCGGGGTCAATGCGGAGCATTTTCACATTTCCATCCACCTTAAGGGTAAGCTCCACCGTTTTGCCATCCTCATACTCCGGCTGTATCAGATAGGATTCCTCCTCCTGATAGCCGCTTCCCCTGTCCTCATATATCTGGATGCGCTTTATTTTTTGCGACTCCCAATACTTTTCAAGCCACGCTTGGGGTATTGCCACCTTATTGCCAATCAGCTCCCGCATCTGGGCAAGCACCATATGTTTGCCGGACACAAAGCTCTGGAACCCTCTCTCCTGCTCCCGAAAATCCTCAGCCTCCGCCTCTGTAACCTCTAATTCTTTTAATATCAGATCAAGATTTAACTTATTTCTTTTTTCATCCTCCAACAGATAGCAGTAGATGGCTCGAAAAGCTAGTTCTTTAGTATCAATCTGCTTTCCGAAAGTCCACTCATAGTCAATCAGCGTCCACTTGTCGCCATCCACCAGAATATTAGAAAAAATCAAGTCATAATCCGCCACGGGAGATTCGCTGTGATAGCTATTATCGTAGGTGAACTTTATCGCAATAATGGTGAATGGAAGTTCAATGCAATCGGAAGTGGGTTCTCAGGCGGTCTCGCTGCACTTTGTGGTAACTTCGGCGTAAATGTTTAATCT